>Ga0172370_10001612_pt1 | contig 33952 bp, 35 predicted proteins | sample LakKiv5m_FD_114538 | JGI IMG/M metagenome (GOLD analysis project Ga0172370, IMG submission 114538) | Freshwater microbial communities from Kabuno Bay, South-Kivu, Congo - kab_022012_11.5m | ecosystem: Environmental > Aquatic > Freshwater > Lake | place: Democratic Republic of the Congo...
ATGCGGGCTCCTGGGCTCATAAATATGCCTCCTTTTAGAAGCATATTTTCGGTTAGATGAATTATGAGTCAACGATACCCGTATAAAATATTTTGGGTTAGATTTAATGTGAGGCAATTCGAAGATTAGTTCTTATTTGACTTATAAGCTTATTTCTAATATAATAAAAATTCCGGCGAAATCCGCTCTTTTGCGCAGAACTTCCAAGGCCACTTATACGCGCTGCTTTCAATATAGCGCTTATCTAGAAGGGTAAGGTTGGTCCTACAATAAGGAGGGCAAGTATGCGAGATGATTTAACCAAAAAAAGGATTTTCCTTTTATGCGGACATGCCCAGTCAGGTAAAACATCAATTTCAGAATCCATTCTGTTTAAATGCGCAGCAACAACTCGCCTTGGAAAAGTCGACGAAGGAACTACCATAAGCGATTACGAAGATGATGAAAAGCAGAGAAAAAGCTCTATAAATATGTCTGTTCTTTTTGCGGAGCACAAAGGCAATTTTCTTCAATTTATAGATGTGCCAGGATACCTTGATTTTATAGGTGAACTTATTTCGGCAAGCAGAGCCGTTGATTTCGGCGTAGTCGTAGTTGACGCAACAGGTGGTGTTGAAGTAGGAACCGAAAAGGCCTGGGACAATTTGAGGAAAGAAAACCTGCCTTGTCTTTTTATAGTAAATAAACTTGACAAAGAAGGCGCAGATTATGGAAAAACTATTGAGGATATAAGGGATAGTTTAACAAAAAAAGCAATTGCCTTCGCGGGTTTCGAAAAGGGAAAAGTGATAAATATTCTAAAAGATAAAAATAATCCTAATTATGGAAATATAATCGAAGCTGTTGCTGAAAGCGATGACGCTTTGCTTGCCAAATATCTGGAAAAAGGCTCAATCGATGAAGGAGAGCTTGCGGTTGCGCTTAAAAAAGCAATATTAAATGCCCAGGTATTTCCGGTTATACCGATGATTGCTTTACAGGAAACAGGCAGCGACTGCCTGCTTGAGATGCTTTTAGAGGTTATGCCTTCTGTAGCTGATGGTAAACCGCGCGTTGCTAAAAATCTAAAAACAGGCGAGCCGTTTGAGGTCGTACCGAAGGTAAATGCGCATTTAGCTGCCCAGGTTTTTAAGAGCGTAGTTGACCCTTTCGTGGGACAGTTGAATATTTTCAGGGTATTTTCAGGCAAGATAGCCGCAAATAGCGAAATATACAATTCAACAAAAGGCGAAAAAGAAAAAATCAGCCATATTTATACTCCGCAAGGCAAGCAAGAAAATAATCAGGATGTAATCTGCGCCGGAGAAATCGGAGCCATCGCTAAATTGAGAAATGCATCAACACAGGATGTTTTCAGCGAACAGACGTTTCCCCTTGAATTTACCCCGATAGAATTTCCCGCCCCTTCTTACTCAGCTTCCGTTAAGCCAAAGACGAGGCAGGATGAGGATAAGATATCAGCGGTACTTTCGCGCTTAACCAGCGAAGACCCTACTTTTAAAGTGTCGCGCGATGCTCAAACAAAAGAAATGATAATTTCCGGAATGGGGGAATTGCACTTGAATGTTATTATCGAAAGAATGAAACGCCGCTATCAGGCGAATGTTGAGCTGGGTACCCCAAAGGTTGCTTACATGGAAACAGTTACGCGTTCTGTGAAAGTGCAGGGTAAACATAAAAAGCAGTCAGGCGGCCGCGGCCAATACGGCGATGTCTGGATTGAACTTGAGCCGCTTCCAAGGGGAAAGGGCTTTGAGTTTGTCGATAAAATATTCGGCGGAGCGATCCCGCGCAACTTCATACCTTCTGTTGAAAAGGGCGTAAGAAAGAGCCTTGATGAGGGAATTCTTGCAAGCTACCCAGTTACTGACGTAAGGGTAACGCTTTATGACGGTTCTTACCATGATGTTGATTCTTCCGATATAGCATTTCAGATTGCAGGCTCGATGGCTTTTAAGAAAGCGCTTGAGCAGGCCGGCAGCGTGCTGCTTGAGCCGATAATGGACGTTGAAATTACGGTTCCCGGGGAGTTTATGGGCCAGGTTACCGGTGATATAAATTCGAGGCGCGGAAGAGTGCTTGGAATGGAAGTAAAAGGGAAGAATGAAGTAGTAAAGGCTCAGATTGCCCTGGTTGAAATGTTTAAATATGCTTCAGACCTGCGTTCAGTTACCGGCGGACGCGGAAGTTATCTAATGACGTTTTCCCATTATGAAATTGTCCCGGCAAGGCTTGCCCGTGAAGTTATCGAGGGGGCAAAGAAAGAAGCCGACAAATTAGCAAAAGTAGAATAATAAAAACGGAGAAACCTTGTGAAAATAGCCAGCTTTGGTTTAGACATTACGCCGGGTAAACAAAAATATACCTGTGAGTGCTTTGAAAAGCTTGTTAAAAAGTTTTCGCCTAAAAAACTGAGCCCCTATGTTGTTGAGTTTATCGGCGAAGAATTCGCCAAGGCAGACGCGATTGTTTTTGACAGTAATAAGAAATTGGATTTTATTTTTATAGATTTGGAAAAAATAGAAAACCGTCAGACGAAAACAGCCGACGAAAAAGAGAAAGAATTCTTAAAGAAAATTACCGGGATTCTTGAAAAAGAAAATCTTCTCTGTGAGCAGTCATTCAGCGAAGAGGAGAAGAATTTTCTTAAAAACATTATGCCGGTAACATATAAGCCGTGCATAGGCAGAACCGACATTTCCGATATGAACGAGTTAATTTCCGAGATACTTAAGAAATCAGAAACCCTGCTTTTTTATACAGCCGGAGAAAAAGAGGTGCATGCCTGGGAAGTAAAAAAGGGAAGTACGATAGTTGAAGCAGCGGGGAAAATTCATAGCGACCTTGCAAGAGGATTTATCAAGGGCGAAGTAATTGACTGCAAGGACCTGGATAGTTTTTATAATCTGGCTGAAGCGCGCGCACGCGGATTTGCCAAGTCGGTTGACAGGGATTATATAATGCAGGAAGGTAATATCATAGAAATAAAGTTCAGCGTATGAAATGAAACAGCAACTTTTCAAGCGCAAAGCGCGCCGAAAAGTTGCGTAGCTGAATTTCACCCCGCACCTTTGAATATATTCTTCCAGAATAAGACAAAGGTGCGGGGTTAATTCGCACTATCATTTTTTCTGAGCCATCGTGGCTTGGAAAAATGATGTGCTCATTAAGAAGGGCAGTTAATATGGTAAAAGTAAGAAGAGCGTTAATCAGTGTATGGGAGAAAAAAGGAGTTCTGGAGCTTGCAAGAAAACTCGCCGAATATAAAGTAGAAATTATCTCAACCGGAAAAACCGCATCGCTACTTCGCGCAAGTTCTATACCGGTAAAAGAAGTTTCTTCAGTTACCTCGTTTCCCGAAATACTTTCCGGCCGCGTCAAAACTTTGCATCCAAAAATATTCGGAGGGATTCTCGCCAATAAAAAGCACCCCCTGCATATGGAGGAAATAAAGTCTTTAAATATCGAGCCCATAGATATGGTCGTGGTTAACCTATACCCATTTTTGCTTAAACTTAACGAAAAGCTTACATTCGACGATATGATGGAATATATCGATATAGGCGGGGTGTCCATACTTCGCGCCGCTGCAAAGAATTTTAAAAATGTTGCCTCAGTCAGTTCGCCTACGCAGTATAAAATGATAATCGATGAGCTTGATAAAAATAAAGGCGACCTTCCCGATGAAACGTTAAAGCTCCTTGCCCAGGAAGCTTTTTATGTTACCAAGGAATACGACAACAGCATTTATAATTATTTTGCATCAAAGGAAGTGCTAACTTTGGATTTGGAAAAACAAGCCAATTTACGTTACGGAGAAAATCCTCATCAGAAGGGCGCTTTATACAAATTAGCTAAAGCGCAGGAGATAAAATATAAACAAATCCAGGGCAAAGAACTTTCCTACAATAACCTTCTTGATTTAGATACTGCCGTTGCAATTGTCCGTGATTTTGCCGAATGCGCCGTTTCCATTGTAAAACACGCTTCCATTTGCGGAGTGGGTGTTGATAAGAAATTGTCACAGGCCTATAAGAAGGCATATCTTTGCGATCCGATATCCAGCTTCGGAGGGATAGTCGGCATCAACAGAAAAGTTGACAAAGATACCGCCGAACAATTCGTAAAAAGCGATTTCAAAGAGTGCGTTATTGCGCCTTCCTATTCAAAAGAAGCATTGAAAGTCTTTTCTACCAAGAAAAACCTGAGGGTGCTCGAGGCTGATTTTCATCAAAAACTTAACTATAGGGATATAAGGGCAACCAGCTTCGGCTATCTTGTGCAGGACAGAGATACTGTTAATCTTGAAAAAACAAACCTTAAAATAGTTACCAGGAAAAAACCTACCCAGCAGGAATTAAAAGACATGATGCTTGCGTGGAAAATAGCTAAATATGTGAGGTCAAATGCAATTGTGCTTGCCAAAAATCAGACAATTCTTGGCCTCGGCGGCGGTCAGCCTTCAAGAGTTGGCTCGGTAAAAATTGCGCTTAATATGGCAAAAAAATCGTGCCACGGGGCAGTGCTTGCGTCGGATGGATTTTTTCCCAAGGAAGATTCCGTAAAAGTTGCTTATAAAAAAGGAATCAGGGCAATAATCCAGCCGGGCGGTTCGATAAAAGATAACGATTTAATTAAGCTTTGCGATAAGTTAAGAATAAGCATGATTTTTACGGGCATTCGCCACTTCCGCCATTAATTTTCTTCCACCCGCAAACCAGCATTATTTTATAAATTATGAGCGGCTATATTAATCCTATAACTCAATTCGAAGAGGCAAGAAGCTATCTTGACAGTTTCGTAAACTACGAAAAAAAGACAAACTATCCTTACGAAAAAACACTTAAGCTTAAAAGAGTAGAGCGCCTTTTAAAAAGCCTCAACATAGATTATCGAAAACTTAAGGGTATCCATATCGCAGGAACAAAAGGAAAAGGTTCAACTGCGTGCTTTTGCGCTAATCTGCTCTCAAGCGCAGGATATAAAACAGGGCTTTATACCTCGCCTCATTTTTTTGATTTCAGAGAAAGAATACAAGTGTTAGAGCCGCAGCCAAAAGCCAAAGGCCAAGGGCCAGCAATAAAAAGTGATTTAATTTCGAAAGCTGACGTAATCAGGCTGATAGATGAAATGCAGCCGCAATTGGAGAAATTACGATTTACTAAAAAGCTCGGAGCTTTAAGTTTTTTTGAAGTTTATACCGCGCTTGCTTTTAAATATTTCCTCGAGGAAAATGTTGATTTCGTTGTTTTAGAAACAGGCCTTGGAGGCAGGCTTGATGCAACCAACGTAATTAAGCCGCTTGTAAGCATACTTACGCATATAGGTTACGACCATATGGATAAACTTGGGACAAGTTTAGCTCAAATAGCAAAAGAAAAAGCAGGCATTATTAAAAAAAATGTTGATGTTGTTTCGGCTTTTCAGGCGCCATCAGTACGAAAGGTTATAAGCAAAAAGGCCGGCCAGATGAAGTCAAACTTGTTTGTTTTCGGCGGGTCTTTTGAATCAGCCAACGAATATTTAAGCAACCGGCATACAATTTTTGATTTCCATTTCGGCCCGCAAAAAATTCAGGGTTCCAAAATATTGCTTCGCGGAAAATATCAGATAGAAAATGCATCTTTGGCGATGGCCTCAATTCTTCTTTTGAAAGAAAAAAGCGAAGTTTGCGGTAATTTAAATTTTAAGGAAGCATTGCATAATTCATTTCTGGAAGGCAGGTTTGAAGTGTTAAAAAATAAACCGCTTATAGTCTGCGATATTGCGCACAACGAACCCGCATTTCGCGCATTATCTGAAAATTTAAAGCTTTACTATCCCGGGAAAGAAATAATTCTGATTTTCGCCGCATCCAGCGATAAAGACGTAAAAAGGATGCTTAAGAAAATAAACTATAAACACCTTATACTTACCTGTTTTAATAACCCGCGTTCGTTCAAACCGCAGGAGATAAAAGATGTATGCGATGCAAGCTCTGCATATCTTGCCGAGGATGTAAATAAAGCTTTGGAAATTGCCAGGCAATTATATAATAATGGTTCAATTATTGTTATAAGCGGTTCGTTGTTTTTGGTAAGCGAAGCAAAAAACTGCTTCAGGTTAACTCCCAAAATTAAGGCGCAGTAAAATATGATATTGGTTAAACTTAAAGATTATAACACCAAAGATACAATTGCTGCTATCGCTACATTTACGTCAAAATCAGCTCTCGGGGTGATTAAGATTTCGGGAAAAAACGCCTTAAATATTATCCATAAAATTTTTACTCCTCGGCGCAGGAAAGATATCAGAAAAGCAAAAACTTATACGTTGCATTACGGCTGGATTGCGGAAAAATCAAAAAGCAAAAATAAAAAATCAAAAATTATCGACGAGGTGCTGGTAAGCATAATGCGAAAGCCTTCTTCATACACCTGCGAGGACGTGGTTGAGGTATCCTGCCACGGCGGCACAGTTGCGCTTAATAAAATCCTGGAAGTAATATTAAAGCAAGGCGCAAGATTGGCCCGGCCCGGAGAATTCACCTACAGAGCTTTTTTAAACGGCCGGATAGACCTTCTTCAGGCAGAGGGCATAAAAACAATCGTAGATGCAAAAACAGACAAAGCCCTGCAAACTGCAGTTTCGCAGCTTAAGGGAGAATCGTTTGAGAAATTCAATGAAGTAAAGAAAGCCGTAAAAGAGGTATTTTTATCTACGGAAGCTGATATTAATTTTCCCGAGGATAGCACCACGGTGAAAGTTAAGAACGTAAAAAACAAGATAAAGAAAATAAGCGCTGCCATAAAAGCTATTCAAGACGCGGACAACGAATCAAAAATAATAAAAGAAGGCCTCGTTTGCGTTATCTGCGGAAAAACCAATGCCGGTAAGTCCACGCTTTTTAACACTTTACTGCAGGAAGAGCGGGTGATAGTAAGCGAAATTCCCGGAACGACCCGCGATGCGATTGAGGAAACAATAAATATAAGAGGAATACCTTTGCGTATTTACGATACAGCGGGAATTTTAACGCCAGAAAATTTTATCGAAAAAAAAGCCCTGGAAAAATCATCAAAAGTTTTTAATGAAGCTGATTTAATTATGCTGGTGCTTGACGGTTCAAGGCATCTGGAAAAAGACGACCTCTTTTTATTGAATAAAATCAGAAATTTACGCGATAGAAAAGGTAGTGGCGCGGAATGCGCAAAGAGCGTTATAATTATAATTAATAAAAGCGATTTGACACAGAAACTCAACCTAAAAAATATTTCGCAGCATAAAGGTGTTAAGGTAAAATTAAGTGCTCTTAAAAAAGAAGGCATAGAAGACCTTGAAAAAGCCATAGTTAAGGCAGCAGCCTCCTTCTGCGGCAAAAGAGAGGATTTGATTTTTCTTAACAAATATCAGAGTGAAATACTTAAGAGCGCATATAACGACATTCTAGGCGCGCAAGTATATTTAAACGAAAACCGGGAAATTGACTTGGTAAATTTATCCTTAAAAAATGCCTTGGATAATCTAGGCAGGTTAACCGGGGAAGTATTTTGCGAAGAATTATTGGAAAGTATTTTTAATGATTTTTGTATAGGAAAATAAACAAGGAGTATAAAAATGGATAAGAAAAAAATCGAGCAGGGAGTAAAGCTTATTCTGGAGGCTGTCGGAGCTGATTTAGCAAAAAAAGATATCGCGGCAACCCCGGCGCGCGTAGCTGAAATGTATGGAGAAATTTTAAGCGGGCAATTCAAAGATGCGGAAGAGGAACTGGAAGTAATCTTAGAGCAAAAGCACGATGAAATAATACTTTTAAAAGGTATACCCTTATACTCAATGTGCGAGCACCACATGCTTCCCTTTATAGGGAAAGCGCATGTCGCCTATATTCCTGATAAGCGCATAACAGGGTTAAGCAAAATAGCAAGGGTTGTTGATGTGCTTTCGAAACGCCTTCAGGTGCAGGAGCGGCTAACGACAGAAATAGCCGACGTAATCATGAAGAAATTAAAACCAAAAGGCGTTATGGTGGTTATTGAAGCTGAACACCTTTGTATGTCGATGCGCGGAGTAAAAAAGCCCGGGACATTAACTGCGACCTCGGTTGTCCGGGGAATTTTCCTTACAAATCAAAAAACCCGCCAGGAGGCTTTAAGTTTAATTGCCACTTCGCGATAAATGTATGATTTTACTGGATTTATCGTGTAGACCTTTTTTTACTTGTAATCGTCTAAATATTCGAGGTGATAATTATGAAAAATAAGTATTTAAGGATTTCGGTGATTCTGTTTGCGGCCATATTTGTTTTCGGGGTATTTGCCCATGCCCAAACAGCTCCATTGGGGGAAAGGGCGATAGCCAGAGTTTTGGTTTTTGAATCGTTGTCCGAGAAGGACAAGAAGGAACTCATTGAGTTAAGAAAAACAGACAAGGAAAAATTCAGGGCTATTTTGAAAGAAAAGCTTGTTGTAAAGAAACAGGAGTTGGAACAACTTAAAAAGGATGACCCCGAAAAGTTTAAAGCTCTTATTGAGAAAGCAAAAGCCAAGATAAAACAGCGGCTTGCCGAGCTTAAGAAAAACAATCCTAAAAAATATGAAGAGTTAAAAGCAAAGAGAAAAGAGCATCTTAAAAAGCAGCTCGAATATCTTAAAGAAAACGATCCGCAGAAATACGAAGAGCTTAAGAAGAAAATTCAGGAACATAGGGCCATACATTCAATAGAGAATAATTTATCCCGTTAGAAAACAATCTGTAGCAAGCAGGGTTATTAAAAATTTTACAAACACGGGGCCAAATGCCCCACGCGAACCCGTTATAAATAAATCTCTAATGGGATGAATTTTCTAACGGGATTTATAAAAATAAAAAGTGCTTAAGAGCAAAGAAGAGGATATAAGACGCCTGGCCGATAATTTTCTAAACGGAGACAGCCGCGCATTTAGCGAACTGGCAGGGCTTATATACTCCGATATCCTGAATATTTCTTACCGTTATTTGGCAAATATGGAAGACGCCAAAGATGCGTTGCAGGTTTCGCTTTTAAAAATACACGACGGACTTAGGTATTTCAAAAATGCTTCAAAGCTTTCCACCTGGATTTACAGAATAAGCATAAATACTTCGCTTGATTCTTTGCGTAAGCGCCGCAGTATATTTAATCTTGGCACAAGATTCAAAAGCGAAGCAAACACTGAAAGTAGTTCCTTAAGAGAGGAGTTGGACCTTAAAGACAAAAAGGAATTAATAAGAAAAGAAATCTCAAGCCTGCCCTTGAGGCAAAAAAATGTATTTATATTAAAACACTACGAAGGCCTGACGATAGAAGAGATAAGTAGTACCATAGGTTGTTCCGAAAGCGCGGTTAAGACTCACTTAAAAAGAGCGGTGGAGCGGCTTCGAAAGAAGATGGAGGTTGTATTATGAAGTGTCTTTCAGAAAAACAAATGCTGCTATTTTTCTATAATGAACTTAAACCGCAGGGAAAAAAGCTTACTGAAGAGCATCTTTCGGTGTGCAGGCATTGCAGCGGGCGTTACGATAAGTTAAATAATTTCCTGAATATTGCCGATAAAGAAAAAGTTGATATATCCCGGGATAATTTAAATGAGATTTTAAGGCAGATAGAGCCTTTCGTAAAGCCGGAATCGGCTTTAACGCGCATGCAGCAAAAACTTTCCTTTATAGTGCAGGATGTGTTAGCAGCCTTGACGCGCAGGCCGCAGGTTGCTGTAGTTGCGCTTATGATAATTGCGGTTATTTCATTGCTTCCGGTTATAAATAAAGGAAGAATGGAAATGTCCCGCGAAGATGTGGTTGATATCGAGATGGAGCTGGTTTTTGAAGATTCAAATAATACCGATGTTATGCTGGATATTTTTAATCTTAATTCTTCTCAGAAATCTTCCTCAACAAACATTTCATCATAATTTGAAAACGGTATTTCAGTAAGAAACATCGAGGGCCGGCAGATTATGAGCCCGTTTTTAAAGGTATACTTTACCTCAGGATAGGTTATATAAAGCAGCTCTTTCGCTCTTGTTGTCGCAACATAAAACAGCCTTCTTTCTTCTTCAAGAGCTTCTTGCTTCCCGAGAGCTTTGGGGTGGGGGAATTCGTAGTCGCTAAAGCCCACGATAAAAACTGTTTCCCATTCAAGGCCTTTTGCCTGATGTATTGTTGAGAGAGTAATATATTCTCTTTTTTCTCCCGCAGAAAGCATAGATTCGCCCTTAAATTCTTCGAAAGAGCTTAACTCAGTAAGAAACCTTCGGACAGTTGGATAATCCGCAGCCATTTTTGCAAGTTCTTCCAAATCAAGAATTCTGTCGTCAGGGTTATCGAATGTTAAATAGCAATAATCTTTATAGAAAGATAAAATTTCCCTGATAGCATTTTGAGGCTGCTCTATAGTCCTTATCTTGCCGAGTATTTTAGAAAATTCCCTAAAACCCGTTTGCTGCCTTTTGGGAAGTACTTTAGTTACCTCATCTATAGGTTTCTTTTCGACAATCATCATTTTCCATATTTTTGTTGCGAAGCTACGCCCTATTCCTTTATATAAAGATACAGCACGCTTAAAGGACAATTCGTCATTTTGATTGTTGATTATTTTAAGGTAGGCCATTACATCTTTTATGTGGGCCTGTTCGAAGAAACGCACCCCGCCGCGCATAATGTAAGGAATATTTCTTTTCATCAGCTCTATTTCAAGCTCTAAGATCTGGAAGTGCGAGCGAAAGAGGACGGCAATTTCTCTAAGCGATGTTCCCTGATTGTGCAATTCAAGCGCTCTCTGGGCTATGAATTTTGCCTGTGCATAAACATCTTTTGTCTTTACGGCCATCGGTTTTTCTCCGGCGGGCTTAACAGCTTTTAAGTTTTTCGGAAACTGATTTATGTTATGCGTGATTATGTTGTTTGCAAGCGCGAGTATCTGCGGAGAAGACCGGTAGTTTATTTCAAGTTTATAAATCTTTGCGCCTTCGAAAGTTTTTGGAAAATCCAGAAGGTTATTTATATCAGCCCCTCTAAATGAGTATATTGACTGGGCGTCGTCTCCTACTACAAGTATATTTTTATTGACGCAGGAAACGCGTTTTATTATTTCAAACTGAATGCGGTTTGTGTCCTGGTATTCATCAACCAGGATATATTTGAAGTTTCCGGAATATTTTTTGCAAAGCTCATCAGATTCCAGGATTTTGAGCCAGTAATTAAGAAGGTCGTTAAAATCCATGGTGTTGCTTTGTTTTTTCTTCTGTTCATAGCGGGCTAGGACTTTTTTAATATGCCCGCAATATTCTTCTATGTGAGGATAAGTTTCCAAAATCACATCTTCTACCCCCTTAAGCGAATTTACGCACATACTGTAGATGTTTGAAATGATATCTTTTTTTGGAAAAAGCTTTGCATCTTTTGTGTAGCCTAATTCTTCTATGCAGTCTTCAAGCAAATCTTTTGAATCTTCCTTATCTATGATAGTAAAATTCGGAGAATATCCGAAAACATGCGCCTCTTTTCTTAAAATCATATTTCCTACATGATGGAATGTTCCTGCCCAGAGCCCGGACAAACTTGACTTAAGAACTGTTTCCGCCCGGTGAATCATTTCCTTGGAGGCTTTGTTTGTAAATGTTACAAGAAGGATGTTTGTGGCTGGAACGCCTTTAGAAAGCAAATAGGCGAGCCTGTAAATTAAAACCCGGGTTTTACCGCTTCCGGCACCAGCAAGAACGAGTGAGGGGCCGTCTGCTTCTTTCACAACCTTTAACTGCTGGGGGTTTAAATTTTCTTCGTAATTTATTTCGGTTGCGCAGACAAAAGGAGTTAATTTGTAACTTTTCATATTGTTTAAAATATAGGAAGTTTGCTACTTAACGTTCAAGAGTTTCTTTAAGCTCTTCGGCGGACAGCGCGGGGATTCCCAGTTTCTGCGCCCATTTTATAAGGCCGTTGTCTGAAGTGGCTAGAAATGAACCAAGTTCCTTGGCAAGGAGCAGAAGGTCGAAGTCTTCTTTGCTGTCGATTATGCCTTCCCTTAGAGCTACCCGGTATTCTTCACGCAGGCGTTTTATTATTTCTTCCTCTGTCCTTTCTTTAGGCGGCGTTACCTTTAGTTCCTGCCTTGCATATTTTTCTGCGATACGAAGCCCCTTGTTTATCCTGGCGCGGAATTCTTCAATAAATTCATATAAAAATATAGAAGGAATTGGCGTTTCATAGGATGCCGGCGGTTTTTTCTGGATAAGAAGCGTTTCGCGAGGAGACGGCCTTGTTTCCATAAATTTCATAAGTTCTTCGTAAACAGAAGGAGGCATATAGCAATAAATATCGTTTTGTTTTTCCAGTTTTTCCAGGAAATTTTTTAACGCATTCTCCGGGGTTTGGCCAAAAAATACCCTGGAGTCAGGATTTACAAAAATACTGGTATCGATAGTTATTTTTAGGGATTTTTTCATTGCTATATTCTAAACTAAATTTGGTCCAAAGGCAATAATAAAAAATATACAGTTATTTTAAAAAAAATCTTGATTTAATAAAGTTATATTGTTAAACTTATAGCTATAAGGAGATTAAATGCGTAAGATACTTACAGCAACTGCTTTAATATTTTTTGTCGCAGGCCTGGCCGGCTGCAATAAAATTTTTCCTCCAAAGCCGGAAGAAAAAAATGAAGAAATGTCCATACACGGCCCGCTGCTTGCCAGAGTAAATAATTGGGCGATAGGCCTGGATGATTTCAGGAATTATCTAAGGAGCATAGAGCCTATAGCTGCCCAGCAAAACATAAATGTAAACAGCACAGAATTTAAAATAAAGTTTCTAAACGACCTTATCAAGAACCAGATACTTGCACAGATAGCTAGTGAAAAGGGAGTTGATAAAAGCGAAGATATTGCAAGAGCTCTTCGGGATACCCGCGATACTCTGCTTGCGGCAAAAATCAGGAAGGATATAGAGAAGAATATAACAGTTTCTTACGCAGAAGTACGTGCTTTTTACGATAAAAACAAGGAATTTTTTAAGGAACCGCGCCAGATAAAAATCAGGGAAATCGCCGTAAATTCCGAAGCTGAAGCGAAAGATTTAAGCATAAAGCTTCTTTCTGGAGAGGACTTTGAAAAACTGGCCCGCCAGAATTCAATCGCGCCTTCCAGGGATAAAGGCGGCGACCGCGGCTGGCTGACTCCTTCGCTTGAGGATATGCAAAAAAACGGAAAATTTTGGGCAGCTATTGCAACAGTTGAGCCGGGAAGGGTTTCGAATTATTTCAAGTCGGATGACGGAAAGTATTACATAATAAAAGTTGAAGAAGCCAAAGGCGGCGGAGAAGTTTACTTCTCTGAAGTAGAAAAAAAACTCGAAGAAGCATTGCGCCAGGATAAAGTTGAGCAGGAAGTCAATAAATTAATCGAAGCTTTTAAAGCAAAAGCGCGCGTAGAAAAGTCCGAAGATTTGTTAAAGTAGATTTTTATTAAATAGCCCGTTGTTTAATAAAAAGGAGAAAAGATGGATAAGAGGATCGTGAACTTATTAATCGGTGTTGGTATAGCAATTATTGCTATCATCGTTATAAACGCCCAGATGCAGTCACGAGAGCGGCTTATCCAGGAGCTTATCAAAAAGGGGCAGTTAGTTGAGGTAGTGGTCGCGAAGGAGGATATAGCTAGAGAAACTACAATTACCTCGGATATGGTAAAGACTACCACTGTTGCTGCAAAAACTCTACAGCCTGGGGATTTAACGTCAGTTGATTCAGTCATAGGAAAGTTTGCCATAACAGATATTTTAAAGGATCAGCATTTAAACAGCGAATCGGTTAAGCCTATAATTGGTTTTAAATACCTTTCCGACGCCGTTCCTGAAGGCAAACGCGCAATTACTATTTCTGTGGATAAACTTTCAGCCATAGAAGGGCTTATAAAGCCCGGAGATATAGTTGATATTATAGGCACTTTCAGCTTTCCCAGCGATAAAGGCGCAAGCCCACCAATAGTAATTACGCTTTTCCAAAACGTTAAGATCCTTGCTACAAATAAAAACCTTTCTCCTTACCGCGCAGAAGGAAGAGCGGACACAATTACACTCGCGCTTGACCCGGACGGCACAAAATTGCTTACCTATGCGCTTGAGCTCGGTAAAATACGCCTTGTCTTAAGGACGCCTATGGATAAAGCAGGGGAACCGGAATATTCAGCGCTTACCCTGGAAGGGCTTTTAAATAAATTAAACCTGATACAACGCACTATTCCGGTAGAGAAGAAGCCCACCATAGAGATCTATGAAGGGACTAAACAGAAAGAAATTCCAGTGGAGCGATAAAAATAAAGGGAGGCGATTGATGCAAAGAAAAATAATTTTATATTTAAGTTTTATCGTCTTCTTATTGGCCAATTCTATTTCCTTTTCGCAAAATATTTTCGAACCAGCCACCCAAGATGAATATACTTTAGTTTCCGGAGAAGCTCTGGCGATAGCTGTATCTTTTCCCCAAAGAGTTTCCATGAGGGATCCGGAAGTTGCGGATATAGCAAAAGTATCGGATAAAGAAATAGTAATTGTTGCAAAGAGAGCCGGTGAAACAACGCTTACCATCTGGAACAAAGACGGAGAAAAAACTTATTATGTGACCGTATATTCGCAGGACTTAGACCGCGTACTGATGAGGCTTGAGAAGCTTATAAGAAAAGACATGAAGGTTTCCAATGTTGTCTTAAAGAAAAACGAAGCAACCGGAAAAATAATGCTTATAGGCGATATAACGAGCCTTGAAAAAGAACAAATAGACAAAGTTGTTGAGCCTTTTAAAGACAGGGTTGATAATATTCTGACAGTCAAAAAAGAAACCAAAATGGTTGAGATAGAAGCCCGTATCCTTGAATTGAACAAAAGCGATTTGGACAGGCTTGGCGTAAAATGGCAGGAATATATACAAATACGCCAGGAGCCTTACGTAGCGCCCGCATCAGGCGCTACCGGGGTGGCAACTACGCTTGATATCCAGAAACCATGGACTGCTGCCTGGGGCATGGGTAGCTGGTCGAGAGATGCTTTGACTGCAAGAATCGATATGCTTATTCGTGACGGCAAAGGCAAGGAATTATCCCGGCCGAAAATTCTCTGTTTAAGCGGCGAAGAAGCAAGGCTTTCTGTCGGCGGCGAGGTTCCTTATTTGAGCGGTTCAACTACAGGCTCAGCAGGTACGTCGGTTTCCGTATCTTATAAGGAATACGGAGTAATTTTAAAAATAAGGCCGATAGTTTCAAGCGACAATAAAAAGATTTATGCAAGTATGCGCGCAGAAGTAAGCGCTCTGGATTTGGTAAATGCTATAACTGTTTCAGGCACCCGCGTCCCTGCATTTACTACAAGAATTGCAGAGACAGTTTTAAATTTAAAATCCGGAGATACCATATTCATAGCCGGTTTGATAAAACAAAAAGATTCGGAAAATATAGACAAAATGCCAGCCTTAGGCAATCTGCCGATATTGGGTGCGCTATTTAGATCGAAAGAATTTCAGAATGCGCAGACAGAATTGGTAATATCTTTAACGCCTAAAGTGGTATTGCTTGACGATAAAGAAGAGATTCCGGAAGTAAAAGACGTATCAGATAAAAAAGAACTCAACGCGTATACAGGAATAATACCTGAGGCGTTGCAGAATTATGTGCTTGATGTCCAGGATGAAATAGCAAGAAGTATCACATATCCGCCTTCGCTTGCGCAAACAGGCTGGGAAGGCATGGTTGTTTTAAAATTAAAGATTAGCCAGGCGGGAGACATAAAAAGCGTGAAAATTTCGAGGTCTTCCGGCCATACAATATTCGATACGGAAGCAGTTAAGCTGGTTAAAAGCCTGTCATTTCCGCCGTTTCCGCCTGATACGGAAATACGGGAGTTGAATATTGATGTGCCTATAGCTTACCGCGAAAAAAATAGACGCTAGTTTCCCCAGGTTTTGCCTTTAGTAGAAATTTCCTGTAAATTAGTGTATAATATACAATATGGAAGCAAAGGTAATTTCTTTCTTCAGCACCAAGGGCGGTGTCGGAAAAACACTTGTTTCCTTAAATCTTGCCGTTCAACTTTCCCTGCAAAACAAAAAAGTATTTTTGCTTGATTTTGATTTAGGCGCACCCCAGGCAACGTCTAAGTTGCTTGGCGTAGAAAGCAAATACTGCCTTTTTAACCTCATGGATTATCTTAAGGACTTCAAGGAAAAGAAAAGAACCATTGATAATTACAGCGCAATCTACAGAGGAAACCTTATATTCTTACCGGCAATTTTTAAAATGTCCCAGCGCACATCCTTTACCCCGCAAATGATGAAAGATTTCATATCTATTGTATGGAATGAATTCGATTATATTATAATAGATGCGGGTTCGAGCCTTACGGATAACCTTATAGCAACTCTTGAAAGCTCCAACCTTATATGCCTTGTGCTTACGCCGGATATTTTGTCGGTTTATCAGACGCAATGGTTGCTAGATACTCTTCAGAGCCTGGGATTTCCTCTTACGATGACAAAAATAGTGCTCAACCGCGCGGAAAGTAAAGGCGCAATAACCTGGCAGGAAATAAAAACTCTGCTTCCGTCAGAAATCATTGGCCTAATTCCATCTGAAGGAAAAGCTGCGGGCCTTGCTGTAAACAGAGGCGTGCCCCTTATTATAGATAACCCGCAATGCAAATTTACAAGCGCAATACAGAAACTGGCGAAGGATATGATCGAGAGGAAAGACATTTATATAAGCCATAAGGTTTTAAGCGAGGTGCGTGTTGCCAAGGAAGATTTCGAAGGAGAAGAGGTATTCTGGCAGCGCGTTGGCGTGGTTGAAAAGGTAGAAAGAACCACACTTCTTGAAGAAGAAGACCAGATAATAAGATTTAAGAAAAAAGTGCACGAGCAGCTTATTGAAGAGCTTGATTTAAAAAGAGTGCAGGTTGAGATGTATGCGGGAAGCGCCCAGAAAATGGGTGAGCTCAGGGCAAAAGCAGAAAAAATAGTATCAAATGTTATCAGTAAAGAAGCAGGCGGCTTCATAGCTTCAACGGAAATAAGAAGGAAGATTACCAAAGAAATAGTAGAGGAAGCTTTGGGCCTGGGGCCCTTAGAGGATCTCCTTAAGGATGTGACAGTTACTGAAATAATGGTAAACAACAAAGACCAGATATACATTGAAAGATTTGGAAAAATTGAACTTACCAGCAAAAAATTTACCAGTAATGAACAGGTGCGTATAGTAATTGAAAGAATTCTGGCACCCTTAGGCAGGCGTATTGATGAAAGTGTCCCCTACGTTGATGCAAGGCTTCCGGATGGCTCACGTGTTAATGCAATAATTGCGCCTTTATCTTTGACAGGGCCCACGCTTACAATAAGGAAATTTGCACGCCAGCGCTGGACAATGGACGATTTAATTAACAGATTTGCAAGTTTGACTCCTGATATGGCGCTTTTCCTTGAGGCTGCTGTAAAATCAAGAAAGAATATACTTGTTTCCGGCGGAACCGGTTCAGGAAAAACCACATTTTTAAATATACTTTCCGCCTGCATTCCGGAACGGGAGCGCATAGTTACAATCGAAGACTCGGCAGAACTTAAACTAAGCCAGACGCACTGGATAAGGCTGGAAGCCCGTCCGCCAAATATAGAAGGAAAAGGAGAAATCACAATAAGGGATTTATTCAGAAATACTTTGCGTATGAGGCCGGACAGAATAATAGTCGGCGAAGTAAGAGGAAGAGAGGTTCTGGACATGCTTCAGGCCATGAATACAGGCCATGATGGAAGTATGTCTACCATACATGCCAATTCAACGCATGATGTTTTGATAAGGCTTGATAGTATGATTCTTATGGCAGGAGTCGAGCTGCCTATACGCGCCATACGAGAGCAGGTTGCTTCAGCAATACACGTTATAGTCCAGACTGCGCGTCTTTCTGACGGTTCAAGAAAGGTTATTGGAATTACCGAAGTTGTCGGCATGCTTGATGAAACTCACGTTAATCTTCAAGACATATTTGTATACAGGCAAACAGGTGTTGATAAAGACACCAACGTTGTAGGTTATTTTACCCCGCTTGGCTATATACCTACTTTCTATGATGAAATAAGAGCCAGGGGTGTTGATTTGTCTAGGGAAATATTCGTGCCGAAGGATTAATATATATAAAATCAAACATCAAAAACCAAATATCAAAATGACATATAAAAAATCAAAATTTTACATTTTAATTTGTAATTTTGATTTTTGCACTTTGATTTTTGGATTTTAAAACTAATGCAGGAGGAGCATGGGATTAGGCGCAGATAAAATCAGACAGTTGCTAAAGGACCCAAAAATCACCGAAATTATGATAAACGGTTCCAAGGATACTTTCCTTGAAATCGGAGGTATTAAGAGCAAAATCGAGCTGACTTTTACCGAAGAAGACATAAGCGATATCATAGAAGAATTTTACGCAAAAGCCGGTAAGCCGATATCTTACTATAACCCCTTTGGAGACGTTGCTCTTCCTGACGGCTCGCGTATGAATCTTATAACATATCCGCTTGCCCGCGTTGGAACAGCAATAACAATAAGGAAATTTAACCGTAACCTGCACAGCCTGGAAGACCTTATGAAGGAAGGCACAATGAGTAAGAAAATGGCAGATTTTCTTATTGCCTGCATACACGGAAAAGTAAACGTGCTTTTCTCCGGTGCAACCGGCAGCGGTAAAACCACAACAATGGAAATGCTTTCTTATCACATTCCTGAACAGGAACGAGTTGTGACTATTGAGGATACTGCGGAATTGATTTTGCATCAGGAAAACCTTGTGCCCATGGAAACGCGCGCACCTGATAAAGACGGCAAAGGCGAAGTTACTTTACGTGATTTAATAAGAAACGCTCTTCGTATGAGGCCGGACAGGATAATAGTCGGAGAAGTAAGAGGTCCGGAAGCGCTTGATATGATTCAGGCAATGTCAACAGGACATCGCGGTACCCTTGCGGTTATTCATGCCAACAGCCCGCAGGAAGTTACCAGCCGTATGGAAACTCTTATTCTTTCTTCGGGAATTAAACTGCCGATTGAGGAAATAAGAAGAATGATAGGTAATACCTTGCATGTAATAGTACAGCAGGAGCGTTTCCCTGACGGCGTCAGGCGTATAACCCATATTTCGGAAGCTCGCGGAGTTGAACGCGGCGAAGTGGCGCTGCAGGATTTGTTTATTTTCAGACGCGAAGGCAGAACTCCTGATGGAAGAATAAAAGGAAAATTCAGGACAGTAATGAGAATGTATCCCCGCTTTTTCGCAGAATTTAACAGATTAGGGCTTCTTGATGAGAAGATTTTCTCGGAAATGGCTTAACCTGTTACCCGCCATAGGATTAAAACTAGCAGCAATATATTCCATATCTAAATAAATGAAAGCCGGCCTTAAAAATATAATTTTAAGCGAAGCCAAAAAAAATCCCCATCTTGGCGTAAGAGACCTATCCAAACTGCTAAAAGAAAAACACAAGCGCGATGTTTCAAAAAGCACAATTAATATTGTTTTGCAGGCAAAAGGCATAAAATCCGCCCGCGGCAGAAAAAAACACATTATCCTTTACCAGAGCAAAATTATCGAAGATTGCGGACTGCTGCTTTTAAAGGCAATAGATTCTCAACTTGGTTTCTATGATATTTTAAAAGAAGAATTGCGGGCTTATTTTTCAAACCTAAGTACCGGCTTGGTAAAAAAACTTATAACAATGTTTAGTTTTTCTTCTTACATAGGCGGCCGCATTGAGCAAAACGCAAAAAGGCCTGGGTTTCTACGGCTTTGCGAATGTTTCTTCTATCCCGCAAAAAGCGTAAAGTATTTTTCTTCGCAAACAGCTAATTATAAGCCGGCAATAAGTCTAGAGAAAGCTAAGGAACAGATAAGGCTTGTTTCAACGATAAAATTTTATTTTCAAAACAATTCAACCGGATTTTCCGATGCAAAATTAACTACTCTCTGGGATGGAGCCTGTAATATCGAGATTTTTTTTATGCCCTTATATTATGTAAGGGCCAGGCTGTCTAAACTTATAAAAGATAAGGCCGTAATTATAGGATATACCAAAAGTTTTGATTATCTTTCAGCGCTCACCGTAAGGTTTATAGACGGGGTATCATCCGGAATTAAAAAGATAGAATTGCTGGATGAGAAAGGGAAATTGCTCGAGAAAATAGAATGCGATTTATCTTCCCCGGTTTTTGCAATAGGCTATTACCCAAGGATACTCAGCAAAGGCGCTTCATTTTTGGAAAAGGCAAAAAGATTCAAAAAGCTTGCACTTATAGAAGGGGATATCCTTTACGTGCCGGTGCTTACAAGATTTTCGCAACCCAAGGCCGCCCAAGCGGTTATATTAAATAATATTTTGATAAAGACCAAAGAAAAAATGCTGCCAAATTGGGCAGTTTTAACCGATAAGAAAGCCGATTTAGATTACCTTATTAAAAAATATATGTTCGTCTGGCCGTATATGGAAAAATCATTCCTAAGCGATATGAAGATAATAGAAGACTTTTTTCTGGATAAAGGAGGCAAAAGAAACCTAATCAAGCATATACCGGATATTTTAAATTTTGAAAAAGAGTCGGATTTTAAGCAAATTACAGATATTCTTGCTGCAATTTTCAAGGAACAATTCAAGGAGCCGGCTTTCAGTAATAACCCCGGCCAATACATTCTGGGAAAAGATTTTTGCAAAATAATAATGAAAAAACTCTCTCCGGAAACAAAAAAAGAGGTCAATAACGCCTGCCTTTATATCGGCGATAAAAGGGTTTTTGTGGTTTAGGCCAACCTGTTAGGGCCAAAAACTACCTCTTAAATTATATACGAACAGCCCGCCGGTTTTTGCCGTTATATAATATATTACTTAAGATAAGGTATCAAAAAATATAAGCTAAAACGCTTGTATTCATTGCTGATTCTTCCTGTAAACGGTTTCAAAAATAATCAAAGCTGGCTTGATTTTTTTTGCTTAAATATGGTATACTTGTATGGTACAGGAGGCGACGAAAAGGCAAGTCCCGGCGCAAAGTCGGGAGGCGCAAAGCCACGGGTCCAATTAAGATTTATCGGTTTCTAGTTTTTTTAGGACAGCCGGGCTGCCGAACGTCTCACTAATGAGTCGGCAGTCCGGCTTTTTATTTTAAGCCTGCCTGCCGGTAGGCAGGGAGAAAAATATGAAAAAGAAAAATTTAAAAATCGCCCAATCGATACTCGAGTATATCTGTGTAACTGCAGTTTTTGCAGGAGTAAGCATGGCTGGCTTTACTTTGTTTGTCCAGAGAGCCAGTTCAAATTATAGAGGCCAGGTGCCTACTTATCGCGACACTGCCACCCTTGACGGGCGTACCCTTAACGATGGAGTTTCAAATAGTGAATATATATGGTCTCAAGATTGGGATGAACCGCAGCCGGAATTTAACGGCGAAGTGCCTAACACTTTTGTAAACAATCCAGATGCGCATACTTTGCCTGTCCCTGAATCAGGTAATTTCGTTGATGATTTTTTTAATGAACACCCGGTACCAACGGAGGAGTAAATGTTAAATATTTTCAGAAAAAAAATAAACGGCCAGAGCATAATTGAATACGTGTCTCTTATTCTAATTGTTTCAGCAGCTGTGTCAGGCATGAGCCTTTATGTTTCAAGGATACTTGAAATAAGGCAAAGGCATTTAAACCAGGAATTAAATGAATCTACCAGAGGTTCGGGGCAGATATAAGGAGAAATTATGAAGGCTAATATCAAAAAGATTAGAGCAGAAAAAGCGCAAAGTATTCTGGAGTATTTGGGTTTTTTATTAATAGTTATTATAGGCATAGTTGCAGGCACAATAGGTTTTCATAGCGGAGTGCAAAACAGCCTTGGTTTGCAGAGGAGTTTAGATACTACCCAGGCAGATGTGTCAACGATTTTAAATGACCAGCAGCCTCCGCAAGGCACATCAGGTGAGTCTTACTATCATAGACCGCAGAATATCGTATCGAACCCTAACAGCACAGACACTTATGGCGGCCCGAATTATCCAAGGGGCCCAAGCGGATATAATTATAATGAGTGGGTTAATAATAATCCGGAAAACGGAAATATTAACCGTAGCGGAAATTCTACGACGGGAAGGTAATAAAATTATGAATAGCAAAAACCTTGACTTTAAAAGAAAAGCCCAAAGTTTCCTTGATTATTCAGCCCTTTTGGCAATTGTCATTTTCGCTCTGATAGCAATGTCCGGGTATATTATGAAATCAGTCAATGCGCGGTTTGCTCACGTGTGGGCTGACCTGTATCATGTGGTAAACGGAGTAAGATAAACCAGGGGAGGTGAATTTAAATGGTAGTGCGTAAAGCCCAAAGTATCCTTGAATACATACTGGTCCTTTCAGCGATAGTGGCAGCAGTGGTAGCAGCTACGGGTAAAAATGGCGTTGTGACAAAAGCGGTAGACAAAATGCTTAACGAAGCATCAGGAACCATTGAGGATGCCTCTACCAATTTTCGTAGCAACGTAGGCGCTCATTAAACGTAAAGGAGGTGTAATAAAATGTTAAGAAAATTAAGAAAAGCACAATCTACGGCAGAATACGCGATACTACTTTCGCTTGTCGTTGCCGCAGCAATGGGCATACAGGCTGAAGTAAAGCGCGCTATCCAGGCGCGAATTCACGATGCAGCGATGGCTCTTTCAGATGGTAAAGAATACGAACCTACATCAGGTACAAAAACAACTACATCACAAACACAGAATCGTGTAAGAACCGAAAATTTCGTTGAAGAGGGTAGTGATGAGCCTTGGATAGTTACGACAGACCAGAGTACTGCGACATGGGGTTCAGTAGAGAATAAATAATTTAAAAGGAGGTGCGAAAGTGTTAACAAAATTTAGACAAGCACAAAGCACATTGGAATATGCACTTCTTATAAGCGTTGTAGTAGGGGGCCTGCTTACAATGCAGAATTATTTAAAAAGAAGTGTACAGGGAAGATTACGTGCGTCAGCTGATGAAATAGGCGAACAATATTCTCCTGGCTTAACCTTTCGGCAGGATAATATGTTCTCGAATTTAACCGGAAACATGACTGAAACTACCACCAAGGGGTTTAGCACGCAGACCGTTGTTACTATCGGCAGTATGAACCAGTCACAAAACACAACGTCTAAGATAAAATCTCTTGATAGTGAAAAATGGGTAGGCAGAACTACTACACCAGCGGGACAATAAAAAATCATCGGCTATTTTTTGGGAAAAAGAAGTGTATAATATTACTATGAATACTTACAGAAAGGCACAAGCAACGCTACAATATTGCCTGCTTATAGCTGCTTTGATAGGTGTTGGACTTACCATGCAGGCCTACATAAAACGCAGTATAGCGGGTAAAGTTAAACTGGCAGGCGACCAGCTGGCAGAGCAATATGCTGTTGATGAAACGAAACTGCACGAGCATTTTGAGTCCAATATTTCAACTACTGAATGGATGTTTCCCGGGCCAGTTAACACATTTAATACCCATGGCACATTCAGGTCTGATTCAAGAAGGGAGCTTGAGCCTTTGCCGGTTCAGCAATATTAGCTAAGCAAAGTATGAAATATTTTAAATGCAGCCCAAAATCAGCCCAGTCATTTCTTGAATATTCTTTGCTTATAGCTGTTGGTATAAGCACGCTTATTGTCATGCAATATTACTTTGGAAGAAGCGTTCAGGGCCTGCTTAAACAAAACGTTGATAACTTAGGCGGAGAGAAGTTAACAGGGCAACAGTATAGCCCGGGGAAATGGTATACCGGAACAAGCGTCACCCGCATAGGAACCAGCGGTTTTGATTATGAGGGCAGAAAGGGCTTTAGCGTGTCAACAGGAACTATGCAGCGAAGCCAGGTAGTTAAAATAACAGGAACACCTAACACATCAGAGCTTCCTGTGGAAAATCTTACGCATCAAAGTTTAATAGATGGCGAAGATGTAGCAATGGTTCAGCAGGTATATGGAACCGAGCTTGACCCCGGAATAATAACGGTTCAGTCTAATGTTAACAACAATACCCCTATGTGGTACAATAATACAGCAGTTACAGAAGGCCAGGAGAATGACTCAGGCTCAGGCATCGACTCGGAAGCTGAAAGTGTTGTGAATGAATACGTTGACCCGGAAAGCGTTAATATTGATAACTAAACGCTTTGTTTTGATAGAAAGGCAAGAAAATGAAAAAAGCAAATGCATTAGTTGAATATAGCGTCTTAATATTTATAGTTGTTGCCGCAATAATGGGTTTAAACGCGGCGCTTAAGCGGCATTTTCAGGCTTTTATAAAAAGCGAAGCTGATGAACATATCCGCCAGCCAATGCCGTTTATATGGCAGGAAACAGTCAAATTTTCATCGCAATCGTCCGTGCTGGATAGGCAAGAAGAGGTAGGCGGGGATACCACAATAGTGTCCGATTTAAGTGCGCCCTATACGACATTGACTGCGCCTCCGCCGCCTGTTTCAATCGGAGCAGCCAGTTTGCATGTGCAGGATGCAGCAAGTGCGCCTCCGAGCCAGGATAATCCAGAGCATCAGGCAGAAGAGGATCAGAGAAGAATTCAACCAAAAACATAAAAGAGGACAACAATGAGAAAATTTTTTAATAAAAAAGCGCAAGCAATGGTTGAGTTGGCTATTTTAGGCCCGCTTCTTCTAATGGCAGCTGGTTTCATCGTTACATATGTTTGTAAGCTTAATAATGACCAGTTTGAGCTTATGGAAGCCTTCAGGCACGGCCTTCAAAAAGCTCACGATAAGAACAAAATTACAAGTTACGGCACCTGGGATGATAGAAGAATGGCCAGTATTAGTGAGCCGATTTTAGGCCAGAAAACTACATCCAGCGGCTCTGCCTGCGTTAACTGGGCGATTGAGGATGTAACCGGAGAAGGCAAGGATCCCGAGACCACAACTGTTGTAAAAGTAAATATGTCTGAATATGACCTTGGAGAGGGCGCATCAGGAGGTATTGAGCCTTTATATATTACAACCAAAGGCTCAAGCGTGGTTATAAATTCAAATAGCAACCGCACAAGCTCTACGCATTCCGGAGGAACAGGCGAATTTATGCTCTATAAAATAAATAACAGGAACTATCCGCAAGGACGCGGAAGCGGAGATTCAAGAAGCTACAGCGGAGGTAATTAATATGAAACGTAAAGCCCAAAGCTTAATGGAGTCAACTGTTGCTTATGCCGCAGTAATGGCTGTTTTAGGCGGAGCTATGGGGGTTTTTGGCTGGGGCATTGCGCATATCCCGGCGCGCCAGGCAACTTATGAGGCAACAAGGATTATTGCCGGCAGTCCAGGTGGAAGAAGCGTAACTGAACAAGGCGCGCAAGAAACAACCAGTATGGCTGTCTGGCCAACTTACCTTGCGGGCGGCGGCATTGCGTCAGCATTTTAATGAGCACATAATTTTTCCAAGCCGTAGCGGCGCAGGAAAAATTATAGTGCGAATTAACCCCGCACCTTTGAATCTGTCCTTTAAGGATAAGGCAAAGGTGCGGGGTAGAGAGACAAATATATGTTACACTATTTTTTAAAATCAATTTCTTATCCCAAAAAAAGCCAGGTTACAGTATACATATTTACGGTTATGGCTGCGCTCGTGCTTACTGCTTTTGTAGTCGTAGAAACAGGCAAAACCGCAAAAGATAAAACTTTTACGGATAATTCAGTTGATGCAGGCGCACTTGCCACAGCTTCGGTTATGGCAACCGGCTTTAACTATATTGCTGAAAAAAACGGCACTCATCAAAGCGACCACAATAAGAAAGAATCAGATAAAGAGCTTGGTGATGCCGGGGACAAGCAGGGGGAGATACCTAATGATATGCAAAAAGCTATGGATACTGTGCAAAAAGAAATAGAACAATTTGTTCAACAGGCTGTGGATGCGCCGACGTGTTCTTCGGCCATTTCCGCTGCTGAAGAAGCTATACAAAAGGCTGAGACACAAATACAGAATTGCGACGAACTCTTAGCAGATCTTCAAGCTTATAATGAAAAACAACGCGAAGATATGAAGAATCAGGCTGATAATCTTTACGGCGAAAGCGGCAATCAGAAGAATTATTACGATACCGGAATTTCACAAGGTTATAAAATTGCTTTTCAAAATGCAGGTATTTCCCACAGGCTCGGCAGGCTTGGCCAGCAGATGTATAGTGCGTTTCTCCAAAGCTTAGAACCTGGAAGCGTTCAAAGCGGAGAGCCAAAAACATTTTTCTGGGTTGATGGCTCAGGAAGGCCTCATATGGTAACAGTTATTGTTCAAACAGAAGATGTCAATAACTGGACAGTAGTAACTGCAAAAGATGATACTTCTGTAACTGAACAAAAAGTTAATGACGCAAAACAAAAATATAGGGAAGCTATTGACCAAAATTTTTATGTTGCCATAGATTCCCATTATTCAGTATGTCCTGGTGACTGGCTTTGTATATTAGTCGGTTTTTGTCTTAATCCACTTGGCATGTGCGAGGAAAATCCCCAAGGCGATGCAAAAATGCAAAGCGGATTGCAAAAAACCAAAGAAGGAAAAGAGAAACTAGATGATGCAATCAGGGGGCTCAATGAAAATGATGACAGCAAACAACGCAGCCAGTCCAGCGACTTGGATAATGAAAGTCCTAAATACATCAAAGACATTCACCATTCAAGGACTGTTTCTGCAATGTCTTTTCAGTTTCATATGGGTAGTCCCGTTAAAAGCGTTTACGGCGATATAGATACAATGACTTTTTATCCGCCGGTTCAAAGCAGCGCTGTTGCAACTTTTAACTATGACGGCAGCGGGAAGATTGATGGAAAAAGCGCTAGTTCCAGTCACTCATCAGGCTTAATGGCTGCATTCTAAAAATCTATGAAACAAAAAAAGAAAGCGCAGGAAATTTTAATGTACGCAACCCTTATCGCAGTTATAGCGGGAGTGCTTGTAATTATGTTCAGCTATATTTCCCGGCGCGTAATGGGTGTTTATCAATCAGCTGGCGATAGCATAGGCGGCGGAGAAATAAAAGATTAACATTCTGCAACATGAAAAAAATAATTTTAATTTTTGCTTTTATTTTTTTGGTAACGCTAGAGATAAAAGCTGCTGAAATTTTCGAGACTATGCCTCCTGGAACGCAGCTTCTGTCCCAATCTGAGAAGCCAGCAGATGAAGGAGGTACTGGTGTAGGTTATAAATATAGTACCAACGCCACAAAGGAGGCTATATTAGATTTTTATCAAAAGTTTCTTTTGGAAGATGGCTATACCAGCACAGGAAAAGAAATAAACGATAAAGCATCAGTCCTTGGTTTTAAAAAAGGGACCCAGGCAGTTGCAGTAGTTGTATTTGCTCAGCAAGAGAATGGGTTAAACATTTATTATCTTCTGATGTTGGAGCCTCCCCGGGAGCGATAAATGATGCTTAAAAAATTTTATAAACCACAGCCTGTAATTTACAGTTTATTGCTAGTGTTGGCTATTTTGTTGGTTACTGCGAATTGTTTTGCACAGGCTCAAAAGATTTCCAGGCTTATGCCGCCCAACACACGGCTTCTTTCGCAAAAACAGGATACATCCCAGCAATTAATTACGGTTACAACGTATAAATATGGTTCAGTCGCCAAGAAAGAAAAAGTCCTTGGATTTTATCGCCAGCTTTTTAAAAATGAGGGTTATCAGGAGCTTAAAGGCTATGTCCCGGAAAAGCAAAAAGCAGGCCCTCACGAGGTTTATTTTTTCGCAAAAGCAAACGAATTAGCAGTATTAAGCCTGACGAACACCAGGGAAAATGGAATGGGTATCTATTTTGTTGCGTTAAACGAACCCAATGTAGAAGCTGTAAAAGGGTTTGATACTAAAGAAAAACAACCCGTAAACGAGTAGATTTCTAGTAGAGAGTGAAGTTACTTTTATCTTGCCTTTCGTAGCCCCCTTCACTCTCTACTTTGTTTTTAAGGGGCTTTAACTATCCTGCCAGTAAGCTTTACCTTAAACCATTCAAGCTATCCTATGGTTTTCTCTCCCGCCAGAAAAATTTAAAGGAATTGCGGAGAGCCTGCAAAACAAAATTATTTCAATTTCTGATTGAAAATTCCACGCAAAGAACGTATAATTAAATTATTCCCTTTACCAGAATACCACAGGCACGCCTGCCTTCGGCAGCCAGGCCTGTGGATGAATGGGGAGCGGGACGTCGCCCCACGGGGCGTATTGCAAGGTGCCGCGGGAAGCCTTCGGCGTACCCGTGGAGCTTGAGTCAATAACAAAACTATGCTAATTTTCGGATATGTATTACTTACAGCTGCCATCCTTATATTTTCTTATTACGGTATCAGCGTAGCACTCAGGAAATACGACGAGGCGCAGAAGAAAAGAGCAGAAACAGCAACCGCACAATTCGAGCAGATGTTTATCTTCTTGAACAAGCGGATGCTTATGTTTTTATTTCCTATAACTGCCCTTACTGCCGGCTCTTTGGCATTCATAATAACCAAGCAGTGGTGGATGGGCCTTATATTTTTGGCAGTCGGCGCAATCTTACCAGGCTGGTTTATCAACACAATGGACAGGCGCAGGCGTAAGAAATTCATACTTCAACTTGTTGACGGCCTCATGGTTATGAACAGCTGTTTAAAGGGCGGTTTAACGCTGACGCAGTCATTTGAGGTGCTTGCGGATGAAATGTCAGCGCCAATAAGCAACGAAATTTCGCTGTTAAACAGAGAAATAAAAGTAGGCGTTACTCTTGAGGAGGCATTGCTCAGGCTTGAGAAAAGAATGCCTTCGGAAGAAATGACTTTAATTACCTCAGCTATACTTGTTGCAAGGGAAACCGGAGGAGACCTCACAAAGGTTTTCTCGCGCCTCGTTGAAACAATAAGAGACAGGATTAAGCTGCGTGAAATGGTAACTACCTTAACTCTCCAGGCGCGCTTGCAGTCAATTATAATTTCTCTACTTGGCCCGGTATTCTTTGTGGTTGTGCGTAAAATAAGGCCGGACCATTTTGATGTTATGTGGAAGGATGACCTGGGAAGAATTTTTCTTATTGTGGCTGTAATTTTACAGGTTGTAGGCATTATCCTGATAATAATTTTCGGAAGGATAGAAATATAATGTGGTATACCATAGGTTTCCTGCTTCTAATTGCCGGTAGCGCATTTTTTTTCCTTTCGCTTTTTCCCCGGCCCTCAGAATTCATATCAGTATTCGGCGAAAAAATAAAAGAATCAGAGTCAGCTTTTTCTTTCTTTTTAAGCCCTTTTGCCCCGCTTAATGAGGGATTGATAAGGGCTTTGAAAGTAGAAAAGAACTTGAAAAATAAGATGTATCTTGCCAAATGGAAAACAACCCCGGCAGAGTTTATGGCAGGCAAGGAGTTGCTTGCTGTTATTCTGCCTCTTATTCTGTATTTATTGGGCGTAAAGCAGATATTATGGCTTTGCCTGGCTGCGGCAATCGGCTTGATTTTTCCTGATGTTATCCTTAATTCCCGCGTAAAGAAAAGAAAATATTCTATTGTCAGGATTCTTCCTGAAACCATAGATTTATTAGGGCTTTGCGTCGGCGCAGGCCTTGATTTCATGGCAGCTGTGCGCTGGGTTGTTGATAAGGTTAAACCAAACCCCATGATTGAAGAGCTGGTGCTGGTTTTAAAGGAAATAAACGTAGGTAAACCCAGAGTTGAAGCACTTCGCGATATGGCAAAACGCCTTGATATTCCTGATGTTACTTCCTTCGTAAGAACGCTTATACAGGCAGATAGAATGGGAACGCCGGTCGAGGAAGCGTTCAGGATACTTTCCGAAGACTCGCGTATGCGCCGTTTTCATAGAGGCGAACGCCAGGCAATGAAAGCCCCTCTTAAAATGTTAATTCCTCTTATATTCTGCATTTTGCCGGTTATTCTGATCATAGTTGCAGGCCCTATCCTGATCAGGTTTATTAAGGAAGGGCTATTCGCTGGAATGTAAATTTCCCCTTTTAACCCAACTTTGGCATTAGCTCGCGGAGAATAACCGCAATCTTTTGTGCTGCAAAGGGATTTCAAAAAGCCTCGACGTACTCTTTGAGTACGTCTGCGTTTTTTGCAACCTTTTTCGCTGCAAAACCTTACGGTTCTTCATCCGTTCCTAATGCAAGACTTGGGTTTAATTTAAGATTTACCCTTAGAACGATTATTATTTTTTTTCGGTTATATTAATCCCTTTGCCGGAATTCCACATGCTTTTGGCCTGGATGAATGGTGGAGCGGCCCGCCGCTTGCTTCGCCGAAGCTTCAGCGAGAAAGCTCTGCCTGTGTGGGCTCCAGGAAAAAACTGCCGTATACAATCTATTCATTCAATAAAAAACCACACCTAGATAGGTGTGGTTTAATAATTTCTGCCCAGGCTTTTAATAGCCTTCAAGTTTACTGCTCTTCAGCGTGTACTGTTGAGGTAAATATATTGTTTACCCCGCGGGATAAGCTGTTTAAAATATCAACCTTAGGCGCTATGTTGCTGCCAGGAAGAACCCTTAAAGAAGGGTTACTCAGCGCCGGCGGCATAGGAATTGTGTCTTTCATCAGAGGATTAATTGTTTCAGCAGGGCTCTTTATAACTTGCTGTATGGCTGTTTTGTCTATTCCCATATCCGTTATGTTGCGGGTAAGCATATCGAGATTTTCTTTTACATTTTCAAGATAATCCAAAGATGCAGGGTCAACCTGGCCTGTTTCTTTGACAACAGTTGAAACATTCGAAGATAGCGCTATAAATTTATCATATTCATTGCGCCAGGCATCCAGGGCTTGAAGTTTCTTTACTTCAGCGCTATTTGTGTAAAGTTGTGCCTGGTTAATAATTTCCTTGCGTTGTCCGGGCGCATTTTGAATGAATTTTGTCAGGTCAATTTTAAGTTCGTTCCTGCCGCTAAAATACTTCTGTAAGTTGTTGTTTGGTGAAATCATAGAATTGATACTGCTTGCGTCACGCATAACTTTCGCATCGTAAAGCTTAATTGTTTTTTCAACATACTGTTTATTTATGGGCTGATATTTTACTTCTGATACTGCAATCTTGGGCATAGTGTATTTAGGCATTTCCATTACCGCAACATTACGCATGCTGTATTTTGGAATTTCTACATCAGGCAAACGTATAGGTGCCATTTTAACGGGCGTAATCTTAGGCATATTTATCGTTTCCAGTTGTTGCGGCATATCGAAATTAAACTTTGTGCTCAGGTAATTTAAAGAAGGAATATCTACGTAAGCAAATTTAGGCATTGGCATAGCTTTAATGTTAGTAGCTATGGGCTTTGGCATTGTTAATGGTTTAATGCTTCCTATGGGCTTTAGCATAAATTTATCCATAGGTACAATTGCCGGAATAGTGTATTTCACAAAAGAAGGTGTTTGTATAGGCTTTAACGTGTTTACTATAGGCGCAGGCATTGTAATTGGCTTTACATTCGCTATAGGCTTAACCAGTATGTTATCTATGGGCTTAATAGGCGCTATCGCAGGCATAACAAGCTTAGGCATTGGCGTGGGGCTTAACGTGCTTGTTATAGGCTTAGGCATTGTTATCGGCTTAATGTTCGCTACTGGTTTAACCGTAGCTATAGGAGCAATCTTTGGTATTGCAGGCATAACAAGCTTAGGCATTGGCGTGGGGCTTAAAGTGCTTGTTATAGGCTTAGGCATTGTTATCGGCTTAATGTTCGCTACTGGTTTAACCGTAGCTATAGGAGCAATCTTTGGTATCGCAGGAATATTAAATGACTGTGCTGTCACGGTTTTTATTACCGGATTAGTTATGGGTTTTATCACCGGTAAAGGCTTAATCTGTAAATTAGCTTTAGGAAGATTGTCGAATTTTACTTTATTAAGAGCAATTTCAAGCGGTATTTCTATGTTTACCGGCTTAAAAGAGTTGTTTAAATTTGGAATGCGCGTAGCTATTGGACTTATATTGTAATTTGCAGGCAATTGCGCAAAAGCATTATTGGGCAAGGGTTCTATCGCAGGAATCCTAAAAGCTGTTGATGGCTGAGATGTTGCTGGTGTTGGAATCCTTGCAATTGTTGCAGGCGGCTGTCCACCTGTTGCTGCTGCTGGTGTTGGAACTCTTGCAATCGTCGCAGGCGGCTGTCCACCTGTTGCTGCTGCTGGTGTTGGAACTCTTGCAATCGTCGCAGGCGGCTGTCCACCTGCTGCTGCTGCTGGTGTTGGAACTCTTGCAATTGTTGCAGGCGGTTGTCCACCTGCTGCTGGTGTTGGAACTCTTGCAATTGTTGCAGGCGGTTGTCCACCTGCTGCTGGTGTTGGAACTCTTGCAATTGTTGCAGGCGGCTGTCCACCTGCTGCTGGTGTTGGAACTCTTGCAATTGTTGCAGGCGGCTGTCCACCTGTTGCTGGCGCTCCAGGTACCATCCCCATCATTTTAGGAGCTGTTGTTGAATTTGGACGTTGGGTAGGTCCGGAATTAGAACCTGGACCTGAGCCAACCGTTGGAACGGCGCCAGGAGCAGGCGTGTAACCTAAACCGCCAAGAACGCCCAAGGCTCCGCCTGGAGTACTTGGTGTTCTTGCTGGTGCTGCTGTTGCTGGTCTCGCTGCTACCGCTGATTTTGCCACTGGTTTAATTTTAGGAGCGTCAGCAGCTAAAACTTTTTCCGAAAAAATAAAAATACAGGATAGAAAATAAAAAATCGCAAGGCTTATCTGGAAGAATTTTTTTGCAGACAGACAAGGATAAAGTGCTTTAATTTTTTGGGAGCTTCGAATGCCTTGTATTTTCATCGAGCCCTCCTGTTTCTCCCCAAATAAAAAAAGGGAGAACTTTTCGCCTCCCCATTTTTACCATTTTGTTATTTGCACATTTACCCACTTAAACAGTACCATATTACAAAGTTGTTGTCAAGGTCAATACTAATAAAAACTATAAACGTTTACAGTTTCTACTCTAAATATAACATAAAAAAGAAAGATAAACTAATATATTTAAGAATTTATTAAAAGGCTGTTTTTATCACTTTTGTAAGATTATATTCCCTGGTAAAATATCCTATTTAGTGTCTAAAAACCCGGCCTCTGGCAGCTAAAAAGAACACTTAAAACCCATGTTTTTTGCCAGGGTTTTAGGGGTTGTAGTCAAAATAAGGGTATGGTAAAAAGACCCCAGATTTAGCAAAATTTAACCAAAAAGCAACTAATTTACCCAAGCACCAGTCCGCCTGAAGCGGACGGTGCGGGGTTTCGCTCCATAGCGAAACCCTGGAAGTCAAGAAGCCACGGCTGTTGGCTCGTTGAGCTTCACATTTTTAAATGAAGCACATTTATGGCTCGCATAAGCCGGTTTTAAATACACTGGTATTCAGCGGCAAGGCATTCTGAAAGCGAGTTTGCTGTCGGACCGTAGTTATTCCAATTACGCATTTAGGTTACTTTAAATTTGCACATATTAATTGCCGCAAAGCTGCGCCTAATTTCTCCTGGCGTTTGCGTATTCTGATGGGATTCAAAGCACCCATAATATGAAAGATCCGGAAGATCCTCAGTGAGAATTTAGCCTGGCATATTACTTAAATTAGAATGGTTTCTTGAATTTTCATTGATAATATGTAGACAAAAAAGGCTTATTTTTATGAATATCTCATTCTTACACTTATTTCAATATATTGGCTAGTTTGTTTTAGTCATAAGAGGCAAACTATATGGAATGTTTGATAAGTAGTATTTATAAGTCATTGATATTAAGGATATTAAGAAATAATTGTCCAAAGTATTCGGCAATGTGCTAAAATTTCTGTAAAAAAGTAACGGCATGAGGTATCCTTTTGGTATACATACTAACCAAGTCTCGACCCTGTCGAGACAAACCAGAAGGAGGAACGCCCATGCCAAAGAAAAG
>Ga0172370_10001614_pt1 | contig 33928 bp, 26 predicted proteins | sample LakKiv5m_FD_114538 | JGI IMG/M metagenome (GOLD analysis project Ga0172370, IMG submission 114538) | Freshwater microbial communities from Kabuno Bay, South-Kivu, Congo - kab_022012_11.5m | ecosystem: Environmental > Aquatic > Freshwater > Lake | place: Democratic Republic of the Congo...
AATCAGGGATCGACTTTATCATTTATTCAGAAATCGGCAAATAATCAGGTTGGATTGAATATTTCGACTTTTACTTTTACTAATGGGTCAGTCAAGGAATCAAACATTTGTGCCCCCGATTGTGCACTAACAGTTGGTGCAAAAGAGAATTTAAGCCTTCGATCACAAAATGGTGATATTAAATTTTACGCCAATGCTCCATTAATTGACGATGCCTTACTTGCAATGACAATAAATAATGCAGGCCAGATTGGTATAGGAACTGAAACCCACATCGACAATTTTACGAAGCTCACCGTTGCCGGCCGTATTCATGCGCAGGAAGTAAAAGTAACTGCTGGTGCCGGAGCCGACTTTGTGTTCGACAAAGACTACGATCTGCCCGGTATTGCCGAAACCGAAGATTTTATTAAAGCCAACCAACACCTCCCCGGTATCCCATCCGCCGCAGAAATGCAGCAAAATGGAATTGATTTGGGTGAAATGCAAAGTAAACTCCTCCAAAAGATAGAAGAACTAACTTTGTATGTGATCGAACTGAAAAAGGAGAATGAGGTGATGAAGAAGGATAATAGTAAAATGAAAACAGAAATTGAAAACATTCTAAGAACCAAATAACTATGAAAATATTTATTAAACCGCTAGTTCTATTATATATAGTTTGGATTGTCTTTTTTTTATGCGAGCCCCCAAAACTTATTTGCCAAATTTCCCCGGATAGTTCTTTAAGGATGGGGCAGGAACATGATACCATTCAGATACCTTTTGAAGAAATAGAATTAGATTGCTTATGCATTCCAAAAAACATGTATCTCATTATTGAAACCTATGATATGCTAAATACTTTATTGATGCAATCAAATGACCCTGATTGTGAAAACTATCCTGAGGATGAGATTGATTTTGACACTGAGTCGATTATTGGTTTCTTTGTTATTTTAGGAAGCCATGTCCGTTATCCTAGTGTTGAATTTAAAATTTACAAGATTATCTCACAAAAAAAATATTTGTGTTTGATAAATATTAAAGAGAATAGAAATGTTCTGACATTGACAGCCGTAAAAAAAGTATTTAAATTCCTCAAACCCGAAAAGGATTTTAAAATCGAAATTATTGATTCGTTAAACCGGTTAAGCAAAACATACTTTAGCTGCTATGAATACAAATAAAATTTCATTTTTCCTGTTTATTCTTTTTTCAATCTTTTATCCTAAATTGAATTTTTCTCAATTTAGTATTGGCGGTAGTCCATATAGCTTCAACGATACAATAAAAAATCGATTACTGCAAAAGAATATTGCAAATTTCGCTCTTCCTTTTATCTCCAATGAGGCAGAAAAAGCTTATGTCAAAACTCATCAAAAATACAAAAAAAGCAATGTTTTTGGTAAGTATATTAATGTTCAAATTGATTTTTTTTCTGAGGCAAGTCAAATATTTTTAAGTGATTCATCAAAATTGTTCGTTTTAAAAATTTCATCATCTTCAAGTGAGGGGATGCAATTTTATTTTGACCGGTTTTATTTGCCCGTAGGGAGCAAACTTTATTTCTATAATGAAAATAAATCATTTACTTTAGGGGCATTCACTTCAGATAATAATCGGGAAAATGGAAAATTTGGCACAAAACCTATTTTGGGAGATAACATCTATATTGAATATTTTGAGCCATTTGGTACAAAAGAAACTTGTGAATTAAAGATAAATAAAGTAGTTCATATTTTCAGAAAAAACATTTTTAAAGAATTCTATAAAAATGAACGAGACGATCCATTTATTCACCCTTCGTGTGCAAGCCAGGATTGTGAAATTAATACAAAATGCCTCGATCAATATCAATTTTTGGGATGGGATCAGGAAGTTAAATCAATTGTTATGATTATTGCAGCACTGGATAATTTGTATATTCAAACTTGTACAGGTACATTAATTAATGTCGCTGGTGGGTATTCACCCTCTGACTACCCGTACCTTTTAGCTTGTGCACATTCTCTTTTGGATAGTTCAACTCCTTATGAAGATGTTGAAGACTGGGTCTTCTTATTCGGATTTGAGGATCCGGATTGTAATGGAAATTATAATGCAACCCAATATCTTACTAGTAATAATTCTGTATTTGGGGCTGAATTGTTATCCTTTGATGCAAACTATCCAGACTATTCATCAGACCATTTGTTATGTAGGCTAAATGAAAGCGTTAATACAATAAATAGCAATATCGATGTCTCTTACGCAGGTTGGGACCATTCAGAAGATGCTGGTCAAGTTCCTTTAATTTGGTGCTTTCATCATCCAATGGAAGATACAAAGAAGTTTTCATTTTCTGATGAACTTAACGAAATAAATATATTATATAATCCTAATTGTGATGGCTACAATGCTATTTTAGGAAACAATTGGTGGGAAACAAAATGGGATTTAGGCATTGTTGAGAAGGGTTCATCAGGTGCACCATTATTCAATGCTTATCACAAAATAATTGGCCACTGTTTTGCAACAAGTTCAAACTGTGTTTATGAATATGAACCACCTTGTATTGACATAGGGCCTGATAAAACGAATATTTTTGGTAAGTTTTCAACTGCATGGGAGAATGGAGATTTTGAATATTACCTAGACCCGTATTCAATGAATGTTAGTAGTGTAAATACTTTCACACCAAATTTTTGTGGAAATGGTATTTGTGAGCCTGAGTGCGGAGAAATATTCCCAGATTGTCCGGACTGCCCTGATCCTTCTGGTGGAGGGAGTGGTGGTTCTATATGTTGGGCTCCTGTTAGTGATGGCTTTAAAATTAATGGTTCGGGTGATGGGGTTGTTTTTATTTGTCCAGATTATACCGATATTGTTTTGACTCCGTTGGATGATGATTGTGTGTTTAATATCGGGCGTGAATTAATAGAATCGAGTGATTCGAATTGTGAATATGAAGAATCATTGTACTGCAATTGGGAAGGATGGTTATGGTGGAAAAAGTGCAATTGTTGGCATTGGCTTTTTTATATTAGTATTTATGAGTGCGATAATGAATTAAATACAATTGGAAATGAGTATGGAGGCTGGTTCAATCAATTGCAAACCTCACCTTGTCTGTTAAGTTTATCTGTACTTGATGAGATTAACCAACTTGGAATAATATTAGAAGCTGGTAAGTATTATAAATTAAAAATAGCAACATCTCCATGGGGTTCTGGTTGGACAGAGTCAACGAAATATTTTTATATGTTGCCCGAAAGCATAGATTTAAATGGCGAGAATGCAAATGGTGATTATTTTGCCCTACAAGATATTATTTTACAAAATACTGTAATTGAAGATGAGCAAAATGTGACTATTGTTGCTGGTAACTCTATTGTATTGGGTCCAAACTCTTCCGTAGAATACGGCTCCAATTTTCTGGCATCTATTTTTCCGAATATTATTTCCTGGTGTGCTTCGTCGCAATTTGAGGATTTTTCGTATAACACGGACCTAATTGGCAACAATGTTAACGGTATGGATTTAAAGACCACTGAAAATATTATTTCAATTGAATCAAATATCCTTAATCTTTTTCCGAATCCAACTACAGGAAAAATAAATATAATATTAAATAATTACGCAAATGAACTTATCAGTATTGAACTAAGACAAATTAGTGGTCAAATGATAATAAATGAACTACAGGAATACAATGATAAAATCATTTTGGATTTGTCATTGTTTCCTAATGGAATCTATCTTTTAACATTAAAAACGAGTGATAAGGTGTTTAACGAAAAGATTGTATTACAATAACCAAAGGTTCGTTGCCTTATTTGTACCAGGCAATGGGCACATTTTACTTTCAGAATTTTCCCTTTGTTTTCGACCAGTTGTTAGCATCAAAAGGATTATTGAAGACCACCTCAAAACCTAAGTTAGCAACGGATGAAGCTGGAAATTTTCGGGTTGCCGTCGAAATGTTCGACGAAATGAAATCGGGAGGCAGTTATCCTTCACCGGTCTGTTTCAGCCGGCCTTCCGATAAAACCAATTTCAATCCCAATGGCTTCAGCGACCACTTCCCAATATCTGTATTTCTGGAAGAATGGTGATCAGAATTTTTGCTTTTTTTTTACTTTCCGGTGGATAAACTGCTCCAATGTGTGCCGGCTTTAATAATCATTCCGGGTTATCTTTTCGATAAGAAAATTGACACAATTACTAAGTAAATCTCAAAGCAGAGTCAGAGCAGGAAAACCATTGATTTGCATTGATTTCCAAAAATATCAATGTAAATCATTGTTATTAAGAATAATATTTTCTAATTTTGCCGCCCAATTTTTAGGAGGAATGTAAAGTGGATTACTTGAAAAATTTTGCAATCCCTTTCCGTGGCCTGAAACTGGGGGATCATCATTTTGAATACGTTATCGACGAAAAGTTCTTTGAATGTATCGAATACTCTGAGATAAAGCGGGGCAAGGTATCGGTTGCTATTGAATTGAATAAACAGGAAAGGATGCTTATTTTTCAATTTAATATCAATGGAACTGTTGAGGTTGAATGCGACAGATGCCTTGGTTTGTTCGACTACCCCGTTTCGGGGGACCAAATGATGTACGTAAAGCTTGGTGACGAATGGCTTGAAGAATCGGATGATGTGCTCATTATCCCCGAAAGCGAACATGAGTTCAATGTAGGCCAGTTGATTTATGAATACATTATGCTCATGTTACCCATTCAGAGGATTCATCCCGATGATGATAATGGAAATAGTACCTGTGACCCCGAGATGTTGGAAAAACTAGGTACTGGTACCAAACCACAGCAATCAGACCCGAGGTGGGATGCACTTGCAGATTTGAAAAAGACATTAAATAATTGATAACAATAAAATAACGATTAAATGGCACACCCAAAACATAAGATCTCGAATACGAGACGCGACAAAAGAAGAACGCATTACAAAGCCGTTGCTCCTACGCTGGCAACCTGCCCGGTAACCGGTACCGTTCATGTTTACCACAGGGCATACTGGGTCGAAGGCGACCTGTATTACAAAGGCAAGTTGGTAATGCAAAAAAATGAAGTCGAATAGCCACTTCTTCAATTTCCTCAATCGCTATAGCTCCGGCAACTGATGAAAATCGGATTGGATGTTATGGGAGGCGACTTTGCGCCTGATGCAACCATTGCAGGTGCAATTCTCGCCCTAAGTGAAATATCAGAAAACGACCAGATCGTCCTCCTCGGTAACGAAGAAATTATTCTTAACCAGCTCGATAAACATAAAGTTGCTCCTGATAATTTCCAGATTGTTCATACCTCCCAGGTTATCGGAATGGGTGATAAGCCACTCAAGGCAATCACATCCATGCCCGATTCCAGCATTTTTGTTGGGTTTAAAATGCTCGACTCAAAGCAAATCAATGCATTTGCCAGTGCGGGAAATTCCGGGGCAACCATGGTTGGTGCCATGTACAGTGTCGGCAGCATTCCCGGAGTAATCCGGCCGGCGACCCTTGCCATAGTTCCACAGGAAAAAGGCAGCGAAAGCATAATCCTGGACATTGGGACCAATCCCGACTCAAAGCCGGATGTATTGTATCAGTTTGCAGTGTTGGGTTCCATTTATGCCCATGATATACTCAGAATCGAGAATCCAAGGGTTGGGTTGTTGAACATAGGTGAAGAAGAAGGAAAAGGGAATCTGATATGCCAATCGGCCTACCAGTTGATGAAAGATTCGAAAGAGTTTAATTTCTATGGGAACATCGAGAGCCGTGACCTTTTTAATTCGAAGGTGGATGTGATTGTTTGCGATGGCTTTACTGGAAACATTGTGATTAAGCAATCGGAGGCCATTTACCGGATTTTACAGAAACGTAACCTGACCGACAGTTTCTTTGAAAGGTTCAATTATGAAAAACACGGCGGAAGCCCGATCTTAGGAGTTAATGGTGCTGTTGTTATCGGACATGGAATTTCTAATGATGTCGCCGTCAAAAACATGATTTTGCTTGCCAAAAACATTCATGATGCACGACTTTCGGTAAAAATAAAGAAGGCATTACATATTTACATGCATTAAATTTTTTTGAATTTAGAACATATAATATGACAAAAATAAGAGCTGCCATTACCGGCATTCATGCGTGGGTTCCCGAATATATTTTAACCAACGATGAACTTGCAAAAATGGTAGAAACTTCCGATGAATGGATTACCACGAGAACGGGGATAAAAGAACGGCATATTCTGAAAGAAAAGGGGAAAGGTACATCCGACATGGGTGCCGAAGCGGTAAAAGGCCTGTTAAAAAAGACAAATACCAAACCGGATGAAATCGATCTGCTGATTTGCGCAACTGTTACTCCAGATATGCAATTCCCTGCTACAGCAAATATCATTGCCGACAAAGCTGGCATTAAAAACGCATTTCATTTTGATATCAACGCTGCTTGTTCCGGACAAATTTATGCGCTTACCACGGCAGCAAAGTTTATCGAATCGGGAGGATATAAAAAAGTAATCATGGTTGGTGCCGATAAAATGTCGTCAATCACCGATTACACCGACAGGGCTACCTGCGTAATTTTTGGTGATGCAGGCGCCGCAATCCTCCTTGAACCGACTACCGAAGATGTAGGAATTATTGATTCAATTCACCAGTCAGATGGTGTTGGCAGGATTCACCTTCATCAGAAAGCTGGCGGATCGGTTAAACCGGCATCACATGAAACCGTGGATGCACGGGAGCACTATATTTACCAGGAGGGTCAGGCTGTGTTTAAATTTGCCGTTTCAAAAATGGCTGATGTATCGGTAGAAATGATGAAGAAACACCATCTCGAACCGGAGGCTTTAGCATGGTTGGTGCCTCACCAGGCCAATCTCAGGATTATCGAAGCCACTGCACGTCGCATGGGTATTGATAAAAGCCAGGTGATGATCAACATCGAACGATATGGAAATACAACTTCAGCTACCATCCCGCTTTGCTTGTGGGAATGGGAAAATCAGCTTAAAAAAGGCGATAACATTATCCTCTCTGCATTTGGTGGAGGTTTTACCTGGGGTTCCATTTATTTAAAATGGGCCTATGATGGTAAAAATCACCAATAAATATTTTTAATTTAATCCAAAAGCAATTCGAAAAACGGGTTGCTTTTTTATTTTTTAAAATGATTGAAGTTAAGGCATTTGATTTTAACGATAAAATCCTGTACCAATATGCCCTGGAAATCAGGAATCAGGTTTTTATCACTGAGCAAAAGGTAGATCGATTACTCGAGATCGAAAACGAAGAATCCAGTCATTTTTACCTGGTTTTTAAAGACGGGAAACCGGCTGGAACAGGACGTTGGCGAGAAACGGAAAAAGGAATCAAACTCGAACGCTTTGCAGTACTACCGGAATTCAGAAATCAGGGAACAGGAACCGTTTTATTAAAGAAAATCCTCAGCGATATTTTGCCACTTCATAAAGAAATTTATCTCCATTCCCAGCTAAAAGCACTGAATTATTATGAACGCCAGGGTTTTGTAAAATCCGGTGATCTTTTTACAGAGGCAAATATCCAACATTATCCAATGGTTTTCCCAAAATAATCATGTATCCGTTTTTCTGGATTTTGTTTTTTGTGCTTTTACGTGTTACATCCATTTCTTAATCTTAAAATAAACAAACATGAAGGCAGCCAGAAAGACCATGGAGGCTATTACCGCATAAAAGGCAAACGGGCTGTCGCCCAGAGGCAGGACTACATTCATACCGTACAGACCGGTGATAAATGAAAGTGGCAGGATGAAGGATGAAATAAGTGTGAGAATTTTCATGATCTCGTTGGTACGGTTGGCCTGCAGGGAATCAAAGGTTTTTGAGAGTCCTTCGATGAGTTCGGCATAATCTTCGGTCATATCCCAGATTTTCTGATAATAGTCGAGAATATTACCCCAGTAGTCTTCCATATTCTCGGCATAACCCTCGATAGCTCCACTTTCAAACTTTTGAAACAGCGGCAGTTGTGGCCTGAAAATCGTATTAAGCAGGATGATGTTCTTTCGGGTAACCGAAATCCGTTCGATGGTTTTTTGTGAATTTTTATTGAAGAGGTCCCGATTCAGGAATTCCACATCGCTTCCAATTTTCCTGATAAGTGTGGTGGTCTCTGTCATCAGCCTTTCGAGGATGTGATACAATAAAGCATCACTGGTTCCTATCTCGAATTCCTCTTTGCGGGCGGCCTGCTCCCTGGCCAGGTTAAACATATCCTGAATTACCCAATGGGTATTTCCGATGGTAATTACATAATCTTCTCCCCAAAAGATTTTTACTTCTTTGGCTTTCAGGAATTTATTAATCCGGTCGAATTTTGGAAAATGGAGGATGATGAAATAATAATCATCATAAACGTCGATTTTAGGGCGTTGGTTTAGCTTGCTCCGGCAGTCCTCAATGTCGAGTGGGTGAAAGTAAAAGTTATCTTTCAGGTATTGAAGATCGTCTTCTTTCGGGTCGAGGATATGGTGCCATCTGATGGTCCCGATTTTAATGGTCTCGATCATTGTTCCTTCGATTTTAGCAGTTATAAAAACCAGTTTCTACATTCCGTGTTGTATTATTTTTTTTGAAGAATCCAAAAGTAAATCATTCAGACAACCGAAAAAAACTTTTGGGTGATTTTTCAAACAAAAAAAGTCAGGCACTTCAAACCCCTGGCAGGCTAATTTTATTGCCTAAAAGTTTTATTTATTGCTTTTTTGTGGTATTTGGATCTTTCTTAGCACCTAAAGCTTTGATTATTAATTAATATCTCAAATCCAAACCAATGTTGTTTGTGCTTTTAGAACAATTTCGTCCACTCCCTTTTTGTCCTGTTTTTCCAATCGCCACGATGATAAGCATAGCTGATAATCAGGGGAAGAACTGAGGTAGCTTCGGCATAAACCATTTGTTCGTAAACGGTGTCAACCTTGCCCCAGGAAGAGGCTTCCTTAAGCGTTGAACTGGAACAGGCTCCATCCCTGACATCGGCCACAGTAATCTGAATGGCATATTTATGCATCGGAACTTCTTTTCCAAGAATTTCGGCACAAACCACGGTATCCTGGGCGAAATTTTTCGGTACCCCACCGCCAATCATCAGCAAACCTGTTGTTCCGGCTGCAATTTTCACCTCGGTCAGTTCCCTGAAATCCTTCACCGAATCAATTGAAACGTGGTTGTCGGGATGTTCAACCTGGTGAACCACAAGTCCGAAGCCGGCGCTGCTATCCGAAAATGCAGGGCAAAAAATTGGGACATTGTGTTCAAAAGCCGTTTGAATGAGCGAATCTTTTTTAACGCTGTGTTTGGTGAGATAGCGACCCATTTCCCGGATAAATTCGCGTGAGGAATATGGGCGCGGCTCAAGGCTGTCGGCAATAATTTTAACTGTCTGATCGCAGGCCTGCAATTCTTCCTCATCGATAAAAGTATCGTAAATCCTGTCGATGTATTGCGAATGCAGGTGTTTATCGTCGATCCAGGGCGAGCCTTTATAATGCTTGTAACCCAGTGCTTCGAAAAAGTCCATATCAACAATGGCGGCACCTGTAGCAACAACTGCATCGATCATGTTATTATTAATCATATCCACGTAAACTTGCATGCAACCACCTGCACTTGTGCTTCCGGCCAGTGTTAACCAGATCGAACAATCCTTATCTTTTATCATTCGCTGCAAAATATCTGCAGCGTTTGCCGTGTCCCTCGATGTGAATGACATGTCGCGCATAGCATTGATAATCGGTGCCGCATCAAACGATTTAATGTCGATGTGTTTGATGGTGTCTTTCAGAAGATCTTTTTTATTCATAATTTTTTTAAATATTACAGGATTAGCCGTTAAAGTCTAAAAATTTGTACGATAATAATTTATAAATGAGTTTGGATGCCAGGAAATCCGGAGCCTTATTGTTTTCGTTAGGAGCGAGTTCCACAACATCAAAACCGACAATATTTTTTTGGTCATTTACTTTCTTTAAAAATCTGATCACCTCGTACCAGTACATTCCGCCAGGTTCAGGTGTGCCGGTTGACGGCATAATGGAAGGATCGAAAACATCAAGGTCGATGGTGATGAAAACGTTTTCGGTGAGCCTGCTGATGGCATCATCCATCCAGCCGTTGTGGCCATAAATATCTTCAGCTAAAAAAAGGTTTTCTTTTACCAGGAAAGGCTTCTCAATAACGTCCATGCTGCGTATCCCCACCTGAACAAACGGACAGATTTCGCTTACCCGCGACATGATACTTGCATGGCTGTAGGGGCTTCCTTCATACTCAGGACGCAAATCGGTATGGGCATCTAATTGAAGAACACTCAGGTTTTTATAAATTTCAGCGTAAGCCCTGACAAAACCAGTACTTATCGAATGCTCACCCCCGATGCCAACAATAAATTTGCCTGATTTTAAAAAACTTGTTGCTGTTTTGTGAACGGCATTTACCATATTTTCAGGCGACGATTTTTCATCAACCGCAGCGGCAGTATGTATACCAATTTTATAAATTTCAGAATCGGTTTCGATATCATACAACTCCATATTGGCCGAAGCTTCCAGAATAGCATCAGGGCCTTTATCGGCACCTTTTATCCAGGTACTGGTTTTGTCGTAAGGAACGGGTATAATCACCACCTTAGCATCATCTAAAGCCGTCTGTTGATCAGGTAAACCGCCAAAATTTCTTGTTAATGTCATAAGATTTCACAATTCGTTTTCATATTTGCGGCAAAGCTATAAAATTAATAAAAAATCCGTAGCAACATAATTCCAAACAAATCTTAATGGGGGCGGGTATTGGAATAAAAATGCGAATCAATAGGCGGTAATTATTAGCCGGCCTGATAACCGTAGAAAATCCGGTACTATAGATTTGCGGACAGCACAAATTTATAGAAGAATGGTATAAAAGAATCAGCAGAAATTCAGGCAATCGGAAAGAAAGATGGCTTGAAATGGGTAGTCTGCACTATTTAAGTAAGGACGAAATTATAATGATCATTGATGAAACAGCGATAAAAAAAAGAGCCGGTTGAACTCCGTCCCGATAATCAAATATTTACAATCAGAATTACTATACCGCCTCATGGCGACAAATTAATCCAGATCAACACATAAGTTAACACATATTTGCAATCATTTCACCCCAGCAGTTGCGCTGTTTTATGGTAAACCGTAGTTCTTTGCCTTCGGTAGTAACCAGATTAAGTCCGTTTTGGAAAATATAATTGGTGTTAAAAAAGAGAACATCACGGATTGTTTTGGGCTCAATTTCCAGGTCAAACTCTACACCATCACCATTGGTTGTTTTAAAATAAATCCTTTGGTTTGTTAATATCAGTTTGCCTTTTATCTTGCCTGATCCATTTATCAGTTGCGTAGTATCGGTTGCCTTTACTACCATTTCATTTGCTTTAAGATCTATTTTCATGACTTTCAGGATTTTTACGTTTTAAAATTTTCATTAATTATGCCAAAACTTTTTAAGATCAGAAATTCAATATTTTACGTCAAAATGCCTTTAAAAAACATGTTCGTTTTCATAAATACCTGTTCGTTAATAAAACAGGAAGTGTAAAATTTTCCGACACTTATTATGACGCAAATTCCAGCTATTTGTTACACGAACAGCAAGTTTTGTTTTTATGAAGGATACTCCAGGCAGGAAGGAAAGGTTACACCTGAGGTAATATTTTTCAAGTATTTTACTTTAACAGCAGTGTGAATTTACCTGACTTGTAATGATTTATCTGGTGTGATTTACTTGTTGGACAATGTAATTACCGGAATAATTATCTCACTATATTCGTGAGCAGTTATAACAATTTGGCCAAAATCGCTTTCCTGATTTATCAGGATAAAGTCGCCCTTAAGGAAATAGAATTTTTTGTTGTTACAAGCGACTTCGATGGATCCGCAAAGCAGATAAAAACCAACAAAACCGAATTGGGTTAGAAAGGCTTCTTCCAAAATCTCATTAGATCGTAGAGTTCTGCTAATGAGTTTCCCGGTAGCCTGGTTCGTGGTCATCAGGTTGAAATCGGTGACCTGCCCGAAACTTGTGGTTAACCAGCTCCCGTCGAAAGTATCGGTATCGAATTTTTGAAGAGTTTTTGAATAATGATTTTGATGATTTAGTTTCAGTGTTCCACCCAGAATCATGATGGTTCGTGAAACACCGGGCAAACTGGAAAATTCCGACTTTTCCGTTTCAACTTTGGCAGTGCTGATCCTGAACATGAAATCCTTCGTGGTATAATTCGCTGTTTCAGGGAAAATGGCCAGTTGGATGGTTGTGCCGCCGGCCCATCTGGAAGGCTGCTGTTCCTGTTCGCGGACGATCCTTACATTCATAACCCAAATTTTGTTGTAAACAAACCGAAATGTTGGTTGGTTAATTACCGGGGCCTTCTATTTTTCGATCAACCGAATCCCTGTTTTTTCCAGGAGGATGATTTTTTGCTTGTACAGGGAGCCGATTGCTTTTTTAAATGTTTTCTTGCTCATCTCCAAGAGGCGGGCAATTTCCTCAGGATCGCTGTTGTCGGTAAGTGGTATGAAACCGTCCTGGTTTTTCAGAATTTCCAGAATCCTTGCTGCACTGGGTTCGATATTGCCAATTCCGGGCATTTGAAGCTGTACATCAATTTTATTGTCGTCGCGGATTTTGGAAACATATCCTTTTCGATGGTCGCCCGGATTTACCTGGGCGAAAAATTCATTGTGGTAAACCAAACCTTTGTGCCGGTTATTGATAATTACGTTTACGCCAAGATCGGTTGTTTCCCGGATCATTACATCAACTTCGTCGCCTTCTTTAACGGTAAGTATATCGTTGTTCAGAAACCTGTTTATTTTGGCGGAAGCCACAAGCCTGTCGGTCTGCTCGTCGAGGTACAGATAAACCATGTACCATCTGCCTTTGGCCATTTTAACACCCTGTTCGCGGAACGGAACAAAAAGATTTTTTTCGAGGCCCCAATCGAGGAATGCTCCAACCTGGTTTACCATCACCGTCTGTAGTACAGCAAACTGATGAAGCAAAACTTTAGGTTTCAGGGTTGTGGAGACCAGCCGGTCTTCGCTGTCGCGATAAATGAAAACCTCAATATCGTCGTCAACAGAGGTTTCTTTTGGTACATATTTTCCGGGAAGTAAAACCTCGTTGCCATCCTTGTCGCCCAGAAAAACACCAACTGAGGTTACCCTTAAAACCTTTAAAATATTGAATTCGCCAATTGCTATCATGGGATTTTGTTTTTGGGTTAAGATAATTCTTCGAATCCTAAAGGAGCTGAACGTTCATTTTTACCGGGTTATGGTCGGAATATTCGAACCCCAGATCGATGGTTTTGATGTTGTTGAGTTGAATATTTGGAGACAGGAGGAAATAATCGATGATGGTAGTTTTTGTTTTTCCTTTTTGATAAGGCTCATCAACAAATCGGTTGGAAGGTAAAGTATTGTCGAAAGCCCAGGTCCAATGCTGAGGCATCAAATGGTCGGATGCATTGTATAAATCGGTGCTTACACTCAGGTCACCTGAAAAGATCCTGGAAAGTTCATAACCCGGAGGATTTAAGTTCCAGTCGCCACCAACCATTACATAGTTACCTTTTTGGTATTCGCTGAGTGCAGTTTGTCTGAGGAGCTCCAGCTCTGCTTTTCGTAAACTGCCATCATCAAAGGCCGAATTATGTGTGTTGATCATCACCAGTACTTTGCCTGTACTTAAAACATAACGCTGCATGATGAAACAACGGTTGAGCATAAACAGGTTTTTTGGCCACTTAAAACTTCCCTGAAAACTTACCCGCTCTGAGGAACGGGCCCTGTATTCCGAAAAACTCATCATTCCAGCAACAACCTTTCCCATCGGATTATTCAACGGTATCGGAACAAACGGTACATTATAATTTATGGCAAACACCGACTCATGCCCCGGCAACAAAGCCTGCAATTTCTCAACCTGATTATCACGATAACTCCGGTGTGCTTTTTGATCGACTTCCTGAAGAAAAATGAAATTGACAGAATCATTTTGACTGAGGAAATTTTCGATTCCGTTCATACAAACACTATAATATTCCCGGCCTGGCCTGACTTTTTCACCTCCATCGTAAAAAAAATCCATTTCCTTACCCAGTCCGGCATAGCCGAGATTCCAGGTAAGTACACTAACATGGTTGTTTCCGATGACATCGTTTGTACTGTGGCCCGATACCTTCAGAATTTGCCTTGCCGGTGGATTAAATTTGAAAAATGTAGCCAGCAAAATTGCCAGTATTATCAAAATAACGACCAATGCCAGGAAGCTGCCCATAATTTTTAATCCAATGCCGATAATTTTCATTCCGGGATCTTTGAAAAATCAATAAATAAAACTAAAAAGCTGATAAACAATAACATGTAAAATTCGTAAAACAAGAGCCTAATTTTTATAATTTTGCTGCGAAGTTATGAATTAAAACAAAAACTTAAACAATATCAGTTTTGCCAATCATTGGATCAATCATTAAGCGGGCCATCGAACTCAGAAGCCTGAGCGACAGGGAAAACCTCAGGAGTTTTGATGGCTGTAAAACTCAGCAGGCAGTTTTGAAAAAATTGCTGCGGAAGGCTCAGTTTACGCATTTTGGCGAGGCCTATAATTTTTCCGAAATTCTCAGGTCGGATAATTTGTATGAGGAATTTAAAAAGCATGTTCCCGTGCACGATTACAACTCCATTTTTAAAAAGTGGTGGTACCGGTCGCTCAATGGTGAGCCTTACGTTACCTGGCCCGGGAAAGTTAAGTATTTCGCTTTGAGTTCGGGTACTTCCGAAGCATCGAGCAAGTATATTCCGGTTACCAATGATATGCTGAAGTCGATTAAGCGTACCAGTGTAAGGCAATTGCTTTCGCTGGCCCAGTACAATTTCCCGCCTGAATTTTTCGAAAAAGGGAAAGGAATTCTTATGCTTGGTGGCAGCACACATCTTCAGTTTAATGGCACCTATTATGAGGGCGACCTTTCGGGGATTACCACAGGGAATATTCCTTTTTGGTTCCAGGTTTTTTACAAACCCGGAAGACGAATTTCGAAAGAAAGGGACTGGACGGTTAAACTGGATGAAATTGTACGTAATGCCCCCAACTGGGACATAGGCGTTATTGTTGGGGTCCCTGCCTGGCTTCAAATTCTGCTGGAGCGGATTATTGATAAATATCGGTTAAAGACTATCCACGATCTTTGGCCAAACCTTTCAATATACGTACATGGTGGGGTTTCGCTGGCACCTTATTTTAAAGGGTTTGAGCGGCTCTTGGCCCGGCCTCTTATTTATATGGAAACCTACCTGGCATCGGAAGGATTTATTGCTTTTCAGAAACGGCCACATGTAAATTCGATGCAATTGTCGCTTGATGCCGGCTTGTTTTTTGAATTTGTGCCATTTAATGACTCGAATTTTAAATTTGACGGGAATTTGGTGAAAAACCCAACAGCCATTACACTTAAGGATGTTGAAGAAGATAAAGAATATGCTTTGCTGATCAGTTCAAATGCCGGTGCATGGCGTTACCTGATAGGTGATACCATAAAATTCACTTCAAAAAAGCTGAACGAAATCCGGATTACCGGCCGCACCAAACATTACCTTAGCCTGTGTGGAGAGCATCTTTCACAGGAGAATATGAATCGTGCCGTTGAAATGATGAGTAACGATCTGAATATTGAAGTCAGGGAGTTTACGGTTGCAGGAATCAAACACGGAAGTATGTTTGCACATAAATGGTTCCTTGGTACCGACGATAAAATTGATCCCGTTGTGGCCCGTGAAATGATAGATTCAAATCTGAAATTACTGAACGATGATTATCGTGTTGAAAGAATAGCTGCAATTAAAGATGTGATAGTGGAAGTCCTGCCATACAAAGTATTTTACCAGTGGCTGAAAGCACACGGCAAAGAAGGTGCGCAAAATAAGTTCCCACGTGTAATTAAGGCAAGACAGATCGAAGATTGGGAGACATACATCAAAAATTTTAAAAAGGAAAATCATCTGTAAATTTTAAAAATGATGCATCCTTTTATCGAAGGCGCTATTTTAGGTTTGACGATGGCAGTTTTGCTTGGCCCTGCATTGTTTGCTTTAATGCAAACCAGTATTCATCGCGGATTCCGTTCGGGAGGTTTGCTGGCTTTTGGCATCTTCGTTAGTGATGTTACCCTGGTGGTTTTGTGTTTTATTGGAGCACTCCAAATTTTATCGAACGAATATAACCGCCTTTTTTTTGGAATTGTAAGTGGATTTGTACTGATCGGAATTGGCCTGGTTACTTTTAACCGGAAAATCCATATCGAAAATGAGGAGAATGGCATAGAAAAGAAAAAACCCGGATGGCTTACCTATATTCTGAAAGGTTATTTCATGAATATCGCAAATCCTTTTGCCTGGCTTTTTTGGATGGGTGTTACCGTTGGTGTCACTTCAAATTATGGCGAAAAAACGCATAATTCGATGCTTTTCTTTATGGGTGTACTTTTTACAATTTTCTTCACGGATATTCTAAAAGCTTATATTGCCAAGAAAATCAAAAGGTTCCTCAAACCTGCGAATATCAGTAAAATCAATAAATTTGTCGGGCTGCTTTTGATTGCTTTCGGACTCATTTTAATGGGGAGGGTGTTAGTTTACCATTTTAACTGGCTGTAAGCTGGCTGTTCGGAAGTAATTTGAAATGGTGCTAATGAATTCCGACTAATTGTACCTCTCTGCTAATTTGCAGGCAAACTTTCCAGGGTTCTTTCTGTCGTCATGGCTTTAAACTACGAAAGGTGCATTTCTGGTCACCCTCTGAAATTGACGTTTAATAATCGTACTCTTCGGTAGGCTTAATATCCTTGATGTTCAACTGAAGCGAGACATGACCGTTCCATTCGTTTTCTTCGATATGATAACAAATCGAGAATTGTTTACCACTTTGAATAATTGGTAGTTTATCGCCCTGCTGAAATGCAATTCCACTCACGGGAAATCCTGATATGTCGGGGTGAATTACGCTAAGTTTCAGGTGATTTTTACCTACAATTGAGGCATAGCCTGTATCAACCACACCTTCCGACATAAATGTTGGCGACATGTTTTCGGGTCCAAAGGGTGCAAATTGCTTAAGGATTTTATAAAAATTTGTGCTGATGTTGTTCAATTTGATTTTGGCATCGATTTCAATTTCAGGAATAAGCATGTGATCCTGGATGGTTCCCGAAACAATGTCCTCGAACCTTTCCCTGAAGGCATCGAAATTTTCAGGTTTTATCGAAAGGCCGGCAGCATATTTATGTCCGCCGAAATGTTCAAGCAGTTCATAACACTGGTCGATAGCATTATAGATGTCAAAATCCTTTACTGAGCGGGCCGAGCCGGTAATTAATCCGTTCGATTTTGTTAAAACGATGGTGGGGCGATAATAGCTTTCGGTCATCCTTGAGGCGACGATTCCAAGTACGCCCTTGTGCCAGTCGGGATGATAAACAATTGTGGCCTTTTTTTTGGCATTGAGTTGGTCTTGTGAAATGATTTCGAGCGCATGCTGGGTTATTTGCATGTCGAGATTTCGCCGTTCGGTATTAAACTGGTTGATCTGCTGTGCTCTTTCGATTGCCGTTTCAATGGTATTGCTGATGAGCAGTTCGACAGAATTTTTCCCGCTTTCCATTCGTCCTGCGGCATTAATCCTTGGCCCGATCAGGAATACCAGATCGCTGATCGTCAATTTTCGGTTAAAAACGAATTCTTCGTCAACAAAATTAAAATCAGATTTCTTTTTGATGTTACTGTAATGAAGGATTGCTGTAAAAGCAGGACGCGGATTCGAATTGATCAGTTTCAGTCCATAGTAAGCCAAAATCCTGTTTTCGCCGGTTATGGGAACAATATCTGAGGCAATACTCACTACAACAAGATCGAGAAATTTTTCGAGACGTTTAAAAGGCAGCGCATTCCGTTTCGAAAATGCCTGTACAAGCTTAAAGCCAAGGCCGCATCCAGAGAGTTCCTTGTATGGGTAATCGCAACCAGGTTGTTTAGGGTCGAGAATTGCAAACGCCGGAGGAAGTATGTCACCCGGACGATGATGATCGACAATAATAAAATCGACACCCAGACTTGCAGCGTATGTAATATTCCCAACGGCTTTGATACCACAATCCAGGGCAATTACAAGAGCAAAATTATTCTCATGGGCAAATTCAACTCCGGATTTTGAAATTCCATAGCCTTCGCTATATCGGTCCGGAATATAGAAATCGATTTCTTTGTAAATGGATTTAAGGAAAGTGTAAACCAAAGCAACTGCGGTTGTTCCATCAACATCATAGTCGCCGTAAACAAGTATTTTTTCCTGATGCAGGATTGCCATTTCAATACGGTCAATGGCCTTCTCCATATCTTTCATCAGAAATGGATCGTGCAGTTGTAAAAGTTTTGGCCGAAAAAAAGTTTTGGCTTCGTTAAAATTTGTAACACCACGTTGAACCAGGAGGGTAGTTAACAATGTACTTATGTTCAATGTATGGGATAGCTCAAGAACAATGTCCTGATCCACTTTTTCTCTAACTACCCAACGCCTTTCCATCAAAAAATTAATTTTTGTAAAGATATAAATATTCAGGTTAGATTATGGAAACATACAATAATATTATCTGGAAAATTTGCTGATATATTTTTTAAAAATCTGGTTATCAGCGATCAAACTTTGGCAACAAATTCCAATGAGTCTTGATAACAGATGTTGATTAACGGAATGGAAGTAAGGAAAATCACCAGCCAGGCTATATTCCAAAGCGGATTGCCTCAACAGGATCGAGTCGGGAAGCTACCCAGGCTGGGACAAAGCCAGAAATCAGGCCAATCAGTGTTGAAATTCCAATTCCTATGGCAATATTTTTTTCAGTTAAAATCAATGGGAATGAAAATGAATTTTGGAGTGCAAAGGTTAAAATATAAACCAGCAACAATCCAACTATACCACCAAGAATAGAGAGGAATACGGCTTCAAAGAGGAATTCGAGTAAGATGAAATACTTTTTGGCGCCAATGGCTTTCTGAATTCCGATGATATTCGTTCGCTCACGCACTGAAACAAACATAATGTTTGCAATGCCGAAACCTCCGACTAGCAACGAAAAGGCCCCAATTATCCAACCGATTATTGATATTCCACTGAAAAATGCCTGCAGGCCTTCGTTGATTACACTTACCTCGTTAAGTGCAAAATTGTTTTCGGCACCAGGTTTTATTTTCCTTAACGATCGCATGATTCCTGTAAGTTCGTCGATGAGTTCCTGGTTCGATACGTTGGCTTTTGCCTTTACCATAATTGTGGCACCAACATTCCGTGAATTGATGTAATTACGTGCAAAATTCAATGGAAGGTAAACCTGTTCATCGGTAGAATTGCCAAAAGAGCCTTCGCCCTGAGAAACAAGTATCCCAATAACAGTAGCTTTATTTCCAAAAACCTTGATGCTTTTACCCAATGGATCGATATTTGGAAAAAGGTTCTCAGCAACTTTGGCTCCAATGATGGCAACATTTCTGCCGGCCATCGATTCGACATTGGTAAAATACCGGCCTTCTGCAATATTCAGTTGCATTACTTTGTCGTATTGATGCGAGATACCAAATATCCCAACCTCATCCATGCTGTTGTCCAGATATTTAACTGTCCTCCTGGTATTGAACATCATGGCAACGGCTTCGGATGCCTTGCTGCGGTGCTGGATGTCTTCCATTTCATTATAAGTAGGTTCCGGACGGTTTAAATATTTCCACCAGGGGTAATCACCTCCCATGGCCCAGGGCCATTTCTGGATAAACAACACATTATCACCAAGTTCGCTTAAACTACTACGTACACTTCGTTCCAACGAATCGAAAACTGTCAATACTGAAATAACTGACAAAATCCCGATCGTGATGCCGAGAAGTGAAAGAATAGTACGTACCTTATTTACGATAATTGCCTGAAAAGCAAATAAGTAACTTTCTCTGATGAGTTTAATGATCAGTAACATCTATACTTTTAATTATTCTAATTTTCTGTAAAAGTAACATTTAGAAACAATGAAGTACAATACACGGCTTAAAAAATTACAATGCATGATTAACAGATTTTATTTTGCAGCAAGAATATTTTAGGAGAAAACAATACTTTTTTTCTCTAATTTTGCGACCTTTCGAAAGCTAAAGGTTTTATAATAAATTAGATACTTTTAAATAAAATTGATGACAACGCAGAAAAAAATAAGATCTTCATTAATTTCGGTTTACGATAAAACCGGGCTCGAAGAGGTTGTCAGTGCCATGCAGCAACTTGGAATTAAAATTTTTTCTACCGGAGGAACCTTCGAATTTATCAAAAAAATGGGTATTGAAACAGTTCCTGTCGAAGACATCACCTTATATCCCTCTATACTCGGTGGCCGCGTTAAAACACTGCATCCCAAAATATTTGGAGGAATACTTGGTCGCAGGGATCACCCAAAGGATATTGAGGAGATTAAGGCTTACGAAATCCCTGAAATCGATCTTGTTATTGTTGATTTATATCCTTTCGAAAAAACGGTTGCTTCAACCGGTGACGAATCAGACATCATCGAAAAGATCGACATTGGAGGGATCAGCCTCATCCGGGCTGCAGCAAAAAACCATCATGATGTTGTAATCATCCCTTCAAAAGATCATTATAGCGAATTGATCGAAATATTAAGAAAAAAAGAGGGAGTCACGAATCTTCAGGAAAGAAGGTATTTTGCTACCCAGGCTTTTAATGTTTCTTCACATTACGATACCGCTATTTTTTCATACTTCAACCGCACAACCAATTTACCTGCTTTAAAACAAAGTATTACTAAAACCAATACCCTGAGGTATGGAGAAAATCCGCACCAGCAAGGCATTTATTTTGGAGATTTGGAACTGGCTTTTGAACAACTCCATGGTAAGGCCATCTCTTACAATAATATCAACGATCTGGATGCTGCTGTAGCGTTGATTGATGATTTTAGCGAACCAACCTTTGCCATTATAAAACATAACAATGCCTGTGGACTGGCTTCGCGGGAAAATCTCGCTGATGCATGGCAGGCTGCCCTATCCGCTGACCCGGTTTCGGCCTATGGCGGGGTTTTGGTTACAAATTCCGTAGTTGACGGGAACACCGCGACTGGAATCAACAAGCTTTTCTTTGAGATTATTCTTGCACCTGATTTTCAAAAAGAAGCACTCGATTTACTATATTCGAAAAAGAACAGAATAATTTTAAAAAGGAAACCGTTTTCTTTACCTGATAAACAATTCAGGACGGTACTCAACGGAGTTGTGCAACAGGAGCGGGATATAAAAGTTGAAAGTCCTGAAGATCTTAGGGTTGTTACATTGAAATCGCCGACACAGGAAGAAATCTCGGATTTGTTGTTTGCCAACATCGTTGTAAAACACACCAGATCGAATGCCATTGTTTTGGTAAAGAACAAGCAATTGATTGCCAGTGGCGTAGGGCAAACATCACGGGTTGATGCCTTAAAACAAGCCATCGAAAAAGCACAATCTTTTGGATTCGATTTACAAGGTGCTGTGATGGCTTCTGATGCTTTTTTCCCATTTGCCGATTCGGTGGAAATTGCACATAATGCTGGAATCATGGCTGTAATACAACCGGGGGGATCAGTCAGGGACCAGGACTCGGTGGATTATTGCAATAAACATAAAGTTGCGATGGTTTTTACAGGTTACCGACATTTTAAACATTAAGAAAGAATTACATTTTAACCGAAAATATTGATAAAACATCATGGGACTATTTTCATTTTTTACCAGAGAAATAGCAATCGATCTTGGTACCGCGAATACCATCATCATATATAACGATAAGGTTGTTGTTGACGAACCGTCAATTGTTGCCATCGAACGAAGCACCGGAAAAATCATCGCTGTTGGAAAACGCGCACAGATGATGCATGGCAAGACACACGAAAACATCAAGACCATACGCCCTTTGCGCGATGGAGTCATTGCTGATTTTCAGGCTGCCGAATTCATGATCCGGGAAATGATTAAAATGATTGGAATCCGGCAGTCCTTGTTTCCACCGGCATTAAAAATGGTAATTTGCATCCCTTCGGGGATTACGGAAGTCGAAGAACGAGCTGTGAAAGACTCAGCCGAACAAGCGGGGGCAAGGGAAGTCAGGCTGATTCATGAACCCATGGCTGCTGCCATTGGAATTGGAATTGATGTGTTGGAACCTACCGGCAACATGATTATCGATATCGGTGGTGGTACCAGCGAGATAGCCGTTATTGCCCTTGGGGGGATTGTAAACAACAAGTCTATCCGTATTGCCGGTGATGATCTGAATGCAGATATTGAAGAATATATGCGCAAGCAACACAATATCAATATTGGTGAACGAACTGCCGAGCAAATAAAAATTGAAGTCGGAGCGGCCCTTCCTGAACTGGATAACCCGCCCGACGATTTTGCCGTTCATGGACGCGATATGCTTACCGGAATTCCAAAAGAAATAACAGTTAACTATTCCGAAATTGCGCATTGCCTCGATAAATCAATTTCTAAAATTGAAACCGCAGTTTTACAGGCCCTCGAAATGACACCTCCCGAGCTTTCGGCAGATATATTCAGAACCGGAATTTACCTTGCAGGTGGGGGTTCGATGTTGCGTGGACTCGATAAAAGGCTTCATCTGAAAACCAAATTACCCATTCATGTTGCCGAAGATCCATTGAGGGCTGTGGCTCGTGGGACAGGTATTGCATTAAAGAATTTTGATAAATTTACTTTCCTCATTAAATAACAGGGAAAGGATAAATAAGCCTTAAACCTCTTACATTTGCCCCAGCTTAATTTTAGGGTAATCGTTCATGAGAAACGTTATAACATTCCTGTGGAAAAACTATTTCTTTTTTCTCTTCGTGTTCCTCGAGATTATTTCGCTGGTGCTCGTGGTTGAAAACAACTATTACCAGGGCGCTGCTGTTGTTAATTCAACAAGCGATTTTACAGGTGGAATCTTACAATCGTTCAGCGATTTTGGCGGATTTTTTAAACTTAAGGAAGCCAATGAAATTCTTGCTGAGGAAAATGCCAGATTTCATAACCGAAATCCAAAAGCCTATATCAGAACGGATACAGCAACCTTTTTTGTTCGTGATACGCTTTATGAGCAGACGTTTGTTTATATCGCAGCAAAAGTCATCAGCAGTTCAGTCAACCGGCGCAATAATTACCTCAAACTCAATAAAGGCCGGCTTCAAGGCATTGGCAAAGACATGGCTGTGGTAGCTCCAAATGGCGTTGTGGGCCAGGTAATCGAAGTTTCCGACCATTTTTGTTCGGTAATGATGATTATTAATAAACACTCAAGGGTATCAGCCAAACTTAAGTCGTCAAACCAGGTTGGCACATTAATTTGGAAAGGAGACAATTATCGAAGAGGTACATTGGTTGATATTCCTACACATGTACAAATGCATCTGGGCGATTCGGTGATTACAAGCGGGTATTCGCATATTTTCCCCGAAGGCCAGCTAATAGGCGTTGTGGAAGATTACAAAATCGAAAAGGGGAGTAATTTCTACACAGTAGATGTGGCATTTACTATCGACTATAACAAAGTTTACAATGTGTTTGTAATTAAAAACCTGATGCGCAAGGAGCTAAAGTTTTTAGAAAGGGTTGAAGACCAAAATTAATATCTGAAAACAGGAAACAATAAATGTTGATTAAAAACATCATCCGGTTTGTGGTTGTGGTACTCTTTCAGGTTCTGATGCTGAACAACCTGAATTTTGGTGGCTACGCTTATCCAGCTTTCTACATTTATTTTATTCTGCTATTACCATTCGAAACAGCTGGCTGGGTGTTACTTTTATCCTCCTTTTTTCTGGGTTTAAGTGTTGATTTTTTCACAAATAGCCTGGGTATGAATGCCGCGGCATCGGTATTTATGGCATTTTGTCGACCAGGTATCCTTAGCCTGTTGCGCTCGAAAAGGGAATATGAGCTTGGCTTTGCGCCCGGGATCAAAGATTTGGGATTCGGCTGGTTTGTTTCTTATGCTTTAATTCTGATTTTAATACATCACACCATATTATTTTCGCTGGAAGTATTTAGTTTTTCAGGTATTTTACAAACCATACTCCGTATTGTACTAAGCAGTGTTATTACCCTGATACTTGCAATTTTGGCGCAGGTGCTTTTTTACAGGACAACAAAAGGATAGAACGCTTTGTTTGAAAGATTTTCATATTCAATATTTTTCATACTACTTTTGCTGCTATAAATTATTAATAATCTAAAGATTCAAATCAAATGAAAAAACTTTTGTGTATTTTTTTAGTCGGAATCACACTTGCTTCATGCATGAATACCGCCAATAAATTTAAGATTACCGGCAACCTTGAAGATGTTTCAAAAGGATGGGTCATGTTAGCCAAGGCTGTCAATGGTGAATTGGTAAATATCGACTCGGTACAGGTAGAAAACGGAAAATTTGTTTTTAGCGGAGCGATTGAGTCGCCGGAAATTTATTACCTCGTTTTCCCGGAAGGTGAAAAGCATGTTCCTGTGTTCACAGAGGCTGCTGACATAACCATTTCAGGAAATCTGGCCGAGCCTAAAATTGAAGGCTCACAAAGCCAGACTCTTTATGATCAGTTCCAGGCTCAAATCACCAAAAATAACGACGAAAGGAATACTATTTATGCCCAGTATCAACAGGCACAATCGGCAGGGGATACAGCTGCGATGAAGGCAATCGAGGATCAGTTTAATGAGATCGACCAAAAGGAAACCGATTACATTCTCGACTTTGCCAAAACCAATACTTCATCAGTTGTAGCGCCCCAGGTATTATTAAGATATAGTTATTATTATAACCTCGACGACCTGGAAGATGCATTTTCAACATTCGATCCCTCCGTAGAAAAATCAAAATATTATAAAACACTCAGCGAAACCATCGAAACGCTTCGTAAAGTTGAACCTGGACAGCAGGCACCCGACTTTACCCAGAATGATACAACGGGGAATCCGGTTGCCCTCTCGAGTTTGCGCGGGAAATATGTACTGATCGATTTTTGGGCATCATGGTGTGGACCATGCAGGGCAGAAAACCCAAATGTTGTTGAAGCTTTCCAAAAATACAATGCCAAAGGTTTTACGGTTTTTGGTGTTTCATTGGACCGCGACAAAACCAGATGGTTAAAAGCCATTGCTGACGATCACTTAACCTGGACACAGGTTTCCGATTTAAAATACTGGGATAATGCTGCCGCAAAACTTTATGGGGTAAGGTCGATACCAGGCAACTTCCTCATTGATCCAAATGGAATCATTATCGGCAAAAATCTTAGGGAGAATGCTTTGCAGGATAAGCTTGCAGAATTGCTGAAATAATTTCTGATCCCACTAAAAAAAACAAACCCTGCCTTGGTGAGAAGCAGGGTTTTTTTATCATGGCCGGAACAATCCGGCAGGTCTACCTTTCAGTTTATCGCAAAATAAGTTTCTCGATAAATGTCTTGTTCCCGTTTGAGAGTCTCAGATAATAAACTCCCCTCGAAACACCGTTCATATCAAGCGATGTAAATGATGTTGCGGATTTGGTCCGAATCACAACTTCTCCAAAAGTATTCATCATCTCGACAGTAAAAGAACCATCCTGGAGTTCTCCAAATTCAATGGAAACCCTGTCTTTTGCAGGATTAGGATAGATTTTTGGTGCAGGTCCGGCGTTGATTTCACTAACCGAAACAAGGTTTATGGCTCTGATAAGTGAGATGCCATTGGTAGCGAAATGATCATTATTCATGCCTTCCTCAAACTCAACTTCAATATTGATTTCTTCTGAGGTCCCAGGTCTGAAAAGTTTAAAATGCATAGCTTGTCCCTCAAGCATCCCATCTTCAGGCAAAGTATAAATATCATCACCAAAAACCGTTAAAGCATTTGCATCATAGTTTTCATCAATTGTGAACGTCCCGGTGCATACGCCATCCGGAGAAAAAGCACCGATAACATTATCTGGATTAAACAAACCTGTGATTGCCGAAGGGAAAATGACCTGGTGCGATATCGGGGTTGGAATAATTTCACCCCAGACATCCGGACCATTGTGATTTTCCGGTGCATTAATCAAATGAGATTTAATGACATTTTCTGGGAAAGTAATGGTACAATCTTCGGTAACCCGCACAAGGTAAGCTTTTCCGCAAATGAGGCTGTTCAAAGTGTAAATCCCATACTCAGGATAATAAATGTTATTTCCGGCAATTTCCTTTATAATTGTCAGAATGTTACCAAGTGGTGCAAAAACATCAGAAACCGGAACATTCTGATTGCTGAGTACGGGTATGATGTTCCAGCCGGCAGTGAGGTTGAGGGTAAGATTTCCACCCCTGCTTCCACAAATATTGAGGGTTGTGCCTCCATTTACCTTGATGAAATACCCTTTTTGGTAATCCCAGTTCTGAAGTGTCTGGATGTTATACTGCGGGTAATAAATTTCGTTGTCATAATTGTACATGATAATCAACTGTGTCAACATATCCGACATCAGGTTTAAAATGTCCGGATCGGCAGGCTGGACGAAACTTGAAATTCCACTCCAGCCCGACGGAATAACGATTTCCTGTTTTAACAGAATCGAAATACTCACCTGATCGGATGCTGCCAGTGTACAAGGTTGCAAAGGCTCAGCATCGAGGGTCAGTATTACGCTGCCACTCTGGAAATCGTTTGCTCCTGTAATATAAACCGGGTCTTCGGTTGCGGCATTATCAAAAGTGCCATCACCATTCGTAGTCCACAGGATTGAAGCACTGTTTGTCACCGTTGCGTCAAGCTGTATTTCAGCGTTTGCCTGAGTTAAACAAAGCGTTTGATCGGTTCCGGCGTCAGCGGTAACATTTTGCACCATTGTAAACAACAACGAAGAGGATGCAACAAAGGTACAAGGATTAACAGGCTGAACCGTTAAGGTAAGTTCGGCGGTTCCTCCGGCCATGTCTCCTGTACCTGGGGTGTAAATTGGATAAAGGACATATGGATCATCAAAGATTCCGTCGCCGGATGATGACCAGGTAACCGAAGCGTAATTTGCCGCAGTAGCTTCAGCAAGCTTAAAACTATCAGATCCACAAACGGAACCGTCGTTCCCTGCAAATGCCTCAGGAAGTTTCTGGAAACAAACCTGGATCATATCTTCAGCAAAAGCTACACAAGGGTTAATTGGTGAGGCAGTCAGATTCAGGTCGATACATCCGGATTCAAAATCGAGTATACTGGGATAATATACAGGATTAATAGCATGTTCGTCACTGAAATATCCAGCACCATTGGTTGTAAACCAAATCACGGCAGCGTAATTGTTGGCTGTAGCTTCTGACAAAGAAACGGATTCAAGTTCGCAAACAGTCATGTCGGTACCGGCATTTGCTGTAGTTTGGTTCTGAATACTTAATGTCAAGCATGCTTCGGCAACGAAAACTGATGGTGCAATAGGTTGTGCAACAAGACAAAGTTGAGCCAAACCATTTGAAATGTCACCTGCTCCTGGTGTATATACAGGATTCAGGGCCGACGGGTCATCGAAGAAACCATCACCTGATGTAGTCCAGTTCAGAGAACTGTAAAAACTTGCGGAGGCATCTGAGAGATATTGAGAATCACCTTCGCAGATAGAAGTATCATTTCCGGCGAAAGCCGTCGCTTCCGTGATGATCGTTAGGATAAGCTGGTCGGCAATGCTTAACTGGCAAGGTGCGAACGACTCCGCATAAAAATTCAGTGTGGCTCCGCCATTCATAATATCCATATTTCCGGGTGTATAAACCGGATTTTCAATGGCAGTATTATCAAAAGTTCCATCACCATCGGTACTCCAGACAAAGTAAGAACTATTGGCAACCGTGCCATTAAGTTGGATATCCGTATTGATTTCACTATAATTAAGCGTCAGATCAGCCCCGGCATCAACAGTAACATTTTTAATAATGGTTAGTACCATCGAAGATGTTGCAGAGATAACGCAAGGATTTAAAGGGTCTGCAGTCAATGTAAGTTCTGCAGTGCCCGTTAAAATATCCCCGGAACCAGGTACATAAGTTGGATTGAGAATTGAAGGATCGTTATAAACTCCATCACCGGTGGTGGCCCAATTTATTGCAGAGTAATTAAAAACCGAGGCTTCGATAGGAATAAAATCTTCATTTTCACAGATTGATGCATCATTTCCGGCATCAGCCAACGGAAGTGCCTGGAAACAAAGTTGCATATCATCCTGTTCGGAACTTGTGCAGGGATCAACAGGTGCAGCCATAATCATAAGATCAACACAACCCAGTTGGAAATCAAGAATACTTGGGTAATAAACCGGGTTAACTATGTTCTCATTGTCGAAAAATCCTGCTCCATTTGTGGTAACCCATAAGATAGCAGAATAGTTTGATGCAGAAGCAAGTAAGAGACTTGCTGTTTCTCCTTCACAAACGCTAATATCTGGTCCCGCAAAGGCAGTTGGATTAAGAACAATGTCTAATGTCATACAATCTTCGGCAACAAAAGCTGATGGAGGGATGGGTTGTGCCGAAAGGCATAATTCAACTGTCCCCAGCGCAATATCATTTATTCCGGGTGAATAGGTCGGATTTAGCATAGTAGCATCGTCAAAGCTACCATCACCACCCGTAGTCCAAAGTAGTGCGCTATAGTTCACCGCGGTTGCTTCGGTTAAAGTGTAATTTTCACCTTCACAAACGGTTTTATCAGATCCGGCATTTGCAACTGGCAATAATTCAATTGTAATTGTCATACAGTCTTCAGCAAACAAAATACATGGGCTTATGGGTTCTGCTTTCAGACATAAAGTGGCTGAGCCAGTATTATTATCTTCAATGCCAGGTGTGTAAGTTGGGTAGAGGATGGTGGCTTCATTAAAAACGCCATCTCCTGTTGTTGTCCAGAGCAGTGAACTATAATTTGCAGCAGTTGCACTATCTACAGTATAGGATAATCCCTCTCCTATGGTTGCATCAATACCAGCATTAGCAACAGGGAGCGATTGAATGGAAATAATTACGCAATCACTGGATGCCAGTGTACAAGGATCAGTTGGCTGAGCTGTAAGGCAAAGTTCGGCAAAACCTGCCAGAATGTCGGCTTCTGTTGGAGTATAAACAGGATTCAACGAAGTTGGATCATCCACATTACCCGTCCAGGATAATGAACTATAATTTGATGCAGCGGCATTTAAAAGAAAGGTTTCGTTTTCACAGATCGTCGCATCAACACCTGCATCGACAGCAGGAAGTGGTTGGAAAGTGAGTGTCAGGCAATCTTCAACTTGTGATTGACATGGTACGTTCGCTACCGCAAGGAGACAAAGTTCAACCGAACCGTTTAAAAGGTCGCCGGCACCAGGATTATAAACTGTGTTTTCTGATGTTGCATCATCAAAGTAACCGTCGCCAATTGTTGTCCAGAATACCTGAGTTGAATAGGTAACGGTAGGATTAGTAGTAAAAGTTTGAGTTTTGCAAATTATTGCGTCATCGCCGGCATTAACTTCCGGTAAACTAACAACTGTGATACTCATACAATCATTCACGGCTATTGAGCATGGATCAATAGGCTCGGCGGTGAAACAAAGCTCAGCAAATCCTGCAGCAATATCTTCAGCTGTTGGGGTGTAAACCGGGTTTAAAACAGCTGGGTTATCTACATTTCCAGTCCATAATAACGAACTATAATTATCGGCACTTCCTGCAAGCTGAGCTGTCTGATCCTCACAAATAGTTTGGTCACCACCGGCATCGACTACAGGTGAAGTTTCTATCGTTATAATTAAACAATCAGAAGCCGAGATAGCACAGGGGTTTATGGGTTCAGCGGTAAGGCAGAGCTCGGCAAAGCCTGCAGTAATGTCATCCTCAGTGGGTGTATAAACCGGATTTAATGCTGTAGCGTTGTCAACGTTTCCGGTCCACATTACCGAACTAAAGTTTGTGGCCGAAGCCGCTGAAAGCAGGTATGTGCCGGTTTCGCAAATCGTTGCATCTGTTCCGGCATTTGCACCGGGCAATTGTTGGATAATTACCGTCATACAGTCGGTATCCGGCAAGGTACATGGATTCACAGGTTCAACAGTAAGGCAAAGTTCTGCATATCCGGCTGCAACATCTATAGATCCTGGAGTATAGGTTGGGTTAAGTGTTCCGGCATCATCAAAAGCACCATCGCCAGTTGTCGTCCAGCTAACCGAACTGTTGTTGGCCTCAGTAGCTTCAATTAAAATATAGGAGCTGTTTTCGCAAATGGTCGCATCATTTCCGGCATAAGCGACAGGTGAATTTTGTATGGTCAGGATCATGTCATCCCAGGAAGGCATCGTACAGGGTGAAACTGGCGTGGCTGTAAGTGTGAGTGTAACGGTTCCAGTCAGGATATCATCGGTGTCTGGTGTATAAACCGGATCGGGAATGCCTGAATCATTAAAAGAACCTTTTCCTGATGTTGACCATTCGATACTTCCGGAGTATTGTGTAGTTCCTGATAACTGATATCCATCACCTTCGCAAATAATTGCATCAGGGCCTGCATTGGCCTCAGGTGATTTCTGGATAACCAAATTCCTGGAGTCCGATGCTGAAACAACACATGGAGAAATAGCTGATGCAGTTAACGTTAGCATAACTGTTCCATCGGCGATGTCGGTTGTTCCCGGGAAATAAATCGGGTCTAAAATAGAAGTGTCATTAAAAGTACCATCGCCTGAAGTTGTCCAAGCAACAAGAAAATAATTTTGCGAAATACCTGATAGCTGAAGAAAGGATGTCTGGCAAATTGTAACATCTGAACCTGCATCGGCAGTGGGTGAATTTTGAAGCGTTAAAATCATCTCACCTGATGAAGAAATTGTACAAGGTGAAATTGCAGATGCAGTAATTGTAAGTGAAACGGTGCCTGCGATTAAATCATTTGAGCCTGGGGTATAAACAGGAGTTAAACTGCTGGTACTGCTAAAAGTCCCGTCGCCTGTTGTTGTCCATCCAATGCTTCCATTATACTGCGATGTACCCGACAATTGATAATTGCTCCCGGTACAGATGGTAGCATCGGATCCGGCATCTGCAACCGGAGTTTTCTGGAACACAAGGATTTTGTCGTCTGTTGCAGAACCAGTACATGGATTAAGAGCAGCAGCGGTCAGCGTCAAAGTAACAGTTCCATTAGATATATCTGTTGATCCAGGTGTATAGACCGGGCTAAGGATTGAGGAACTACTAAAAGTTCCGTCGCCCGATGTTGTCCATAATACACTGGCATAATTTTGGGCACTACCCGATAATTGGTGTGTGGAGGTTTCGCAAACGGTTGCATCATTTCCTGCATTTGCAGTTGGTAATTTGCGAATGGTAAGAATTTTGGCATCTGCAGTAGCTATTGTACATGGTGAAATAGCTGTACTGGTCAATGTTAAGGTAACCGTTCCATTGGTGATGTCAGTCGTTCCCGGTGTGTAAATAGGATTAAGTATGGTGGAATTACTAAAAGTACCATTGCCTGAAGTTGTCCAGGCAACATCAACATTGTACTGGGCAGCACCTGCTAACTGGTGTGTGCTTCCTGTACAAATGGTAGCATCACTACCGGCATTGGCTGTTGGTGATTTTTGGATTGTAAGTATTTTTGTATCCGTGGCTGCAACAGTACAAGGGGATACTGCAGAGGCCGTCAGTGTTAAAGTAACTGTGCCATTTGTGATATCTGTTGTTCCCGGTGTGTAAACCGGATTAAGGATCGTTGTACTGCTAAAGGTACCATTTCCGGAAGTTGACCATGCAACACCTGTATTATTTTGGGCTGACCCTGATAATGTGTGTGTGCCAGTCTGGCAAATAGTTGCATCAGTACCCGCATCACAAACAGGAGCATTTCTGATGGTTAGAATCATAACATCAGAAGCGTTGACTGTACAAGGATTTATCGGACTTGCCGTTAAGGTAAGTGTTGCTGAACCAACAGTAATATCTGATGCACCGGGAGTATAGGTGGCATAAAGGATACCGGCATTGTTAAAGGTACCATCTCCGCTGGTACTCCATAAAGTTGAAGAATAATTAGAAGCTGTTCCGGGAAGGGTCTTGTTGGCGGTCTGACAAATTGTGGCATCAGCACCTGCATTTGCAGTCGGCTGCCCGGCAACAGTAACCGTCACATTATCTGATACTGACGTTAATCCATCATAAACGGTAACAGTATAAATTGTTGTTTGTGCAGGCGAATGCACCGGATTTTTAAGTGTTGATGTAAAACCAGCCGGATTTGATGTCCATGCATAGGTATAGCTTCCGGTTCCCCCAATTACAGTAACATCCAATTGAACAGAAGTTCCGGCACAAATCGACATGGGATCAGCAGTTGCATCAATTTCGAGTGGATTGGTATTGACCGTAATAATTGCAGAAAGACCATTGTCATAAAATTTCCCATCCGAATTTGGTAATGCTGCATTATAAGTTACTGATGCGTTTTTTACATTTGAAGTTGTATTAAAATAGACCTTCCAAATAAAATTTTCGCCCGAAGCAAAGCCTTCCTTCAAAGGGCTTGTGGTTGCATCATCACCAAAAGCAACAACAACTTTATTGTGAACACCGTCCCACACATTGGTACCACCACATTTTTCGACACCATTTTCGTCGAGGTAAAAGGCGCCGATAAAATCTCCCGGCTGAAGCGGGGTTGAAAATGTAGTTGTAGTTGCAATCGAAATTAAATGTGAAGTGGCTGTTTTTGTAAATTCCCATCCTGTCGGGTAATCGACAACATTGATGTAGGCTGTTTTTGTTGTGGTAACAGTATCAACACCATCTGTAGTAGCCAGGGTCACATCATATGAACCCGCTGTGCTATAATAAACCGGAGGCGGGATATGGCCAGTGTAAGTAGCTGGCGTCCCACCCGGGAACGACCACATCCATACAGTAATGGTACCCGTTGAAAGATCGGTAAAATTTACACTGTTGGTCACCGGAATCAGTGTTAAATCTGCTGAAAAATCAGCAACCATCGATCTGAAATCCTGGACAGGGAAGTAAGTATCATTGGATCTAATCTGAAATCCTACAATAGTTTCAGACTGATTTAAATCCTCCATATCCTGGATTTTAGCGTGATTACGATCAATCGATTTGTTTGGTTTATTGCCATCATACCGATCATTTTTTGACACCTGGCTGGCAATCAGATAGTTGCCAATCACAAAGATTAGAATAGTGAATAAAAAGTAGGTTTTCTTCATTGCTAATTAATTTTAAAATTGAATTATTATTAACGCGTCTTGCAAAATAATGAATCTTTCCGATACGGAACAAGATTTTAAAGGTACAAATAATTAACCAATGAAATGTATGAATATGATTTTTCTTGCACCCTGTTTTTTTTTATTGTTTCAAATATGAAAAATAATCCTCTGAACCCCTTACCAATAAAAGGTTTCTTAACGATAGCGATTTTTGATGCAATTCAGGTTTATGGTAAAAAAATTTTCGAATAATTCCGGAAAAAAATATTGAGTCCATTTTTTTTAAATCAATAAGAGTTTACATGAGCGATTTTTTTCATAAAATCACTGTGATCCTGAAAAAAGATTGAATCCTGGTATTAAATTATTATTAATTTCACCGAAATTCATATAGGTTGCGTATAAAAAGTTGATTTTCAATTTTTTATTACTACTGGCTCCTCCGGTAATTTTCACCGGAAACAAACATTTTATGAAGTCGTATCCGTTAATACGAATCCAACTAAATTCTTTACAACATCTGTACCGGCCAAACTTTTGATTA
>Ga0172370_10001615_pt1 | contig 33905 bp, 27 predicted proteins | sample LakKiv5m_FD_114538 | JGI IMG/M metagenome (GOLD analysis project Ga0172370, IMG submission 114538) | Freshwater microbial communities from Kabuno Bay, South-Kivu, Congo - kab_022012_11.5m | ecosystem: Environmental > Aquatic > Freshwater > Lake | place: Democratic Republic of the Congo...
ACCATGATTGCGTTTATTTCAATGTCCAAAAATAATTGTTTTTATTACTTCAGCGTCCCTTTTTCTTTAGATTTTACTCTTTAAATAAAGATTTTCGGTAAAAAGGAGACGCTGAGGGGAGCGAAAAATACAAAACATTGTATTAGTACAAATTTTACTAAGAAAGTTACGATAATTTTAAACTTTTTTTTGCAGGAAATTAAATTGATAGCGTTTTCCATAAAATTAAAATTTATTTGTTAAAAAATTGAAAGCAAAAGGAGAGCGACACAATGCTTTCGGGCATCGTGGAAATAACAAAAAATAAGAATACTAAATTAAATTTTTTCTGGGGGGATGTGGCTGAAAATCAATGACTTACAGGAAATATTATTCAATTTTAATAAAAATCCGGTCATTTGTTTGATTTTCAGGTTTTTTTTGAAAGCGGAATATACAACATTGGGATAGGGGATTGCAAATTTATTTTAAGAAAATGTTAATTATTTTCACTCCCCTCATCGTTTACTGAACACATAACTTAAATAAGTCTTCTGATTATAAATGCAATAAATTTTTACTTCAGCGTCCTGTTTTTTCAATTATTGCTCTTTAAACAAGATTTATAGCAAAAGATGAAAAATGAAAATAGTTAATCCTTCAACTTCGTCAATTCCCCGATGTGTGGTTTTATACTAAACGTAAATATTAAATAGTCCAAAAATTCTAAGTATAATGCCGATGAGATAGCTGTTATTGGACTATTACAGATATCCAATCGGTATTAGCCTCAATCCAAAAAAGCCAGGGATTAAAACCCCAACAAAAATATCGGGCAAAATACCAATATTGATAAGCATTTCGTTACCAACAGCCAGAGAAAATATGAATACTGAGTTTTCAAGAATCAGGGAATTTCTTATAAATTACTTTGCCAACTCTTTGAATGTGAGCTTTTAACTCATTATTTTCAATAGTATTGTTGTCAATAATATCGAAATGATAGGGCATGAGCTTTTCTTCGTTGAGTATAAAACTTGAAGACAAAACAGTTTCATATTTCAATTTTGTACCGAATAAAACAATGTCAATATCGCTGTTTTTTTTGAAATTACCTTTTGCACGACTACCAAACAATACTGCTTTTTCAATATCTTCAAAGCATGAAAACACTTCAATCATTTGCTGAAAATCCGCATCTGACAGTCCGTAATTATTCATTTTCTGCTATTGATTTTAATTTTTGAAAAAGACTAAGCAATAAAGCATAATAGGTATTTTTAATAGCATTCTCAATTTGTTTTGAAGCTGCTTCATCGTAGGCATGCGAGGTAATATTCCTGTTTTCAAGCATTATTATCCATGTATGTCCATCTTCTATTAAACCTGTTTCAAAGGCTTTTTTTATAACACTTCGAGGACTTTTTACATCGCTAAATCCTTGTAATTTAAAATAATCTTTAAGTGTGTTCCAAGCCAATTCAAAAGACATTTCATAAAATTGAATCATTCCAGCACGTAAAATAATATCCTCGTCAGTTTTTCTGTTGACAGCCTCATTCAGGTAATTAATCGTTTTTTCAAAATTATCTAATCGCTGTTTCCACCTGATATCTGTATTTTGAAACTCATTCATCTTTCAATTTTAACAACAAAAATACAAAATAAGCCTTGTTTTTTTTTAGCAGCGACATCTTGTCTATATTACATGTGTATATTTTTTGCATTTATAATTTGGCTTTGAAAGGAGACACTTATTGGCAATAATATTTTTATGTTTCTATTCATTTTTCTATCTATATCTTTTAATCCTTTAACTTCGTCAATTCCCCGATATGTGGTTTTAGCCTCAAACCAAAAAAGCCAAGGATTAAAACACCTACAAAAATATCGAGCAAAATACCAATATTGATGAGCATAGGCATTTCGTTGCCAACTGCCAGAGAAAACATGAAAACTGAGTTTTCAAGAATTAAAAAGCCTATCAGGTGCGAAAGGATGAGCTTGTGGGTAACTATGATGACCAGACCAGTCAACAGTGTGAAGAGTGCAATAGTCATATAAACGGTGTTGATATAAGGATTGATCAGTTGGTTTGCCAGCAATATACTGATAAACAATGAGATAATCGTAAAAATCAGGATATAAAAACCTGGCATGGCCAATACGTGAACCTTGTAAACTCCTGTTTTCCTGATGATGCGAAAAATCAGGTAAGGAACCACAATGGTTTTAAAAATAAGGGTTTCGGCAGCAATAAATATCAAATTGGCAGTGGTCACTTCTTTCAGTTCAAGAAAGGTAATGCCAAAGAGCAACAGTCCCTGTATTCCTATCAAACCCGCATATATCCTGAAACGTTCGGTAATACTCAGGTAAACCAGAGTAACAGCAAACAAAACGATCAGATAATTTACCATGTTTTATGAAATTAATTTACCAGTGAGTATTAAAACAACGACAAAAGCAATGAAAGAAATGGCAGAAAGTGTAAGCACAAATTTCGGGTTTTTATTCATCTTGTTTCTTGCCCTGAACGATTCCAACAAACCAATAACGACTGCAAAAAATACCTGTATTGCAAAGAATAAAGCTGTTTGAAGGAAGATATTCCAATGTGCAGGCACCAGCACATTGGTGAGCAATGCTCCGTATATGGCAAACTTGAGATAAGTGCCGACATGAATCAGGGCTTTGTCGAAACCACTGTTGTCAAGTATCATTACCTCATGAATCATGGTGAGTTCGAGATGGGTTTTGGGATCATCAATAGGAAGTCTGCTGTTTTCTATCATAGCAATTTGTATCAGTAAATAGAAGCCTATAATACTGTAAATCAATAAGTAATGATTATTCGAAATATAAAACTGATTGAAGATGTCGGAAAAAGAAGTGTAGCCCGTCAACATGGCAAATGTGGCAAGAAGAATAAAAAAGGCAGGTTCCACCAGCATCGAGAAAAGTGCTTCGCGGTTGGCACCCATTCCTTCAAAACTGCTTCCGGTGTCGAGGGCAGCAATGATGGCAAAAAACTTTCCCAAGGCTAATAAATAGGCAAAAAAGATAAAATCTCCCTCAAAAGAAATCAGGGCATGCTGATTTGAAAATGGAATGACCAGCATACTGCATATAATTCTTGCCAGAGTGACAGATGGAGCAATCTGAAAAATAATTCCGGTGGTTTTACTGAAAACACTTCCTTTTTGCAGCAATACCCAAACGTCTTTAATGGGCTGGAATATTCCGGGACCTTTTCTGCCCGAGACAATGCTTCTCGTTCTCAGAATGATTCCGGGAAAAAAGAGGGCTGCTATCAATATGAGAATGAATCCTGCCATTTAAACCAGATTTAAGTAGGTTAACAGAAGCAGTAACAGCATGAAAATGAATGCATACAGGATATAATGCTGGATTTGACCAGTTTGCATCACTGCAATTTTCTTCAGCAATCCTAAAAACCAATTAGTGGGTTTGTTGATCAAAGAGGTTTTAAAAACATCAGGACTATGTGTTTCAAACGACTTTTTAGCAGGAAAAATTTCATCTTCTGTAATTTTGGTTGAATGTTTCTTTGTCCTCAGCAATGGATTTGCTAGCTGAATATAATTGTCGGCATAGGAAGTAGCTGTGTATTGTTGTTTGAAAGTGCCTGCTGTATAACCACAACCCCATGTTTCACCAATTTCAATGGCTTTGTTTTTTAGATGATAAAAACGATAAACAAGCAAGAATACTACAGTAAGGATAAAAATACCTCCTGTCATACTAATCTTAGCCAGATTGCTTAGTGTATGATCTGGAATATTTTCTGATTCAGGCAAGACAAATATTTCTGAAATCATATTAAACACAGGTTTTACAAAAAGATATGAAGCCAAACCAATCACCAAAATAAAAGCAATGCTGAGGTATTGAGGTGAAATCATGTTGTTGCTCACTTCCTTTGCCTGTTTTGCTGCCTCAGAGCGTGGATTTCCAAGAAAAACTATTCCGAAAGCTTTGGTAAAACAGAAAATGGCCAGTCCTCCAATCAGGGTCAGACCAACAATGCTTCCTAAAATTACAATAGACTGATATAAATTAGCTGCAGATAGGCTTTTAAACATCCCCAGATAAATCAGATACTCAGAAATAAAACCATTGAAAGGAGGCAATCCACAGATAGCCAGAGAGCCAATCAGAAAGAGAACAGCCGTTTTGGGCATGTTTCTCATCAATCCACCCATTTGTTCAATATTTCGGCTGTGAGTAGCCTGGTAAACCGAACCTGCATTGAAAAACAACAGGGATTTAAAAAGGGAATGGTTCAGCACATGCAAAATCCCTCCGCTGAAACCAAGTAATGTAAGTGTGGGGTTATTTGTTGCCAGACCAATGACTCCCAGTCCGATACCTATCCCGATAATACCAATATTTTCAATGCTATGGTAAGCCAGTAAGCGTTTCAGGTCGTGTTGCACTATGGCCATCATCACCCCCAGAATACCTGAGATTAAAGAAAACACTAGTATTATCATTCCAATCAACAGCAAATCTGTCTGTACTGATAACAGAACTCTTAGAATCCCGTAAATTCCCATTTTAATCATCACCCCCGACATCACCCCCGACACATGAGAAGGTGCAGCAGGATGTGCATCCGGTAACCAGGTATGCAAGGGAATAAAGCCTGCTTTAATTCCAAATCCGATAAAAAACAAAGAAAACAGCAGCCAATTCGAATGATTGGAAAAGTAAACTTTCAGGGCATCGAAACTCATTTCCCCTGTAGCTTTGTTGACAATCAGCAAAGCAGTAAGAATAAAAAGCATTCCCACATGCATTTGTATCAGATAATTGATGCCTGTTTTTAAAATATCTCGTTTTTCGGCTTCAAATATTACAAGAAGAAATGAAGACAAAGCCATGATTTCCCAAACAATAATAAAAGACAAACCATCCCTGAGCAGCACCACCAAAATCATGGAAATATACAGCCAGAGATAAGTAAAGTAATGAATGGAAAAGCGAAGTGGATTTTTCGTTTCAAGATAAGGTTTCAAATATCCTTTTGCATACAGAAAACCTATCAAAACAGTCAGGTTAACTACCAAAACAAAATAAGCTGAAAGTTTGTCAATGGTAAGCTGGAAAGTATTTTGAAAAAAGGGTATATCTAATTGAATGTCAAGCACAGGAATGTTGCTAAAGAGAACATTGAAACTCAAGAAAGAAGTTAATACCACACTAATTATAAGTAAAAACAGAGTAAAGTAATATTTTACTTGATTTTTAATTAGGAAAATTCCAATTGAAATTGTCAATACTAATATAAATAATAATCCTTGCATTTTAATGTTTGAAACTACAATCTAAAGCCAAAAGCTTCATTATCCTGCACAATTATGATATTTTTTTTAATGCAAATGTCGGTTTTTAATTCTTCAAATAAAACATTGAAAACTATTCTTTTTGTTTCCTTTTTACAATCCTTGATTGATTAGTGCTAATAAATGATTCCCATGACGAATAAGATTTGACATCACTTTTACTAATTTTATCACCAGTATAAAAATGAGCCATGGCAACAGCCAACCCATCCGTAGCATCAAGGAATTCAGGAACCTCGTTAATGTTTAGCAACCTTGTCAGCATAGCGGCTACTTGTTCTTTAGAGGCATTACCATTTCCAGTAATGGCTTGTTTTATTCTTTTTGGTGCGTATTCAAAAATAGGAATATCACGATACAAAGCTGCTGCAATAGAGGTTCCCTGTGCACGCCCAAGTTTCAGCATTGACTGAACATTTTTACCATAAAATTGTGATTCAATCGCCAATTCATCAGGTTTGTATTGCTCAATTAAATGTAATGACCTTTCAAAAATCATCTTCAATTTCAGCATTGTATCTTTGACTTTTGATAAATTTACTACGCCAAAATGCATCAATTCAACATGCTTTCCTACACATTTTATCAAGCCATAACCCATGATGGTAGTTCCCGGATCAATGCCTAATATGATTTTTTCTGTCATGCCTCCGTTTTTTCTACAACTTCAAATATACAGGCTTTGTATCTTTGCAGCTATTATCAAAGTTCAAAATGAAAAAGAAAGCACTCATAACCGGGGTTACCGGTCAGGATGGAGCATATTTGTCAGAACTTCTTTTACAAAAAGGTTATGAAGTTCATGGTATAAAAAGGCGTTCTTCCTTGTTTAACACAAATCGTATTGATCATATTTACAAAGACTTACATGAAGCAGATGTTAATTTTAAGCTTCATTACGGAGACCTGACAGATTCAAGCAACATTATAGGAATTGTTCAAAAAGTCCAGCCTGATGAAATTTATAATCTGGCAGCACAAAGTCATGTACAGGTAAGTTTTGAAACACCTGAATATACCGGTAATGTCGATGCTTTGGGTACACTGAGAATGCTTGAAGCTGTCAGAATGCTGGGTTTAACTGAAAAAACACGTATTTATCAGGCTTCAACTTCAGAACTGTATGGTAAGGTTCAGGAAATTCCTCAAAGTGAAAAAACACCATTTTATCCCCGTTCACCATATGCTGCTGCAAAAATTTATGGATATTGGATTATTGTAAATTATAGGGAAGCATACAATATGTTTGCCTGTAATGGTATTTTGTTCAATCATGAATCGCCATTAAGGGGTGAAACTTTTGTTACCAGAAAAATAACGCTTGCTGCAGCTCGTATTGTACTTGGCTTGCAGGAAAAATTTTACCTGGGAAATCTGGCTGCCAAGCGAGACTGGGGTCATGCCAAAGATTATGTGGAAGCCATGTGGCTAATCCTGCAACAGCCCAAGCCGGAGGATTATGTAATTGCTACAGGAAAAACAACTGAAGTAAGGGAATTTGTAAGACTGACATTTGAAAAATTAGGGGTAAACCTAACCTTTATTGGTAGCGGAAGAGCTGAAAAAGCTATTGTTGACAGCTTTGATACACAGAAGTTAGAAAAAAACGAATTAAGTGATAAATATCTCAAAAAAGGTGATGTGGTATTGGAAGTAGATTCAAGGTATTTCAGACCGACTGAGGTGGATATTTTGCTTGGCGACCCGACAAAAGCAATCACAAAATTGGGCTGGAAACCTAAACACGATTTGGATATGCTGGTGGAAGACATGATCATGCATGATTTGAAAAAAATGAAAAAAGAAAGATTCCTTGTTGATACAGGTTATAAAACCAAAAGCCAAACTAAATAATGGATAAAAATTCAAAAATCTATATTGCTGGTCATTTGGGAATGGTAGGTTCGGCTATCCACAGGCAATTGCTCGCTGAGGGATATGCCAACTTTGTTTTACGTTCGATTGATGAACTCGATTTGATGAATCAACAGGCAGTTGCTATATTTTTTCAAACAGAAAAACCTGATTATGTCATTCTTGCTGCTGCCAAAGTAGGTGGAATCCTTGCCAATAATACCTATCGTGCTCAGTTTATTTATGAAAACCTGATGATTCAAAACAACATCATTCATCAAAGTTATCTGAACGGAGTTAAAAAACTGTTGTTTCTGGGCAGTTCGTGTATATATCCCAAGCTTGCACCGCAACCACTCAAAGAAGAATACCTGCTCACCGGACTGCTCGAAGAAACCAACGAACCTTATGCCATTGCCAAAATAGCCGGAATTAAGATGTGCGAAGCCTATCGCGACCAATACGGCTGCAATTTTATTTCGGTGATGCCTACCAATCTGTACGGACCAAACGATAATTTTGACCTGAAAAACAGCCATGTGTTGCCCGCCCTGATCCGCAAAATGCATGAGGCAAAAATAAATAATGCTCCTTTTGTTGAAATTTGGGGTACCGGCACTCCCCTGCGCGAATTTCTTTATGTGGAAGACATGGCCGATGCCTGCATTTACCTCCTGAAAAATTATAACGAAAGACAATTTGTAAACATTGGCTGTGGCGAAGATATCAGCATCAAAGAGCTTGCTTTGCTGGTGAAAAAAATTGTAGGGTTCCCGGGCGAGTTGCAGTTCGATAGCTCCAAGCCCGATGGTACCCCACGCAAACTGCTCGATGTATCACGATTGAATGCCACCGGCTGGAAACCCAAAATCAGTCTGGAAGAAGGGATCAGAATGGTGTATGAGCGGGTGTTTTTAAAGAGTTAGTATCATAAAATGCTCCTTGTTAATCGCATTTTTATACAGTTTGTGCTCCTTGCAAGGAGCACAATGAAAATTAATTTCAAGATCTTTTTTAAGCAAAATTTTTCAAGATAATTTTAGCAATTATCAAATTGCACACTTTAAACCCAATGCCCAGCCATTAAAAAAGGCTGTCTTTGTACCAAGATCGGGATTAAACATCATATCCAAGCCCAGTCGGGCATTAAAATTCAGGCTCATCTTGCCAAAAAAGTTGTCTTTCTTAGAAAAACGCATGCTTACACCCAGCGGAATGGTGGTTCGGAGGTAGGTAGAGTTGGCGATTTTGGTAGTTTCATAATTAAAAATACCTGGAGATGCCCAAATTTCATCAGTTTTTGAATATATCCCGGGATATGATATTTTACTAAAATATTTAAGATTATAACCATAACTTTGATACTCTCTTAAATAAGATGTTATAGCTCTGCCAACTTCTAATCCCAAACCTGCAAATGCACTTATGCGTTTAACAGTATTTGTTTTGAAAAGATAGAGTGCACTTAAAGAGATTTCTTTATTCTCTTGATAATAACTGGCTAAAATTTGATATGTTGAGTCTTTGGTTAAAAACAAATAAGGGTCATTCACCAAAGTATCTTCAGAATATTTTATTGTTATATAATCACCAAAGTAAGCTGTCGGGTGGGACATATAATTCAACCCGATTTGAAATTCATGTTGAATTATATGTTTTTGGGTAACAGGAGAAAAGCTGAGAAATACACCTGCCTTGGCATAAGTTTGACCATAAAGAGGACTTCCTTCGTAATTCAGGGAATCAATAGGTTTAATGAATAGCTGGTCGCCATAAGCATCTATAAATTCATCAAAAGTATAAGGTTTGCTATGCAGTTCATTGACTGACCCTTCGATGCCAAATCCGCTGATCCTGAAATTGCACTTTTTATCTGTGTTTTGTGCCTCAACGTTTGAAAAATAAACATATAACACTAAAACTGTGATTAATATTTTCTTCATAGCCTTGGTTTTAAATGGTTAATTTAACGATAAATGAGGGGAATTATTGCCAATCAAAAAGTAAAAATTAATAATGTTTTTTTACCCAAATAGTTTCCCTGACAAAGCCATTTTTGTATCCCTTAAATGTTGTCCATTGTTGTCGGTTGGATTTACCTCCCTTAATGGAATAAGTGGTATAAACTTCATTGATACCAATGATTTGCATGAAAGTAAGAATTTCATCGTTGCTGGGATGAATTTCATAATCGGTATCAAAATCATTTACTAAAAACAGGGAAGGAAAATTGAGGAGGATATAGGCTGTACCATAAAGCGATGTGTGATAAAAATTAAAATAACCCAAAGTATCGCTATCAAATGTTTTGACAGAATCAGGTACATTGGAATCGGTATCGGGATACCATGCTTGCTCAACTTTTTGAACTATCCATGCTCCGCTGTATCTTTCATACTGCATTTCTTCCTTGCACGATATCATGATGAGCAATGAAAGCAAAAGAAAATAAATTTTGAATTGTAAATACTTCATATTAATCAATTAATTTCCTCCTAAAGAATAACCTATACCCAGTTCAAAACATAGTTGTCTGACATCGGCTTTGCCTTTTGAGTTGTACGAACCATTATGCATAATGCTGAAATCGTACAAATCAAGCGGCATCCAAGGATATGTTTTTGTAACACCAAACGACAGAAATAATGGTTCAAAAAGGTAGCAATTCAATTTTGCACCAAAACCAACCGAAATGGTTCGGCCTTCGTAAGAGCCATCAAATTGCTTATATTTTTTAAAAATAACAGCATAATCGTTAGCAAGAACATCTGTCCAGCCTACATAAGCATAAGGATTTAATGCTAATTTTCTTCCAATATTCCATCCGATATGTGAAAAGTAATTTTCTATTTGCAAGTCATTGTGAGTGACCGCATTTGGTGTTCCTTTTGTTTCTTTATAAGTGTATTTACTATAACCAAACTCAACATTCATTAAACCTTCCATGATGTGAAAAGCTAAACTGTAGTTGATATTAGGTTTTAATTTCATATCTGAATTACCATGTTTCAAAAAATTCAAAGTTGGATTTACCTGAAGAGTTATGTGATTTATAGGCTGCCCAAAACCCATAAAAGTGATTAATAAAAGGATAATGATAAAATAATAGTTTTTTTTCATTTTTATTAATCTTTAATAATGAAATATAATAAACTAAATCCAAAATTTGCCGGGAAAAACTCGTAGTCTTTTCCTGAAGAGGCATAGCTGTCTGTAAACATTGGTAAAGAGTAGTAAAATCTGAGTCCAAATTTTTCCGGTACATATTCTATAAAAAAAATCCATCCACCCATAATATCATACATTGAATTATCGAGTAACATGATTTTTTTACCATAAATATTTTTTTTATAATTCCACCGGGTATCCTTATATTCAGCAAGAGGTGTTCTTTTTGTAAAAACTTTGAACTTACCAATGTCGAGTCCTGCTCCAAAAGCAAAACCATTGTTAAAAAAACCCATAGTCATCAGTAATGCATTGTATCGGCTTTTAATTCCCAGTTTCCAATCTGTTTTTGTATCAGGGTCTATGAAGGAAGATTCTACTTTTCCATGCCTGAATGTCCATTCAAAACGACTATCGAAATGATTATTTGTTGCACGAAAACCTAAAACAGGTCCTGACAGCAATCCATGATAGTTAAAATCTGCACTATATCGTTGATTATACAAGTATGTAGTAGCTTTTATATTCCCCAGTCCTGGCATGAATTTTCCAAAATTATAACCTAAGTATATTCCACCACCATCTCCAGAATAACCTGTGGCAGCTTTTATATCTGACATATAGATAATCAAATAAAAGATAATCAAGTATTTAAAAACAACGCTGTAGAAATTCATAATAAATATAATTTTTTTTATACAATTAAAAAATTCAACTAATGAATTTATTCAATGATGAAAATTCTTACATGGGAAATAAAACTTTTATATTTTTGTCAAACAAATTTAAGATATTAAAATTGATGAATATAAAATATTTATCCCCGATAATAATAATACTTGCTTTTATACTGCAATCAAAAGTAATTTTCGGGCAGTTGAGATTTCCTGAGGGTACACAGTTAAATTTAATAACTGATACAACTTATGTCTATTTTGAGACAGAAATACGGTTTTATACAGGAAAATACAACATGAATGATTATAAATGGATTAAATTAAACGATTCTATAAATACAAACTGGCAGTTTTTTGCATGTTTTAATGGTGATTGTCAGGGTGGCTTGCCCGATAGTGGTAATTTTATAAAAGATTTTGGATTAAACGATACCACAGGATTTATCCGTTGTCATATTGATACACGATTTTTTGAGGGAACATCTATGTTTCAATATATTGTACTGAATAAAAAGAATTGGAATGACCAGTCAATATTAACATTCAGGGTGACTTATAAAGTAAACCTGAACACATATTTTGTGAAAATAATGAATAAACCTATACTGATATTTGATCAAAATTCAAAACAACTTATTCTGCCTGAAAAACAAAATCGACAATCGACAAAACTTGAAATTTATAACGCTCAGGGAATAAATATTTTAGATGTTAATACCATGAGTAAGGTGGTGAATCTGAGTTTATTGCAAAGTGGAATTTACATTATAAAATATTGCATTGACGAAACAGTTTACATAAAAAAAATCATTCTTAAGTAATTTTCAATATCAGTAAGAATTTGAATAAAACAAATTAACTATTTTCTTTGAGTCTGATTAGGTTTAACGCACTGCCAGCTTTAAACCATTCAATTTGCTGATGATTGTAACTATGATTTACTTCAAAAATTTCTGAAGTACCGTCCTGATGATTGATTTTCAGCGTCAGGGATTTACCTGGGGTAAAATTTTTCAGATCAACAATGTCAAGGGTGTCATCCTCCAGTATCCTGTTATAATCATTTTTATCATTAAATGTAAGTGCAAGCATTCCCTGCTTTTTAAGGTTTGTTTCATGAATCCTTGCAAAAGATTTAACAAGAACCACTTTTACACCTAAAAAACGAGGCTCCATGGCAGCATGTTCACGGCTTGAACCTTCGCCATAATTTTCATCCCCTACGACAAAAGAGCCAAAACCGTATTCCTTGTAACTTCTCTGAACTTTAGGCACCTCATCATATTGCCCGGTCAGGCTGTTTTTAACGCAATTTATTTTATTGTTAAAATAATTAGTAGCACCGCTTAACATATTGTTTGAGATATTATCGAGATGCCCACGATACATCAGCCATTTTCCTGCTGGAGAAATATGGTCGGTAGTACATTTCCCTTTTGCTTTAATCAGTAATTTCAACCCTGCATAATTTTCACCATTCCAAGGTTGAAATGGCTCAAGCAACTGTAACCTTGCAGATGTTTTATTTACATTAACTATTATTTTACTGCCATCATCTTCAGGTGCCTGATAACCCATGTCTTCCACAGCAAAACCTTTTTGGGGTAGTTCATCACCACAAGGAGGATCAAACTTTACCATTTTACCGTTTTCATTGGGTAAATAATCGGTGAGAGGATTAAATGTCAAGTCTCCAGCAATAGCAAGCGCAGTTGTTATTTCAGGTGATGCAACAAATGCATAGGTGTTTGGATTACCATCCTGTCGTGCCTGAAAATTTCTGTTGAATGAGTGTATAATAGTGTTTTTTTCTTTTTTCTCTGCACCTACCCTGTTCCACATACCAATACAAGGGCCACAGGCATTTGCAAAAACTTTTGCTCCTATTTTATCGAAAATATCAATAAAACCATCTCTTTCAATGGTAAATCTTACCTGTTCAGAGCCGGGAGTAATGGAAAACTCAGCCTTAGGAATCAGTTTTTTTTCAGCAGCCTGTCTGGCCAGCGATGCAGCACGTGAAATATCCTCATAAGATGAATTGGTACATGAGCCTATTAGCCCAACTTCAACTTTCAGTGGCCAGTCATTTTCAACTGCAACTTCCTTCATTTTCGATATTGGAGTAGCTTTATCGGGTGTAAATGGCCCATTAATATGTGGTTCCAGTTCTGATAAATTGATTTCTATTACCTGGTCAAAATATTTTTCAGGATTCAAATACACTTCTTTATCACCGGTAAGCTTTTCTTTGATGGCATTGGCCATAGTAGCAACCTCTTTTCTTCCTGTTTCATTCAGATAAGCAGCCATTTTTTCATCATATCCAAATATGGAAGTTGTTGCACCTATTTCTGCACCCATATTGCAGATAGTTCCTTTTCCTGTGCATGAAATTGTTGTTGCTCCGTCTCCAAAATATTCCACTATGTAGCCCGTACCACCTTTTACTGTTAAGATGCCTGCTACTTTAAGGATTACATCTTTGGGAGATGTCCAGCCATTTAATTTTCCGGTAAGTTTTACACCAATTAATTTGGGCATTTTTAATTCCCATGCCATGCCCGACATTACATCAACGGCATCAGCACCACCAACACCAATTGCTATCATCCCTAATCCACCTGCATTAACAGTATGAGAATCTGTGCCTATCATCATGCCACCCGGAAAAGCATAATTTTCAAGAATTACCTGATGGATGATACCAGCGCCAGGCTTCCAGAAACCAATTCCATATTTTGCTGATACTGTTGCAAGAAAATCATATACTTCTGAACTATTATCTAGTGCATTTTTCAGGTCTTTAGAGGCACCTGTCTCTGCCTGAATTAAATGATCACAATGTACTGTAGCAGGCACAGCTACTCTTTTTTTCCCAGCCATCATGAATTGCAATAATGCCATTTGTGCTGTTGCATCTTGCATAGCTACTCTGTCGGGAGTAAAATCTACATAATCCTCGCCTCGTAAAAAAGGTTTTTCAGGCAACTGATTGTAAAGATGTGTATATAATATTTTTTCAGTCAAGGTTAATGGTTTTCCAAGCAGTGCTTTTGCTTTTTCTAATTTTTGGGAATAATTTGAATAAATTGATTTGATTAGGGATAAATCGAACATGATTATAAAATTTAATTACTTAGAAAATTTTTTAAGTTAACAATATTTACAATTTCATCAGATTTTTTGTTTTTCATTTCAGCAATCAACAAACTGAGCCAATCAAGTCTGTAAATCAACAAATAAATCTCACGTAGTGTAAATCCATTAATGTTCATGGTTTGGGTAATGTTTTTTTGTCCTTTAAGCAGTTGTTGCAGAAATTCAAATCTGCTTGATATTTTTTCGTTCAGACCACTATCAATCATGATATAACTACTGTTCAATCGGCCATAATATGTTTCAATGACGTTGTGATTGGCCTCAGGAATTTCGTGTACAAATGCTTCTGTTTTCGCATTTTCCTGCAGCTGTTGTGCAAAACGGATACCTATCGGATAGGTGGGAGGGTCGGTGATAATGACAATTTTATTATCAGGATATTCCTGAAAGAATGGGATAAGCAATTTTCCTTCCTTGATAAATTCATTTGTATTTCTTAATGCACCTAACAAACTTTTATAGTTTTGCTGAAGGTTTTGATGAAACAATTCTGAAAAAATAAGAAACAGATAGGTTAATGAATAACCAAGGGCCATTCGAGGTTGAAATCCAGGCTCTGATAGATAAACCTGAATATTGTTTTCTGTTGCTAATTCGTTCAACAATCCTCCTGTGGTGATAGCTAAAATATGGGCATGCCTTTCAACAGCCTGAATATACAGACTCAGGGTTTCTTCTGTATTTCCTGAATATGAACTAATAATGACTAGTGAATTTTCATTTACATAAAATGGTAAACTATAATCTGATACTATTTCAATCGGAACAGGACTTGTATCGTAGAAAAAACTTTTTATTATCCTGCCAGCTATCCCTGAGCCACCTAATCCGCAGATTACAATATTCCTGAAACTCTCAGCATTCAAATTGTGACGAATATAGTTTGATAGTGTGTATTCAATTTGGGATGGAAATTTCTCCAGATATTTTTTCTGATATTTCATTATTATCAATGATTTTTTCTGATTGCAAATTTATGGTTTTATTTGGTTTTTAATTAAAATATGGCAATAAATAGTCATTATCAACATAAGAATAAGAATAAATTTTAATAGGTCTAAAAAAATTCAGTAAATTATTAACTTTGTAGCATCATTTTATCAACTTAAAAACAAAATCTAATAACAATGAGAAAAGGAATTTTGAGTTTTTTTGCGGCTATGTTATTGCCAATATTAACATTTGCCAGCGAAGCCGATTTGAAAGTACCTGATGGTATTAAAAATGAAAGTATCCTGTATTATGGTTTTATTATCTGTTTCATCGGGCTGTTTTTTGGCTTTTATCAATTTATGAAAGTAAAAAAACTTCCTGCACACAAAGCCATGCTTGATGTTTCTGAAGTAATTTTTAAAACATGTTCAACTTATCTGAAACAGCAAGGGAAGTTTCTGGCTATTTTATTTTTGTTTATTGGTGCCGCAGTAGCTGGTTATTTTGGATTTCTGGCAAAAGATCATGAAGGAAATGCTTTGTTTGGAATAGGAGGAGTACTATTAATACTTTCGTGGACAATTATTGGTATATTGGGTTCTTACAGTGTAGCAGCCTTTGGCATCAGAATGAACACATTGGCCAACTCAAGAATGGCATTTGCCTCACTAGAAAGAAAGCCACTTAAACTGCTGAATATTCCACTGACTGCAGGTATGAGCATAGGTGTTATGCTGATATGTATTGAATTGATTATGATGCTGGTAATTCTCTTGTTGATGCCAGGTCACCTGGCAGGAGCTTGTTTTATAGGTTTTGCCATTGGAGAATCGTTGGGTGCTTCTGCTCTGCGTATTGCTGGAGGAATATTTACTAAAATAGCAGATATTGGTTCAGATTTGATGAAAGTGGTGTTCAAGATTGGTGAAGATGATCCACGAAATCCGGGAGTTATTGCCGACTGTACTGGTGACAACGCAGGTGATAGTGTTGGGCCAACTGCTGATGGATTTGAAACATATGGTGTGACTGGTGTAGCACTTATTTCATTTATACTTTTAGCTGTTGGTGTGGCTGGTGATTTTGACATCACAGCATTTTTACAGGTAAAAATGCTCGCCTGGATTTTTTTAATGCGTATTTTAATGATTGTAACCTCAATAGTAGCTTACTATATCAATGGTATTTTCAGTAATACAAGGTATTCTAAAGCAGATGACCTTGATTTTGAACGTCCTTTGACCAACCTGGTTTGGATTACTTCAATTTTATCCATTATAGTAACCTATCTGGCAAGTTATTTTATGATTCCTGACCTGAATGGTAATACTGATATGTGGTGGATACTTTCTACCATAATAAGTTGTGGAACCATTGGTGGTGCTCTGATACCTGAATTTACAAAGATTTTTACATCCCCAAAATCTGCACATGTTGCTGAAATAGTCAAATCAGGAAGACAGGGAGGCTCATCTTTGGTTATTTTGTCAGGTTTTATTGCTGGAAATTTTTCAGGTTTCTGGAAAGGTATGGTTTTCTTCCTTTTGATGTTTCTGGCTTATTTTATGAGTACTTTCGGATTGAATGAAATTATGGTATATCCTTCAATTTTTGCATTTGGACTGGTAGCTTTCGGTTTACTTGGAATGGGACCGGTAACAATAGCCGTTGATAGTTATGGACCTGTTACTGACAATGCTCAATCTGTTTATGAATTATCGTTAATTGAAGAAATACCCAATGTTGATAAAGAAATTGAAAAAGATTTTGGTTTCAAACCAGATTTTGAAAAATCAAAGCATTATCTGGAAGCCAATGATGGTGCCGGAAATACTTTTAAAGCTACTGCAAAACCAGTATTAATCGGAACTGCGGTAGTTGGAGCAACAACTATGATATTTTCATTGATACTGATGATACAGAAAACTCTGGGGGTTCAACCTGAATCGATTTTAAACCTATTGAATCCTTATTCAATTCTTGGATTTTTACTTGGTGGGGCTGTGATCTACTGGTTTACTGGTGCATCAACACAAGCGGTAAGTACAGGTGCTTTTCGTGCTGTCGAGTATATCAAAACTCATATCAACCTTGATCCGAATGCCCCGAAGAAAGCAGATGCAAAGTCATCATCTGAAGTTGTTAAAATCTGCACCCAGTATGCTCAGAAAGGGATGTTCAATATTTTTATTGCAATTTTCTTTTTTGCACTTGCCTTTGCCTGTCTTTCATCACCATCAAGTATTGGAGGTAACAATGCCGTAGCATTATTTGTCAGTTATTTGATTGCCATTGCAGTATTTGGACTTTTCCAGGCAGTTTTTATGGCCAATGCAGGTGGTGCGTGGGATAATGCAAAGAAAGTAGTTGAAGTTGACCTTAAAGAAAAGGGAACAGAACTACATGCGGCAACCGTTGTTGGTGATACGGTTGGTGATCCATTTAAAGATACTTCTTCGGTAGCTTTGAATCCAATTATCAAGTTTACTACTTTATTTGGATTGCTGGCTATGGAAATAGCAATATCAGTTAATTTCAGAGATACAGCACCTTATGTTGGTCTGGCATTCTTTGTTATTGCTCTTATCTTTGTATGGCGTTCATTCTACAAAATGAGAATTGCTGATTAATCAGACTCTTACAAAAGCAAACAGTTTGAAGTTTATCAGGCTGTTTGCTTTTTTATTTTCATTCTATTTATTTCCATCTTAACTTGGTACTAAATATTTTTATGCAAAGGTTTTTATCAAAACAGATTATTCTTTTTCTATTTGTTCTATTTGCTCACAATTCGTATTGCCAGTCAAATACATACATTGAAGACAGTTTGAGTCGGATGATAACAGGCTTAACGAATTACATCACTGCTATTGAACAATATAATCCCGGGGTGCTAAAGACAATGGTTAAGGCTGACAGCATAGAAATCAATATTTATCGACCTTTGGGTTTGAAAATAGATCTTGCTTTTTCAAGACCAGTAATTAATGACAGTATTTATTTTTGTATTCCAGCAGCATTTACAGCAAAAGACACAAGTATAGATGGTCTTTATGTTTATAAAGGACAGGTGATTGATACACCTTTTAATGAAAAGCTAACAGGAGCATGCATTTTAAAAGAAAACAATATTCAGGTATTGTTACAGGATGAATTAGATGATATTATTTTTCAGGAAATAGTAAAAAATAAGTTTTCATTTTTTCAGCAAGCTGTACTCATCAGAAACTCGCAAATTGTTCCTTGTACCTTATTCAAACAAAAGAAAAATTTGAGAAGAGCATTGGTTATACTTGACAATTATTATTGTGTGGCGGAAAGTGTACTTCCTGTTTCAATCAGTAGTTTTCAAGATGCTCTTTTAAAAATTGGAGTTTTAGATGCCATTTATCTTGATATGGGAACGTGGAGTGAAGGCTGGTATCGTGATAATGATTGTACTATCCGAAAAATCGGAGAGAAATTTTTTAATACCCACTTACAAACTAATTGGTTGATTTACAGATTATAATAATATAGCCAGGGATTTAAATCCCTGGCTATGAATAGTTGATTAAATCTCTTGATTACAATAATATAGCCAGGGATTTAAATCCCTGGCTATAAATAGTTGATTAAATCTCTTGCTATTATTAAGTTAATAATGGTTATTATTTTTATTACTTATAAGCCGGAATCCCTGTAATATCCTGACCTGTGATCAGAAAATGGATGTCGTTGGTGCCTTCATAGGTAAATACCGATTCCAGGTTCATAATATGTCGCATAATAGGATAATCGCTGGTAATACCCATTGCACCAAGAATGGTACGTGCCTCACGACAAACATCAAGTGCAATTTTAACATTATTTCTCTTTGCCATTGACACCTGCATAGGAGTAACCTTTCCTTCATTCTTTAGTACTCCAAGGCGCCAGGTTAGCAACTGAGCTTTTGTTATTTCAGTTAGCATTTCGGCCAGTTTTTTCTGGGTTAACTGAAAACTTGCAATCGGTTTTCCGAATTGTGTTCTCTCCTGTGAATATTTTAATGCCACATCATAACATTCAGCAGCAGCACCTATTACCCCCCAGGCAATACCATAACGTGCAGAATTTAAGCACATTAAGGGTCCTTTTAATCCTTTAACATTTGGAAAGATATTTTCTTTTGGTACTTTTACATTGTCAAAAACCAGTTCACCTGTACACGAGGCACGCAATGACCATTTATTGTGTGTTTCAGGTGCTGTGTATCCTTCCATTCCTTTTTCTACGATAAGCCCTCTAACAATTCCTTCATCATCTTTTGCCCATACTACAGCAATGTCGGAAACTGTTGAATTCGTGATCCACATTTTTGCACCATTCAGCAACACATATTCTCCCTTATCTTCAAAATGAGTGACCATGCTTCCCGGATCTGAACCATGATTTGGTTCAGTTAGTCCAAAACAGCCAATCAACTCGCCAGATGCTAACTTTGGCAAATATTTACGTTTTTGTTCTTCTGAACCAAAAGTATAAATCGGGTACATTACCAATGATGTTTGTACTGAAGCTGTTGATCGTATGGCAGAGTCACCTCTTTCCAATTCCTGCATTATTACACCATAAGCAATATGATCAAGGCCTGCACCACCATATTCTTCAGGTATAAATGGCCCAAATATACCTTGCTCACCCATTTGTTTAAATAAATGTAAGGGGGCTTCATGTTTAAGAGCACAATCTTCAATGATAGGCATTACTTCCCGGTTCACCCAGTCACGAACAGAGCTACGGATTATTTTATGTTCATCGGTTAATAGTTCATCAACCAAAAAATAATCAGGGCAATTAAATTTTCTTACTTCCATATTTTTATTTCTTACTTTTTATTAAAAACTGTTAATTCTCATTAAATACAGCGTTTACCTTTTCGAGAGGAAACTTTTCACCTTTATAACCTGCCAATACAGCATTTCTCATATAGTTTACATCAAACACTCCAGTTTCACGTGCAAAATAAAGTAATGAGACTAAAGTAGCATATTTATCACCAAATGAACGAAAATCAAAGGTTTTAACAGTTGCATTAGTATCAGGAACAGCCAATGAACTATCTATTAAGAGTAATCCTTTCTTCATACTTTTTATCTTCTTCAGGTTATGTTTCAGACCATCTTCAGAAGTAATGATTACCACATCAGGAACGGTAGTGCCATGATAATGAATGGTTTCGGGAGAAATAATCATTTCAGAAGTAGAAAATCCTACGCCTACCGTGACCGGATAACTACCTTTCTGGGTAACCTCATAGCCAGCATTAATAGCTGTTTTTGCAAGAATTGAAGCTGCTGTTTGCACCCCTTCACCAGCAGAACCACTTAAAATAACACGTAGTGGTTCTTTTAAACAATTTTGTGTTTCAATACCTGTAAAATTAATGGCTGAAAATAGTGATTCCTTATTTTGATGAAACTCAGCTTTAAAGGCTTGTCTGTTATTTTGCAATATTATTTCTTTTTTCCCCGAACTTTCAACTATCTCTGTAAGTTTTCTGCGAGGATTGAATTTTGTTCCATAACCTGTACATACTTCAAAAACCTCGACAACCGAACATCCTTTAATTTTAAATGCATCCTGAAGTTTTTCAGCATAATTTCCTATACCAATAATTCGGCTGGTGTAAGATGCACCTGCTTTATGAGCCAATTCAATGATATCGTATTGTTGAAAAAGATTCCCCTGTGGAGAAGTTGTTGTATTAAATCCAACAGGAGTAAGTCCACTGGTTTGCCCCCCAGTCATACCATAAAGAAAATTATTATGGATAATGATGGTGATATCAATGTTTAATCGTGCTGCTTCAAGCAAATGCTGTAATCCTATTGTTACGCCTCCATCTCCGATAAATACAATAATTTTTTGATTTTCATTTTGTTTGCCAAGAGCTACTCCGACCCCCAAAGCAACTGATCTTCCATGAAGTCCGTGAATAGTGTGAGTGGTAAATGAAGCATCGATGATACCATGGCAACCAATATCAGTAACAATAATGACATCAAGCGGGTTTAGTCCGAGATTTTCCAGAGCTGTTGCTGAATGCTTTGCTATCTGGTCGTGTCCACAACCTTTGCAAAAGGGAAGATTCAATGAATTCAGGAATTTACTCATTGCAATTCATTTAATATTTCAACAGGAGAAATCATTTTTCCGATGGCACCAATATGCCTGACATGTTCAGGGAGTCGTTCACCAAAAAGTATGCGGGCATACTGTGCATTCAGGTTTTCTTCACATACAATTACTTTTTTGTAGTTTTTCAGAATATCATAATAGATTTCAGGTACAGGTAATAGTGTTTTTGCAATCAGTACTGAAATATGTTTTCCTTTTTCACGCACTAACTCCATGGCTTCGATGGCAGCTTCTGATGTGATACCATAAGAAAACAACAAGGTATCTGACTGGTCATTTTTGATATAATTGAAATGGGTGAACGAATGAAGGTTACAGGCACTTTTCTTGTCAAGCCTTACAGTATTTGCAAGAGCTTCTTCGGTGCTGTGTTGTAAAATTCCTGATGTATCGTGTGTTGAAGCTGTAAAACGAACCTGATGCCTGTGGTTTCCTAAATGTAAAAACTCAGGTACTTTATTGTTTTCAGCCTGATAAGGTTTGTATGTTTTTTCACCGGAATATTCAGGTTTAAGCGTTTTCTGAATTTTTTCCAACTTAGCAAAATCAAACCTTCTGTTGGTCATTACCATTTCTTTTGAGGTAAGAATAACAACAGGGGTTCTTAATTTTACAGCTGTTTTTACTGCTTCAGCAGGTAATTCCCAACAGTCTTCAAAATTAGAAAGGCACAAAACAGGCAATTGATGTCCTCCGGAAATCATTCCATGAAGCAGTGAAATGTCGCCTTGTGCACCACATGTCGCAGTTCCTGTTGCAGGACCCAACCTTTGTGCAAGTACAATAACCATTGGTAGTTCCATCATGAACGCCATATTTACTGATTCTATCATCAGTGCAAATCCGGGAAAGGATGTTGCAGTTACCGGCAATCTTCCGGTTGCTGATAAACCACTCATCCACTGTAATGTTGTTATTTCATCTGGAGCTGGCATCATGAATGGAAACCTTTTACTGGCATAATAATACAACAAATTGGCAGGTGTGATGGGATAACCAATAAAACTATCAGCACCAGCACAGGCTAAACTTTCAATAATCAGACGTGAGGCATCTGTCAATGCTATTTTTTGTTCATTTTGCATGAGTTAAAATGAGGTTAAACTGACTAAACTTTAAATTTTAACAGGGCAAATTTATTGATATTTAGCGAAGAGCAAAAAAAATGTGCATTTTGCTCAGATATTTTTTATGTGATTGTTTTTTTGAATTATAAGCAGGATTGTAATGCAATTCTTTTCTTTTTTTAAAAGCAGATATTCATGAGCAGATTATTGTTTTGTGCTCTATCTCATAAAATTTGAAATATTTTCAATTAATTAAACAATTTCTAAAAATTAGATTTTAAACATCATTCAATATTTAATGCTTAAATTTGGTAACAAATATTGAAACATCTTTAAATAACAACGGATAAAAAACAGGAATAAGTATAAAAATTTAGATTATGATTGATTTTAACGCATTATTTAAAATTTCATATGGACTTTATATTATTTGTTCAGGGGATGAAAAAAGCGGAAATGGTTTTATTGCAAACGCAGTTTTTCAGGTTACTGCTGAACCTGCCAGATTTGCTGTTTGTGTAAATAAAAATAATTATACCTTTGAATTCATAGAAAAATCTGATTGCTATTCAGTATCTGTTTTACATCAAAATACTGCATCAGAAATAATTGGCAGATTTGGTTACAAGAGCGGCAGGAATTTTAATAAGTTTGAGGAAATCAATATAAAATACGGTCAAACAGGCGTACCTATTGTTTTAAATGATTGTATTGCTTATTTTGAGTTTAAAGTAGTACAAAAGTTTGATGTAGGAACACATTGTATTTTTATTGGTGAACTGGTTCAGGCTGAGATTTTAGACGATACAAAAGAGCCTCTAACTTATCAGTATTACAGGCTTGAAAAAAAAGGATTAGCACCTAAGAACGCTCCAACTTATATTAATAAATCAAAATTAGTTCAAAAAACTGAAGTAAAAAAATCAGGAAAATACCAATGCACTGCATGCGGACATATATATGATAATGCAACAGAAAGTATGAAATTTGAAGATTTACCAAACGACTGGAAATGTCCTGAATGTGGTGCAGATAAAGAAGATTTCATCGAAATTTAACATTAAATTAAATAAATATGACTAAATCATTAAAGGGAACACAAACCGAACAAAATCTGTTAAAAGCATTTGCAGGCGAATCGCAAGCACGCAACAGATATGAATTTTTTGCAGGAATAGCAAAAAAGGAAGGATATGAACAAATTGCTGCAATTTTTATGGAAACCTCAAATCAAGAGAAAGAACATGCTAAACGTTTTTTTAAATTCATGGAAGAAGGTGGTTGTATTGAAATTACTGCTGCTTATCCGGCTGGCAGAATTGGCACCACTCAAGAAAACCTGAAAGCAGCAGCAGAAGGAGAAAACGAAGAATATACCTTGCTCTATCCGAAATTTGCAGATATAGCAAAAGAAGAAGGTTTTCCTGAAGTTGCTACTGCTTTTAAAATGATAGCAAAGGTTGAGATGGAACATGAAAGAAGATATTTGAAGCTATTGCAGAATATTTCAGAAGATAAGGTTTTTGTAAAAGATGGCAAAGTTTGGTGGAAATGCCTGAATTGCGGCTATGTTTACGAATCGGTAAAAGCATTAGAGACCTGTCCTGCCTGCCTACACCCTAAAGCATATATGCAAGTAAGAGAGGAAAATTATTAGAGACCACTTGCTTAATATTTTATTTATAATGAGCTGCCTGACATAGCATACAGGCAGTTTTTAATTATAATGTTTAATTTTTTAAATCGTTTCAGCAATACAATGAATAGAATGCTGAATTTGGAATAATTCAGTATTATTTAGCAGCAACCACAAAAACATTGGTAGCCAGAAGGGGGTTTATTGTGGTATCACCACGAAAGATGTATTTTTTTAGAAATCTTTTTACAGCGGAGTCTTTCATTACATCCAGCGGAGCTGTAATCAGTGATGTATGGATAATGGTAAAACCTTGTTTTTCCAGAAGGCGTACAATTCTTTTACGGGTATATATTCTTGCATTTGAATACTTTTCATGAATTCTTTGTGGTAACCATGAAAAAAACGGTACTCTGTTCCATGGTAATAATGGTAATTTTGCACCGTGTGTTTCAAAAATCCACCATTTATGAGGGACAGTTACAGCCAGCATGCCACCGGTTTTTAACATTTCGTACAATACTTTAACAGTATCTTCATGCCTGAAATGCTCAATTGTTTCAAAACAAATCAGTCTATCGTATTGTTTGTCAACTGCTTCAGTTTCAATATTTTTTATGACAATAGAACAATTCGGTGCATTTCTTTTTATTGCTGTTTCTTTGAACACTTCTGCATTTTCAGGAAAAAGATCAATACCTGTTAACTCAGCAAAATCGCTTGCCAATAAAAATACTGTATTTCCATTGCCACAACCCACATCAGCAAGGTGCAAACTTTTTCCGGTGAATCCTTCAATTTTCCGTAGAAGTTTTACCCTTGTCTGCACAAACAGGTCATCAAAATTGGCAGGTAAGCCAATGTAATGGCCATCTTTAAAGCGTTTTTTGTCAACAATTGACATTCAAAACTATGCTTTATTGGATTTATTGAAAAACAGAGGTTTTAACTCAATATATGCCAGGCCAAGAATCATCAGGATAATGATGATTGAAAATAATATAGATATCTTTTCTCCTGTATAATATGATTTTGGTTCAAATTTAAAGATTATTTCATGTTCACCTGCTGGTACCAACATGGCTCGCAGAATATAGTTTACTCTGAAATGTGGAACCAGTTTACCATCCAGATAGGCATTCCATCCTTTGTCGTAATAAACCTCAGAGAATACTGCCAATTGCTGGTTATTCGATTTGGTAAGATATTTTAATTCATTTGGCTTGTAACCACCAAAATTAATGAATGAAACATTATCTTTTGGAAAGCCATCTGCACTGACCATATCTTTAAACTTTTTATCAACAACAGCATATTTACGAAGGTCATATTTTGATAATGTATTGATTTCCTCATCTGCATTGTTTACCCAAACCAAAGAATCAACAAACCAACAGTTACCAAAGCGTCCTGAATTTGGTAAAACTCCGTTTGCTTCGTTGCTGACAATAATATATTTAGCATTCATCATGTTTAGTGCAGGAGTAAGATTAAAGTTTACCGTACCTGTTTTGTTAAGTTCTGTGGCTAATTTTTCTATTTCCGGGGAAAAATGTTTTTCAATCATTTCCTGGTATCGTGCCATTTTAGCTCCATGATATCCTCCAATCAATTTATGAAAATAAGCTTTGCTGCAATCTGCCCATGGATTGGTGGTCAGATCAAGAACACGATAATGCGGATCAGGATCTTTCAGGATGGCTTCATCAGCAGCAGTTTTATCAACCAAAGCTTTATTACCTCTGGGTTTACGATGAAAATCATTGCTGTTGAAATAGCGTTTATCTACACCCCACATATCAATAACAACTGACAGACCTATAATTACTAATACATACTGAGTTTTTATTTTGTTTTTTAACCAGGCAAATAATGCAGCTGCGGTTACAAGAATAAAGAAAAATGAACGGAAAGCATCGGTACGCAGCAGTTTTGCCCTGTCTTCGCGTAGAAGATCAATAGGCCAATTGTTTTTTTCCAATGTTTCGTCAATTTGCCCTATAAAACTGAATAATGATCCACCAAACAAGGCAAAAAACAAGGTTAAACCACCTATTCCATAAAAACTATACTTGAGAGCTTTCAGGTACTCATCTTTTTTTGTTTTACCTGTTAAAAACTCATTGATGGCCAAAGCTGACAACACAGGTACCATAAGACCTACCATCAGCAACAATGTCATTGGCACCCTGAATTTGTTATACATAGGAAAATAGTCGAAAAACAGGTTGGTAAGAGCAGGAAAGTTTTCACCCCACGACAACATTAAAGTTAGTACTGCAGAAGAAAAAATCCACCATTTGTAATGATGTTTTACAACAAACATTCCGAGGACAAATAAAAATAAAATAACAGAACCAATATAAATAGGGCCTGCAGTAGTGGCAAGTGTTCCCCAATATGTAGGAATGTTTTTCAGTGCCTGACGCGAAATGCCAGATTCTGCAAGTTTTGAGTTCGGCCCAAGTTCTTCAGAAGAAGCACCACCTGCAAAATAAGGCACCAGCAGGGTAAAACTTTCTTTCACCCCATAGCTCCAACTGAGGGCATAGTCTTTTTCAAGACCCTTTCCTGTATTTTGTTTTTCCTGAAGCTCAGAGCCACCACGCATAGTATATTTAGTATATTCCTGTGTGGTCCACAATGCCTGAATATTTACACCTAATGCAATGATACCTGCCACAGCCAACACACCTATCGATTTAAAAAAGCCTGAAAAAGTTTTATTTTTTATAACATGAATAAACTCTACAATAAATAGAATTAATGAAACAATCAGTGTATAATAGGTGATTTGATAGTGATTTGCCCTGATTTGCAATGCTAATGCAATTGTTGAAAGCACTAAGCCCCAAAAATATTTCTTTTGCAAGGCAAGAATAAATCCTGCTAAGATCAGTGGAGCAATGCCCATAGCCAGTGCTTTTGTTAAATGCCCTGCTTCAACATTAATAAAATTATAGGAGGTAAAAGCAAAAGCAAATGCAGAAATAGCGGAGACAGGGATACTGATTTTTAAAACAAGCATTAAAATATAAAAGCAAAAAAAGTAAACAAATATATAACTAAGTGGCTCCGGCAGATACAGTCTGATGGTATAAATCAAGTATGAAGCAATATTTTTAGGAAAAATAATCCAAACCATATAATTAGGCATCCCACTGAAAATAGAATTTGTCCATAGACTGAATTCACCAGTATTTTTTAGATGTTCAAGTGTTTCATGCTGCATGCTTTTAGCCATGATAATATCGTGTTGTTTCAAAATTTTTCCTTCCAAAACAGGAGAAAAATAGATCGTAATCAGCAACAGAAATCCGGCAATAACCACAATATGTGGCAGGATTTTTTTAAAATCAATTTTTTGTTTCATCTTATTCAGGCTAATATTTGTTTGTTACTTATGAAATATCAAAGTGCGAAAATAATATTTAAAAATGTATGAGGAAAACCAATCAACATAAGAGATATTTGTAAAACGCTGCAAAAAATAAATTAGAAATGTTTTGATTTTAAAGTATTAATTTTGTGTGATTTATATTGTTGTCTTGAACATTATCATTCAAACTTTGTAATTTAATGTCGCTTTTTTTACCAAAGTAGGATTATCAAAAATGAGATTGTATGGTTTAATAGGAAAAAGTCTGAAACATTCTTTAAGTCCTGTAATTTTTAATAAAATATTTGAAGATTTAATGCTTACCGACATTGAATACAAGTTGTATGAGTTAGAAAATGTTGATATGATAATAAATTTGGTGAAAATTATTCCTGAGCTTGAAGGCTTTAATGTAACCATTCCCTACAAACAACAAATCATTCCATTTTTAAATGATCTTGACCATGTTTCAAAATCAATTTCAGCAGTAAATACTGTAAAAATAAAAAGGAGCATAAGCAAGATAGAATTGCACGGGTACAATACTGATGTAATGGCATTTGAGCAATCCTTGTTAAATTTTATTAAAGACAGTAATATTAAAGCACTGATTTTGGGTAATGGAGGTGCAGCAAAGGCGGTCAAGTTTGTTTTAAATAAATTAGGAATTGCTTATCAAACTGTCAGTCGTCAGTACGGTGATGCCTGCATTTTATATAGTGAACTTAACAAGGAAATAATTTCAGAACATAAGCTGATAGTCAATACTACACCGCTTGGAATGTATTCTCAAAATGACACTTTTCCCGATATACCGTATCAGTTTTTGACTTCAGAACATTATTTATACGACTTAGTTTATAATCCGGAAATCACCATATTTCTCAACAAAGGCAGACTTTCAGGCAGTAAAGTTAAAAATGGTCTGGAAATGCTTAATTTACAGGCAAAGTCAGCATGGAATATTTGGAATGGGTATAGTTCTTGAGGATTTTAAAAAAAGGTTTTTATATGAAAAGTTTGTATATTGGCAGCCATTAAAAAATGGGCAAAATATTAGCAAATACAGTTTTTTTAGTACTCTTTTCAATTTTGAGCATTTCATTTTCAGCCTTTTCTCAAAGGGAAGGTAATATTTGGTATTTTGGAGGCAATGCTGGTATCAGTTTCAATGGTGGAAATCCAACAGCACTGACCAACAGTGCCATGTTTCAATATGATGGCTGTGCCACCATTTCTGACAGCACTGGAAAGTTATTGTTCTATTCCAACGGAGTTAATGTATGGAACAAGAATCATGTAATAATGGACAATGGCAATGGCCTTAAAGGAGGATATGCCTCTACACAGTCGTGTGTTGCTGTAAAAAAACCAAAATGTGACTCTCTTTACTATCTTTTTACTGTAGATGATGCTGCCGGACCTGATGGATTCAGATATTCAATCATTAGTATGAACAGAAATGGTGGATTAGGTAAGGTTATTACTAAAAATATACCTTTGCTTTATCCAACCACAGAGAAAGTAACGGCTGTCAGGCATAGAAATAAAACAGATATCTGGGTTATTACACATGGCTGGGATACCAATGCTTTTTTTGCATACAGAATAACACCTACTGGTTTGAATACCACACCCGTTGTAAGCAAAGTTGGGTATAAGCATACAGGTTCACTAACAAGAACTGCTGGATATATGAAGGTTTCTCCTAATGGTAAAAAATTGGCATGGGCAATGACCAATTACAGTGGTATTGTAGAAATCCTTGACTTTGACGACTCTACTGGTGTTGTTTCAAACCCTATTTCATGCAATACAATCAAAGATCCGTATGGAATTGAGTTTTCACCAGATGGTACCAAACTTTATGTTTCTTCACGTAGTTTCAAAGAAATATATGAGTTTTTCCTGGATGCTGGCTCTCCTTCGCTGGTATTAAGTTCATTGGTAAAAGTAGCTACTGGTACTGCACAGCTTGGTGCTATGCAGGTTGCTATTGATGGACGCATTTATGTGGCACGAGAAGATAAATACCTTGGTATTATAAATAGCCCCAATGCTTATGGTGCAGGGTGCAAATATGTTGATAAGGCATTTTATCTTGCTGGAAAAGACAGCAAATTTGGTCTTCCTACCTTTAATCAAAGTTATTTTTACAATCCGGAATATTCTTTTGAAAACTTTTGTTATGGCGACACTACCATTTTTAAAGTTAACAGTTCCAGCCTGATAGATTCCATTATATGGAATTTTGGTGATGCCAGTACACAAAAAGACACCAGCAGTGCTTTGGTTGCTAAATATAAATATCCTGCTTCGGGAATTTACAATGTCAATCTGATTGTTTACTTGATATCCAGCAAAGTGGATACACTGACCTGGACTTTAAAAATACACCCCAAACCTCTCTCTGCATTTAACATCAACGACAGCACACAATGTGAAAGTGAGAATCTTGCCTATTTTTTTGACAACAGTACCATTTCTACTGGTACATTAAAGTCGTACTGGGAGTTTGGTGACTTTGACACCAGTACACTGGTAAATCCTTCTCATAAATATATGACAGATGATACTTTTTCGGTAAATCTGATTAGTATTTCTGATAAAGGATGTAAAGATACTTCTTCTCATAAAATGATAATCTTTCCTTCTCCTCTTGCCGACTTTGAAATGAATGACAGTGCACAATGTTTTGACAGAAACAAATACGAATTTACCAATAAAAGCCAGATTAATTATGGAATGATGAACTATGACTGGGACTTTGGTGATGGTAATACCTCAAAATTCGACAACCCTACACATATTTATACTGTTGCTGATACCTTTACTGTTCGTTTAATTGCTACCTCTAATCATTTTTGCAGGGATACTGTATTTAAATCAACCTACATTATGATTAATCCCACACCTATCAGTGCATTTTCCATTGATGATACTTTCCAATGCCTTTATGGTAATATTTTTAAAACCACCAACAATAGTTATCTTTCAATGGGAACTATGAGTTACCGGTGGAGCTTTGGTGATGGTGATTCATCGTATGCCATGGAACCACAACACACCTATGCCAACGATGGCACTTATACAGTAAAACTAACTGTTATTTCGGATAAAAACTGTAAGGACTCCAAAATTAAAAAGGTTTATGTGAATGCTGAACCTCAGGCAAGCTTTACTGTTGACGATTCAGCACAGTGTTTAAGAAACAATAAAGTAAAATTTAGTAATAAAACTACAATAAATTCAGGTAAAGTTGATTATACATGGGACTTTGGCGATAATTCTTTTAGTAATTTAATTAACCCTGATCACACCTACACCAGTAATGATACTTTTATAGTTTCTCTTTTAGTTGTATCTGATGCCGGCTGTGTTGATTCTTCAAAAATGGCAATGATAGTCTATCCAATGCCAATTGTTGATTTTAGTATCAATAATACAAATCAGTGTATCAAAAGCAATGCTTTTATTTACACTGATGAATCAAGTATAGCAAACGGAAGTATAACTACACGAATATGGGAAATGGGAGATGGTACAAAGTATTTCACAAAAAATGCTGCACATAATTACACAACAGACGGAACGTATGATGTCAGATTGACACTCGTATCAAACCTTGGCTGCCGCGACTCGATTACGAAGAAAGTATTTGTTTTTCCTATGCCTAAAGCCGATTTTAGTATTAATAAAATTGACCAGTGTTTAGATAAAAACTTCTTTATTTGTCGTGATAGTTCAAAAATAACATCCGGTGTGATATCTTCTTTTCTCTGGAACATGGATGATGGAAACCAATATACCGATAAAATTGTGTATCATAATTATGAAAAATCAGACACATTCAACATAAAACTTAAGGTAATTTCAGGGCAGGGATGTATTGATTCAATTATCAGGAAAGTGATCGTATATCCAATACCTAAAACAGATTTTGATATAAATGACCCTGTACAGTGTTTATCCGGAAACAGCTTTACTTTTCAGAATAAAACAACCATCAGTTCAGGAAGCATTAACTCAATTACATGGAATCTGGGTGACGGCACCAAGGCTGGTACAAACAATGTAACCCATTCGTATAGCACCTACGATACTTTCTTTGTTCAATTGGTATCTGTATCAGGTGTTGGCTGTCGCGATTCAATTAAAAAGCCAATTTATATTTATGCTATGCCAAAAGCAGATTTTACGGTAAGTCCTGTTAAACAGTGCCTTTTAGGAAATAATTTTTCATTCTCGAATAAATCATCTGTCATTTATGGTAACATATCCGGTTATTTATGGCAGTTTGATGATGGTGCAACTTCTTCTTCTCCAAATCCATCCTACCAATATTCAGGAGATAAAACGTATGGTGTGAAATTATTAGTAACTTCCAATTTTGGTTGTAAAGACTCTGTTACTAAAGGTGTTACTGTTGATCCTATGCCTCAGGTAGATTTTAATATCACCAATCCATGCCTCGACAAAACAACATTTTTTGAAGATATAACAAGGATAAATGGTCCGGGAAAATTACAATCATGGGACTGGCAGATAAATGGTGTTAGTTTTTCTGCCATTCAAAATCCGCAAAATACCTTTACCACACCCGGAATTTATCAGATAAAACTAATTGTTACTTCAACTGATGCTTGTCAGTCATCTTTTACAAAATTTATAAAGATTAACGAGCATGTTTCTCAGAATCAAGTCATCAGGGCAACCGTTGCCAACGACAATGAAATTTTGATTGAATGGACACCCAGTACTACAGGTTCTGTTAGGTACTATAAGTTGGAACGCTCTGATGATGGTATAAACTATTCGGTATTAGCAAATTTACCTTCCAATACATTAAAGTTTACTGATAAAAATGTTAATACTTCACAAAAGTCTTATTATTATAGAGTAGCCGTTGATGACAGTTGCAGTTACACAACTCCTTACAGCAATATTGGAAAAACAATTTTACTAAATGTAAATACCGATGGTGATCAACCAGCCTTGTCGTGGAATATTTATCAGGAGTGGACTGATGGAGTGTTAAATCAGGAAATTCAAATTAAGGATGATAAAAATAATTACAATACTCTTGAAACTGTTGATAACACAGTAACCAGTTTTACCGACTCAAAAACTGATGCACTGCTGGATGAATATTGCTACAAGATTATTAATAACAAAGCTGATGGAACAACATTTTCATCTTCAAATATTGTTTGTGTTTCGGTGCCTTTACTTGTTTATCCTCCCAATGCGTTTACACCCAACCATGATGATGTAAATGATGAGTTTATTGTATTGGGAAAATATGTTACCGATTTTTCTATCCAGATTTTTGACAGATGGGGTGATCTGCTTTTTGAAAGTAACGATATGACCAAAGGTTGGGATGGTAAATATAATGGGCAGTATTGCGATCCGGGTTTGTATTATTTCCGTCTGGTAGCTAAAGGAACAAAATCGCAGATGAAATCCGTAACAGGTGTTGTACATTTACTCAGATAACTAATTAATTTGATAGTGACCGAAAATTCTGATAAACTAATTGCATTAAGAAATTTTGTTGGCAAAGTAAACGATTTGATGGACAATTTGATTGGAGACTGTACAGGTTTTCACGTTCCTGAAAATGATTTTCGAAATTTCAAGGCAGAAATCGAAAAATTCTTTAAAACAAATTATTCTGATAATCATGAACTAGTAAAGGAATTCAGGGAAATTGTTACTGAAAGCAAAAAGCATAAAATGATTTATGCTCGTGTTATCCTGAACGATATGATAAATGAGTTGGAAGGTAACTTAAGTGCCAACAGGGCTTAATTGCCATACTGCACCACCAACATTATCTTTATAAGCACCTGTAACTGAGGCAAGGCAATTTACCTCATTGCGTATTCTTAAAACGCCAAGAAAGGCAAAAATCAAAGCTTCCTTGAAATCAATCGTTTTTGTGTCAGGTATAATAAAATTGGCAGAAGATTTTGCTTTGATACATTCAATCAGGAAGTTATTATATGTACCACCACCTGTCAGCAACACAGTTTTAGTATTAGCATTGACAATCTGCACTGAAATTTGTGTTGAGATGTGCTCATAAATAGTATGTAAAACATCATTTTGAGAATAATTTTCATTATTCAGTAAATGCAAAAAATTTTGTTCAAGCCATTCTCTTCCTAAAGATTTTGGTGGATTTTTGCGATAAAACGCAATATTATTTAATTTTCTAAGTAAATCGGGAATAATGATTCCTTTTCTTCCATTGTTTCCATTTTCATCATAAGGAGGACACAATTTGTTTAAAATGATGTTGACAGGGCAAATATCATAAGCCAGCCTGACCTGATTTTTTTTATATGAGATGTTAGCAAAACCACCCAGGTTAAGGCAGTAATCAAATGTGTTGAAAAGCAATTCATCGCCAATAGGAACCAAAGGAGCCCCATTTCCGCCAAGAGCCACATCAGCTGAACGAAAATCATTGATAACTGTGCAATTTGCTTGTGCAGCAAGTGCCCCGCCATG
>Ga0172370_10001619_pt1 | contig 33878 bp, 27 predicted proteins | sample LakKiv5m_FD_114538 | JGI IMG/M metagenome (GOLD analysis project Ga0172370, IMG submission 114538) | Freshwater microbial communities from Kabuno Bay, South-Kivu, Congo - kab_022012_11.5m | ecosystem: Environmental > Aquatic > Freshwater > Lake | place: Democratic Republic of the Congo...
AGCGCGTCGCAGAAGGCGTGTACGCGCTCCTTCGACGACACGAAGAACTCGTCCTGGAACAGGAAGAGCTTCACGCCGTGCTCGCGGTTCAGGAAGGCCATCTCGGCCACGATGTCGGCCGGATCGCGGAAGTAGGGCGTGTGGCCCCACACCGGCGCCACCGAGCAGAAGGTGCACAGGTACGGGCAGCCGCGGCTGGTGATGACGTTGTGGCCGGCGTACTGCGCGTAGTCGAGGACGTGAAGCGCGGGCCAGCCGAGGGCCGTCAGGTCGTCGATGCGCGGCGCGGCCTCGGTGCGGGCCACGCCGCCGTTCTGGCGGTACACGAGGCCGGGCACCTTCGACCAGTCGCGGCCGTTCCGGGCCTGGGTGACCAGGTCGATGATGCTGCGCTCGCCCTCGCCGTGGGCCACCGCGTCGATCCACGGGAAGCGCGCCACGATCGTGTCTTCGACCGCCTTGGGGCCCACGCCGCCGAGCACGATCAGGCGGTCGGGCCAGCGGCGCTTCAGCTCCTGCGCGGCCAGGATGGTGAAGGGCAGCAGGTTCGCCATGCACGACAGGCCGATCACCGGCGCGGGATCGGCGCAGAAATCGGCCAGCGCCTCGGGCAGGAAGGGCTCGGCCGCCGAGCACGTCTGGTAGTCGCGGAAGTCGACCTCGAGGCCGGCCCTCTCGAGGGCCGCCACCAGGTAGAGCGGCCCCAGGGGCACGTGCAGCTCGCGCTCGAGCGCGTCGACGTAGCGGATCAGGAGCATGTTCAGGTTGACGAGCGTGATGTCGGGCATGGGGGCCTACTGGTTGGTCGTGTCGAGGTCGGGGCGCACGCCGCCGTCGTTCTGGCCCTGGTCGACCTCGACCTCGGTGATGTCGGGCAGGATCCCGCCGACCGCGGGCTGATCGTCGCTCACGTCGATGACCTCGGGGGAGTTGCCGAGATCGGCGGGCGGCACGGCGTCGACCTCGATCTCGTCGGGCTCGGAGCCCTTGATGACGTCGAGCACGTCGAGGTCGGGCAGGACGCCCCGCGAGCCAGCGGTCTCCTCGACGTCGAGGACGTCGGCGGGCTGCAGCACGTCGGCCTGCACGTCGTCGGGCGCGATGCCCTTGGTGGCCACGTCGCCGCACCCCACGCAGGTGACGCCCGAGGTCATGGCCGCCGTGGCGAAGGCCGCGGTCGCGATGCCCTTCATGAAGCGCCGCTTGGTGTGCTGCTTCAGGTCGATGCGCCCGATCATGGCCTCGAGCACCGCGTCGGGCACGGCCCCCAGGATCACGGCCTCGGAGGTCGATAGCTCCCAGCCCAGGCTCGCGAGCGCCAGGCGTCGGTCCTCGAACAGGCGTCGCCGGAAGGCCGGGTCGCCCGCGGCGCGGGTCAGCACCTTCTCGAGCCCGATGGGGATGGTGATGGTGCGCTTGCGCCGCGCCCGGGGCCGGCCGCCCACGATGGTGTTGCGCACGACCTCCTGGCCCTCTTCCACGTCGAAGTGGTCCCGATCGGACATGGCTCCCCCCGAAAAAATCGCACACGGAACGGGGAGATTGTAACGAAAGACGCGGGGAGCTACCAGCCCGTGTGGGAGAGGATGGCGTCTTCGGGGCACTCGCCCTGGCAGGCGGCGCACTGCACGCAGTCGTCGAGGTTGGTGGCCTCGACCAGGTCGTCGTCGTTCAGCTCGTACACGCCCTGCGGGCAGATCTCGATGCACGCGCCGTGGCCCTTGCACAGGTCGTGGTCGATGCGGATGGTGACGTCGTTCGCGGTGCTGTGGAACGTGTGGATGTCGGCCATGCGAGGAGTCTCCGTGGACGTCTTCGGTTCAGACTACGCTTGATAGGTGAAAGCGTCGCGGCTGACAAGCCCCTTTTCGATCAGGAACTTCTCGAGTCGCAGGTTGATCACGTCGGGGTACTCGATGGGCGCGCCGTGGCTGCCGTCTTTCAGGACCAGCATCTCGGAGCCGAGGATGCGGCGGTGCATCTCCTCGGACAGCCAGGCCGGGGTGAAGGCGTCGTTGGTGGCCATCACGATGAGCGTGGGCACGTCGATGCGCTCGAGCAGATCGTCGGCGCTGTGCAGCCCGGCGTAGTGCAGCATGGTCGTGAACAGGTCGAAGTCGAGGAAGCGCAGGTGCTCGAAGTAGGGCAGCATGTCCTCGCGCGACGTGAGGTCGCGGTTCAGCTCGCCGGTCAGGAAGGCGAAGGCGAAGGTGGCCTGGGCCGGCGTCGTGCGCAGGAACGTGCGGAAGAAGCCGGGGGCGCGCTTGGCGCCGAAGCGCAGCCAGGGCAGCGCCTTCTTCAGCAGCGTGGACTCGTGGAAGGTGTCGAGTGGGTACTGGTAGCTGCCGCAGAGCGGGACCAGCGCCGCCACGCGCTTGGGGTACGAGCGCCAGGTCTCGAGGATGGTCTGCACCCCCATGCTGTGGCCGATCAGCACGCCCGGCGGGATGCCGGACTCGGCCAGGATGCCGCCGAGGTCGCGCGCGAGATCCGGGATGGTCAGGTTCCGGTAGTCGGCCGGCGGGGCGCTCTTGCCGTGGCCGCGGTAGTGCCAGTGCAGCAGGCCGCAACGCCCGGCGAAGGCCGGGATCAGGCGCTTCCAGACGAAGCCGTCGCAGGCGATGCCGTCACAGAGCACGAGCCAGGGCGCGTCGTCGCGGTCTGGCTTGCACATGCGGTAGTAGAGCTGCGTGCCGTCCCAGGCCGTGTAGGCGTGCTCGGTCCACAGCGGCGTGCGCGGGCCTTCGGTGGTGGCGGTGGCGCTCATGGGTCCCCCCACGTCAGCGACGCGGTGCCGAGCTCGCCGGTCACGACCAGCTGCTCGGGGCCGCGGGCGGTCGCAGGACGACCCGGGAAGTGCACCTCGTACACCTCGCGGAAGCCGTCGAGGGCCGGGAACAGTCGTTCGTAGACGTACCGCCGGCGCTTGATCTTGCGGATCTCGTCGGGCACCAGGCGCTGCCCGTCGGCCTCGAGGAAGACGCGCCACTTCGTGTCGGGGCGGTCGAGGTCGTTCCAGCCGGGCTCGCGCGTGTAGACGACGAGCACGAAGCGCTCCTGGCGCAGGGAGTGGGCGCGCGCGGCGTCTTCGAGGCGGGCGCGCTCGGCGTCGGTGCAGCGGCGGTCGCGGCACAGAGCGTCGATGCGGGCCGCGGCGGCCTCGGGCGTCACGCGCGTGGCCTGCACGTCGAGGTGCAGCTTGAAGTCGGTGTAGGACTCGACCGCGCGGGTCTCGCGGTCGCGCAGCTCGGCCCAGCGGCCGCCGCAACCGGCCAGCGCCAGCGCCAGCACCATCGCTACGGCCAGGACACGCGGGCTCATGCCTCGAGGAACTCCCGGATGGAGAACAGCGCCTGGAAGGGCACGCCGGCCTCGGCGAAGCGCTCGGGGCCGCCCTCCTGGCGATCGACCAGGGCCAGCGCCTGCACCACGCGGAAGCCGGCGTCGGTGAGCGCCTGCACCGTGTCGAGCGAGCTGCCACCCGTGGTGACCACGTCCTCGACCAGCAGCACCGCCGAGCCGGGGGCCAGGTTCGAGGCGCCCTCGACGCGCTTGCCCGTGCCGTGGTCCTTGGGCTGCTTGCGCACCATGAGGCCGAACAGGGGCTCGCCGGCCGCCCAGGCCGCGTGGCACACCGCGATGGTGATGGGATCGGCGCCGATGGACGGCCCGGCCACCGCCGCGACCTTCAGGCCCGCCTGCTGGTAACGCTCGTAGAGCAGCTGGCCGATCAGCACCATGCCCTCGGGCGCGAGCGCGGTGGGCTTGCAGTCGATGTAGTAGGTCGAGCGCTTGCCGCTGGCCAGCACGAAGTCGCCGCGCCGGAACGAGCGCTCGTTGAGGATCTGGAAGAGGCGCTGTCGCTTGTCCATGGGGGCTCCTTCGACGTCAGGACAGGATACCGCAACCCGGCGCGGCGCGTCAAACCGTCCAAGCGGCGCGCGCCGTGTCCCCGGAATTGACTTCAGCCCCCCGGAGACTACACTTTCGCCCGCTGGGCGCCCTGCGGGCGCTCGGGTTGGGAGGGGTTGCCATGGGTCTCGGGGAGTACTTCGCCAAGCGCCGTGAGCAGAAGCGCACGCGCACCATCGCCGCCATGTCGGCGCGCTTGAAGAACCCCTACGGCCAGCAGGCCGACCGCGCGCGCTGCATCGACGTGCTCCGCGAGATCAACTCCGACGACGCCCTGCGCGGGCTGCTCTTGCGCTTCACGTACAACGCCGACAAGAGCATCGTCGACGAGGACGAGAAGGAGACCATCTACAACATCCTGCTCGGCAAGGGCGAGCACGTGGTGCCGCTGCTCAAGGAGTACCTGACCGAGCAGACCGCCATCTTCTGGCCGCTGAAGCTCCTGCGCCGGCTGGTGGGCGACGAAGAGACCGTCACTTTCTTGCTCGAGCTCATCGACTCGCTGCCCGAAGAGTACGTCGACACGCGCAACTTCGATCGCAAGCTGTCGCTCATCAGCCAGCTGCGCGACTTCCAGGACCCGCGCATCCACGCGCGCCTGCTGGCGTGGCTGTCCGACCCCGAGGAGGAGATCCGCTTCCACGCCGTCGACGCCATCGCCACCTACCCGGACCCGCAGACCACGGCCCTGCTGGCCGAGCGCCTGCTGGTCGACGACGAGACGGCGCGCCTCCGCAACTTCGTGATCGACCTGCTGGTCCAGAACCACTGGGCCATCCCCAAGACGCACCGCAAGGACCTCAGGACGCGCATCCCCGAGGAGTTCTGGATCGACGACACGGGCGTGATCCAGCGGAAGAAATAGCCGGATACGGAGGGTGGACCATGGTGGACCGCGTGCCCATCACGCTGCCGGGCTACAATCGTCTCCTGGAGCGCCTGAAGGCGGCCAAGGAGGAGCGTCCGCGGGTCGTGCAGGAGATCGCCACGGCCCGCGCCCACGGCGACCTGTCCGAGAACGCCGAGTACCACGCCGCCAAGGAGAAGCAGGGCATGCTCGAGGCCGAGATCCGCGAGCTCGAGAGCCACCTGGCGCGCGCCGACATCATCGATCCGGCGTCCATCAAGGAGACCTCGGTGGTCTTCGGCGCCACGGTCACCCTGCAGGACCAGGACAACGACACCGAGATCACCTACCAGATCGTCGGCGAGGACGAGGTCGACCTGAAGAACGGCAAGATCTCGATCAAGTCGCCCATCGCGCGCGCGTTGCTCCGCAAGGAGGAAGGCGACGAGGTGGTGGTGCAGACGCCCAAGGGCTCGCGGACCTACGAGATCCTCAAGGTCGTCTACATCTAGCTATTTCTTCTTCTTGGCGGCCTCGGCCTCGGCGGCCTTGATCGCGGCCAGCTTCTCGAGCACGGCCTGCTTCTTGGCGGCCACCTCGGCGGCCTTCTTCGCGGCGGCGGCCTCCTCGGGGGTGAGCCCGGGCGCGGCGGCGGCCTTCTCTCCGGCGATCCAGGCCGCGTCGGCCTGTACCTCGCGCCCCTCGTCGGCCAGGCGGATGACGCGCGTGCCACGATCGTCCTCGTCGGCCGCTTCCTCGCCGGGGGCGAGCTTCGAGGCGCGGGCGGCGGCCGACGGGGCCTTGGGGGCCAGCAGCGCTCCCTGGCGCAGATCGGCCTCCTCGGCGGCCTTCACGTCGTCGAGCCGGATCACCTCGGTGCCGCCCTCCTGGTCGACCGACGGGCGTCGCAGCCGGGCGGCCTGCTCGCGCTGCTCGGGCAGCGACAGGTCGCGGACGTCGCCCACCAGCTTCTGGTACGTGTTCAGCTCGTCGGGGCCGCCGTAGGGCAGGTGCCCGCGCCACACCAGGGTGACGCGCTCGGCCACCCGGTCGATGACCAGCGTGTCGAGGCGCGGCAGCACGGGCTCGGGGCCCCGGCCGCGATCGAGCGTGACCAGCGGCGCGCGGCCCGGCAGTTGGAACTGGGTCTGGCCCGTGGGGTCGAGGTTCGTCAGCGTGACCACCTCGTCGCCCACCAGGTCGGGCAGCTGCTGGTCGAGGGGCGCGCCGTTGTAGAACGTGGGGTCGAAGGGCTTGGGCTCGAAGGCCGAGAGCGCTTCGATGGCCGGGCGCTGCATGGGGTCGTCGGGGTCGAGCTGCCCCAGCTGCTCGTCGGCCTGCGCGCGGGCGGCGGCGGCCTCTTCGGGCGAGTACCCCGCGAACTGCGCGCGCAACCAGGCGCCCTTGGCCACGAAGCCGAGGCCGGCGGGCACGAGGTCGGGCTCGAGGATGCGGGTGAGGTCGCGCGCCAGGTCCTCGGGCCGGATGGGGCGCGCCGGGTCTTCGAGGTTCGGGAGCACCAGCCCGTCGAGGGCCTCTCGCGAGTGTCCGAGCGCGAAGCCCTTGCCGACCGGGTTGAAGGGGCACGGGATGCGATCGTCGGGCAGCTCGGCCTTGGGCGCCTCGGCCGCGACCGGCTTCGGCCCCCGGAGCGCCTCGTCCCAGGCCTCGCCGGCCTCGACCGTCGAGCCCACGCGCAGCACCTGCGTGCCGTCGGCGCCTACGTCGGAGGCGGCGTCGGTGGGGGCCAGCATCGCGTCGCGCCCGGCCGCCTCGACGGCCTTCAGGTCGATGGTCTGGGTGGCGCCCTGCTGGAACGCTTCGACGTCGGCGCCGGGCTCGGACTTGGCGGCGTCGGCCTTGGCGGCAGCGGCGGCGGCCTCGCGCTTGGCCTGCAGGTCGGCCTCGAACTGGGCGCGCAGGTCGGGCGGGATCAGCGGCAGGATGGGCGACGAGCCGCCGTAGGCGTGGCGCCAGGTGACCGGGCACTCCGCGATGGGCTCGGGCTCGGAGACCAGGGGCGGGCGGAACACGGTCTCCTTCTTGGTCTCTTTCTTCGGGGGTTGCCAGGTGCAGCGCCGGTTGCCAATGACGGCCAGGCGCTTCTGCCAGGGGCCCACCTTCACGGCGGCCTCGAAGCGCGGCACGGGCTTGCCGCCGGGCGCGTAGGCCGTGGCGCGCACGACCACGTCGACCTTGGGCTTCCACGGCGCCATCTCGCCGTCTTCGGCCAGCACGTCGGTGAAGAAGTCACCGCCCTCGGCGTACACGTCGTCGCCGTGGATCGGCGGCTGCGCGTCGATCCCGTCGAGCGTACACGCGCCCGTGGCCGGGTCGAGCCGGTAGGTGCGCTTGGCGATGAGCACCAGCGCGTCCTGCCCCTCGGCGTCCTTGCCGGGGACCAGCTCGACCGTGAAGTTGTCTTTCTCGACCAGCGGCATGACCTCGATGCTAGCCACCGGCGTCGGGCCGCGCAACGAAGATCGAGACGGCGAGGAAGTTGGCGGTCGCGAGCACGCCGTGGTACGTTTTTTTCATTCCTTACCGCCATGGGGTCGAAGATGCCGACAACTGCTCACGAACCGTTCTTCGCGCGCCTGCCGCAGGAGGCCCTGGAGCTCTACGGCTACGCGGTGCAGGTCATCGCCGCGGCCGACGGGAGGCTGACGCGCGAGGAGCGCGAGCTGGTCTTCGAGGACGCGCGACGGCTGGGCGTCGCGCCGGGGATCATCGAGGCGTGGTCGCGCTTCAACTGGCGCACCGAGACCGTCTCCACCGTCCTCGCGAAGCTGCGTCCCCACCTCGACGCCCGCCTGGCGCGGGGCGTGCTATACGGCGCGATCCTCATCGCGTTGGCCGACGATCTCTACGCGATCGACGAGCGCGCGGCCATCGACGAGGCGGCCGACCTGATGGGGGTCAGCGCGGCCGAGATCGAGTCGATCGGCGCGCTGGTGCGGCTCGAGATGGGCGTCGCCGTCCTTCGGCGCGGCCTGCAGCTGGATTAGGGAGGTCGAAGATGGACCACGCGACCACGTTCGACCTCACCCCCACGATGACCATCGGGCTCCTGAAGAAGATGCTCATCGACAAAGGCATCACCGACGTGCGGCAGATCGCGGAGCACATGCACCGCCTGAAGAAGCTGCAGGAGGAGGCCGGCCTCTTCTACTCGTACGACGGGTACACCGAGCAGGGAAGTGCCCACCGAGCGGTCGTGGGCGACGGCCGGCACCAGCGCGAGTGCATCATGTGGAGCATCAACCACTACCTGGGCCTGAACCGGAACGAGCGCGTGATCCGCGCCGCCCAGGAGGCCCTGACCCGCTTCGGCACCGGCTGTGGCACCTCCGCCATGTCCGGTGGCCTGTCGTCGCTGCACAAGCAGATCGAGGGCCGCATCGCGCGCCTGGTCAAGAAGGACGGCGTGATGCTCTTCCCGACCGGCTTCACCACCAACGCGGGCGTGATCGCCGGCCTGGTGTCGAAGCGCGACCTGCTGTTGTCCGACGCCGAGAACCACGCCAGCATCGTCGACGGGTGCCGCGCCTCCCGCGCGCAGATCCTGCCCTTCGAGCACAACAACGTGGCCGACCTCGAGGACAAGCTGCGCCGCTACCGCGACCAGTTCGAGAACGTCTTCGTCATCGTCGAATCGGCCTACTCCATGAGCGGCGACCTGGCCCCGCTCCGCGAGATCGTCGCACTGAAGAAGCGCTACGGCTTCTTCCTGTACGTCGACGAGGCGCACACCTTCGGCTTCTACGGCGAGCGGGGAAGTGGCTACTGCCACGAGCTGGGCGTGGCGGACGACGTCGACTTCATCATGTCGACCTTCTCGAAGGCCACCGCCTCGATCGGCGGCTTCGTGGCCATGGACGCCAAGTACAAGACGCTGCTGACGTGGAACGCGCGCCCGTACCTGTTCCAGGCCTGCTTCACGCCGGCCGACGCCGCGGCCATCCTGGCGGCGTTGGACGAGATCGAACAGAACCCCGAGCACGCCCGGCGCCTGCACGAGAACAACGCCTACTTCCGGAAGCTCCTGAAGGAGGCCGGCTTCGATTTCCGCCAGAGCCAGAGCCCGGTGGTGCCCGTCTACATCGAGGACATGGACAAGCTCCTGAAGGTGACCACGGGGATCTTCGAGCGCGGCGTGTTCACCATCGCCGTCATCTTCCCTGCCGTGGGGCCCACCGAGGGGCGCCTGCGCTTCATCGTGAGCGCCGCCCACACCCGCGACGAGATCGAGCAGACGGTCGCGACGCTCCGCGACGTGTGCCGGGAGCACGGGGTGCTCTGATCAGCGACCGGCCCCGGCCCGCAGCAGGTCGGCGTAGGCCCCTTCGACCAGGTCGGCGTCCCCCACGCCAAGCCTCTTCGCGAGCGCGCGCGCGATGGCTTCCCCCTCCGCCGGGGACTGGCCGGGCGTCAGCACCACCTCGAGCTCGAGGAAGTCGCCGAGCCCCTCGACGTGGTCCAGGTGTACGCGGGTCGGCCCCACCAGCCACAGGAGCCGCGTCTTCCGCACCACCACCGTGGTGCCGAGCGCGGCGGCCAGCGTGTCGCGGAGGAGATCGGGCGTGGCCGTCGGCACCAGCGTGTAGCTGGAGGTCTTGGGGCCGGCCTGGTCGGGGCGGTGGTAGTGGATCAGCTCGCCGCGCTCGGGCGCGAGCTTGCGCAGCTTCAGGCGGCCGGCGGCGCAGGGGAAGAAGGTGTCCTCCTGGACGAGCACGACGGGCTCGGCGCCGCCGGAGAGAGCGCGCGCGACGCGGGCCACGGCCTCGGGATTGGCCACGCGGGCCTTGATCTCGACGTTGGTGCCCACGCTCAGAGCCCCTGGCTCCGCAGGTAGGGCTCGACCTCGGCGGGGGTGAAGCGCCCGTGCTCCGTGATCAGGCTGGTGATGAGCGCGGCCGGGGTCACGTCGAAGCCCGGGTTCTCGACCGGCACGGTGGGCACGGTGATGGGGGCGCCGTTGATCACGCGCACCTCGTCGGCGTCGCGCTCCTCGATGGGGATGCCGGAGCCGTCGGCCAGGCGCGGGTCGAAGGTGGAGAGCGGCGCGGCCACGTGGAAGGGCAGCCCGTGGTACCGGCAGGCGATGGCCACAGGGTAGGTGCCGATCTTGTTGGCGGCGTCGCCGTTCCGGGCGATGCGGTCGGCGCCGGTGATGGCCACCTGGATGCGACCGCGGGCCATGAGGCTGGCGGCCATGGTATCGGCGAGCAGGCGCACGTCGAGGCCCTCGCGCACGAGCTCCCAGACGGTCAGGCGGGCGCCCTGCTGGCGCGGCCGCGTCTCGTCGGCGTAGACGGTGAAGCGCTTGCCGGCCTCCCAGGCCGCGCGGATGACGCCGAGGGCGGTGCCGTAGCCGCCGGTGGCCAGCGCGCCCGCGTTGCAGTGGGTGAGCACCCCCATGCCGTCGGCGATCAGATCGGCCCCGTGGGCGCCGATGCGCCGGTTGCGGGCGATGTCGTCGTCGAGGATGGCGTGCGCCTCGGCCAGCAGGGCCGGCGCGTGGGGGGCGGGTCCGGCGGCGCGGAGGACCGCGAGCCTGGCGCGCATGCGTTCGAGCGCCCAGCGCAGGTTCACGGCCGTCGGGCGCGTGGCCTGCAACCGCTCGAACACCGGGCCCGCGTCGGCGCCCCGCGCCTCGGCCTCGGCCACGCCCAGCACCACGCCGTAGGCGGCCGAGATGCCGATGGCGGGCGCGCCGCGCACGGTCATGTCGCGGATGGCGTCGGCGACCTCGGCCACCGTGGTGCAGCGCACGTACGTCTCGCGCTCGGGGAGCACGCGCTGGTCGAGCAGCACGAGCGCGTCGTCGTGCCAGGCGATGGGGCGGACGGTGGTCATGGGGAGCCTCGCTATCCGAAGAAGCCCTTGCGGTACAGGGCCATGAGGTCCATCGAGATGGCCACGGCGATGTGGATGGTGGCGCCCCCGAACACGGAGCCGGTGCGCAGCGACAGGAACCCGAGGATGGTGCCGGCCACGATGGCGCCGGTGGCCTCGAGCATGGGCTTGCCGAAGTGGATCATCATGTAGGGCGTGATCATGAGGAACACGCTGTAGATGCCCAGGCGGCGCTTCAGGCCGTGGATGAAGAAGCCGCGGAAGAAGAACTCGAGGAAGATGAACTGGGCGCCGTACGCCACCTCCCAGGCCAGCAGGTCGGCCCAGCCGCGCACCTCGCGGTAGAAGGGGTACTTGTCCTGGAAGCTGGGCTGCAGCGAGACCGCGATGACCAGCAGCCCCACCGGGAGGAACAGCAGCGCGTACCAGTGCAGGTGCGACACGTAGCCGCGGAAGGTGAAGCCGTAATCGGCCAGGCGCTCGCCCCAGAAGGCGCGCAGGACGGTGGCCGGGACCGCCACGTAGAAGAAGCCGCAGCCCAGGGACCAGACCACGCCCTCCATCAGCGGCGTGTCGCGGCCGATTTGCAGGTTCAGCCAGCCTGGGGCTACGCGGATGAGGGCCTCGGCCAGGTCCTGCTGCACGCTGTGCGAGAGCACCAGGAAGTGCAGGAGCAGCAGGCACACCGTGGCGACCAGGATGACGGCGATGGAGCGGCCGTCGCCCTCGCCGTCGACCCGGGCCTCGCGATCCCAGCGGCGCAAGGTGCTCGCGAACCGGTCACTCCACGCGGCCATGGGCCTCCAGGCGCCCGAGGGCGTAGCGGTTGCGGTCGACGGGAAGGAAGGGCGCGGCGAAGGGGTACGCGGCCACCACGGCGTCGCGCATCTGCCAGGCCAGGCGGCGGTAGCTGATGTGGCCCTGGGGTGCGCTGCGCAGGCGTACGAAGTGGGCCACCTCGCGCAGGTCCCAGTCGAAGAGCACGCGCTTGCGCCACGCGAGCGGCAGCAGGTACTGGGCCTGCACCGGGAAGCGCGCGGCGGCTCGGGCGTACAGCTCGGCCGAGCGCTCCATCTGCTGGCGGTAGGCGGGCTCGAGGCCGGCCTCGACGATCTCGTCGGGGGTCTCGTAGCCCAGGGAGGTGTCGAGCAGCGGGTTCAGCTGCAGCCCGATGCGGTGGCGCTGGATGTCGCGGAAGGCGCCGTAGTCGACGGTGACCTCGAAGGTGGCGTGCAGGCCCTCGAAGGCGCGCGGGGGCACGTCGTGGGGTCCCATGGCGGCGTGCAGGCGGTCGAGGAGCTCGAGCTTGGCGGCCTCGGTCTGGCCGGCCAGGTGGCGGCGCGTCGCGGCCAGGTCGGCGTGCCCGTGCTCGGCCAGCCACAGCCCGAGCAGGTGGTCGAGCGCGCTTGCCCCGAGGAGACCCGCGGGGTCGGGGGTGGCCGAGACCAGGCGCACGCCGTTGGCGGCGAGACCGGGCCCCGAGGCGGTGCGCGGGATCTCGGCGGCGGCGGTCATGGCCAGCCCGGCGGCGGCGGGCAGGAAGGCGTTGGCGTCGGCGTGGCGCAGCAGCGTGGGGCAGATCTTGCGGCCCTCGGCGCGCAGGGCGAGGCCCAGTTCGCGCGCCTCGGCCAGGGGCGACGAGAGCAGCTTGGTGATCATCCAGGCGGCCTCGCGCGCGTTGACCGTGACGGCCACCATGGTGCGCGTGGCCAGGGGCAAGAGGTAGCGCGCGGCGTCGCACACCTGGGCGTGCAGCGCGGCTTCGTAGGCCTTGGGGTTCGTGTCCGGCTTCGGCGGCACCTTGCGGCGCAAGAAGGCGTCGAGCGCGGCGAAGGTGTCGCGGTAGGCGTCCATCTGCGCGAGCAGCCCCGCCTCGCAGGCGGGCCCCAGGGGCGAGGCGGCCAGGTCCGGGTCGTGGCGGACGGTGTCGCGGCCGAAGTACTGGTAGCGCGTCGACTTTTCGGTGTACGAGGCCAGGCGGGCGTCCTCGAGCAGCTTGGTGGCCAGGATCGAGACCTGCTCGAGCCCGTAGTGCAAGACCGAGTGCTCGGCCACGGAGGCGTGTCCGTAGCCCACCACCCACTTCTCGTGGAAGCGCCGGGCGGTCTCGGAGGCCGGGTCGAAGCCGTAGGCCCCGAGCCCGGTCGACGGGGCGGTGGAGCCTGTGGCGGCGGCGATACCCTCCTCGCCGAGCAGCGCCCTGAGGTTCTCGCGGAACGAGTTGGCAGAGCGGCTGACGTAGGCGAACAGCACGCTGGTGACCTCTTCGGGCAGGTCGCGGAGGCAGTACACCGGGCTGTCGGGATTGGTCACGAACGGCTGGAGCTCGGCGAACGACATGCGGCCTCCGGGTGCCCCGGCATTCTTCCCTGCGGGGGCGGTCGGGTCAAGACGCTTGTGGGGAAGCGGCCTCGCGCCGCCCTCGCGCCTGCATATGCACTGCATGGGCGGGGAGAGTGTCGGCTCGCCCGCCATGGAAGCGGCCGGAATCATTCGTCTTGGATCATTCCGCTTGCAACTTCATGCGCATACCCTTATCTCGTGCGCCATCATCTCGCACGGAGACCACCGGTGCAGAGGATCGCGAGCGAGACATCGGAGGGGCGCAAGCAGGTCGCCGGGGAGCGCCGGCGGGCCATCCGGGCGTTGCTCGAGCAGGAGCCCATCGCGACCCAGGAGGAGCTGCTCACACGTCTGTCCGAGGCCGGCTTCGACGTCACGCAGTCGAGCGTGTCGCGCGACCTGCGCGCCCTGGGCGTCGCCAAGCAGGGCGGCGTGTACGTGGCGGGGGCGCCCGGCCGCACCCTGGCAGGGAGCGGTGTGGCGCTGCCCATGCTGGCGTCGGCGGTGATCTCGATCACGCCCGCCGGCCGCAACCTGATCGTCGTACACACGCCCTCGGGGCTGGCGTCGGCCCTGTGCCGCGCCATCGACGAAGCCCGCTGGCCCGAGATCGTCGGTTCGATCGCGGGGGACGACACCATCTTCCTGGCCTGCAAGGGCAGCTCGGACCAGGCTCGCCTGCTCGCGCTGCTGCACGCCGCCTCCGAGGAGGCCGCCCCATGAGGAGAATCCTCCTGGACAAGATCGGCTCGGTCACGCGCAACTGCCGGCTGCCCCGCGAGGTGCGCCTGTCCCCCGAGATCCCGGCCGTCGAGGGCGGCGTGATCGCGGTGCGTGTGCTCACGTCGAAGAGCACCTACAACCAGCTGGAGCAGCCCTCGGGGCGCTTCTCGAAGCTGAAACCCGGGGACCTCGTGGCCGGCGCGCTCGGCCACCGCAAGGCGCTGTTCGGCTACGCCGGACACGTGCCGGCCGAGGTGCACGCGGGCGACCGCATCAACCTCCTGAACCTGGGCGGCGTGCTCGGCCTCTGTGACAGCGTGAACCCCGACCTGGGCCCGCCCTTCGAGTGCGAGGTGCTGGGGCAGGTGCTGTCCTTCCCCTTCCTGGGGCAGCGCGTGGGCGTGCCCGCGCACATCACCCAGGGCGCGCTGCCGGTGAGCCCCGAGCTGCGCCTGAACGGCGTGCCCGTCATCGCCATCGTGGGCAGCTCGATGAACGCGGGCAAGACCGCCGCCGCGTGCGCGCTGGTGCAGGACCTGACGCACCGCGGGCTGCGCGTGGCCGCGGGCAAGTCCACGGGCGTGTCGCTCCGGCGCGACATCCTGGCCATGGAGGACTCGGGCGCGGCGCCCGTGCACGTCTTCACCGACTTCGGGGTGGTCACGACCACCCCGGTCGAGTCACCGCTGGTCGCGCGCACGCTGCTCACGACCCTGGCCGCGTCGCAGCCCGACGTGATCGTGCTGGAGCTCGGCGACGGGCTGCTCGGGCTGTACGGCGTCGACGCCATCCTGGCCGACCCCGAGCTGCGGGGCGCGTTCCGGGCCGTGGTGCTGGCGGCCAGCGACCCCGTGGCCGCCTGGGGCGGCGTCGAGCTCCTGAAGACGCGCTACGATCTGGCCGCGACCGTGGTCACCGGTCCCGCCACCGACAACACCGCCGGCAGCCGGCTGGTCCTGCAGCAGACGGGAGTGCCCGGCCGCAACGCCCGCACCGAGCGCGCCGAGCTCGCCGAGATCGTGCTGGCGACCCTCGACCTGGCCGCCCGCCCCGTCCTGGACCCGGGAGACGACGATGACGACGCCGACCTTCATTGAGGGGGGTTCGGGGACCCACACCGCGCTGCCGGTGGCCCTGGTCGGGGGCAACGGCTACGTGGCCGGCGAGGTGGCGCGCCTGCTGGCCGTGCACCCGCGGCTGCGCCTGGCGCTGGCGGCCTCCACCAGCCGCGTCGGCGAGACGCTCGGCGCGGTCTTCCCGCACCTGGCAGGGTCCAGGGTGGGGGCGCTCGGCTTCTCGTCGGTCGACGACGTGGTGGCAGCCGTGGCCGCGGGCGAGCTGGTCGGGGTGTTCCTGGCCACCCCGCACGGCGCGGCGGCCCCGGTGGTCCTGCGCCTGCTGACGGCCGCCGCGCGCGCGCCGCACGTGCCCCGGATCGTCGACCTGTCGGCCGACTTCCGCTTCGCCGATCCGGCGCGCTACGAGCGCGTGTACGGCGCGCCCCACGCGGCGCCGGCCCTCCTGGCCGACTTCACGTGCGGGATCCCGGAGCTGGAGCCCGGCGTGCCGCCGGCGCACGTGGCGCACCCCGGCTGCTTCACGACGGCGGTGACGCTGGGCGCCGCGCCCTTCCTGGCGCTGGGCCTGGCCGAGCCGTCGGTCTTCGTGGCGGCCGTGACCGGCTCCAGCGGGAGCGGGCGCACGCCGTCGGCCGGTACGCACCACCCCGAGCGGCGCTCGACCCTGTTGGCCTACTCGCCGCTCGCTCACCGGCACGAGCCCGAGATGCGCCTGCTGCTCGGCCGCCTGCGGGGCGGTGACGAGCCCGACGTGCGCTTCGTGCCGCACTCGGGGCCGTTCGTGCGCGGCATCCACGCCACGCTCTCGCTGACGCTGACGCCCGACGCTCCGGCCGACGCGGCCGAGTTGGTCGCCCGCGCCGCGGCGTTCTATGCACCGAGCCCCTTCGTGACCGTCACGACGAAGCCTCCCGCGCTCACCGAGGTGGTGGGCACCAACCGGGCGCGGCTGGGCGTGGCCGTTCGAGGGCGCGACCTGGTCGTGCTGTCGACGATCGACAACCTGGTGAAGGGCGCCGCCGGCGGCGGCGTGCAATGGATGAACCGGCTGCTGGGGCTGCCCGACGACGCGGGCCTCCTCCTGCCCGGATTGGGGTGGCTATGACCGGCTCGGCGCTCCTCGACGTCTATCCCCAGCTCGACCTCGAGCCCGTCGAGGCCGAGGGTCTGACCCTCACGGCGCGCGACGGCCGGCGCTACCTCGACTTCTACGGCGGGCACGCCGTGGCGTTGCTCGGCTACCGCCACCCGGCGCTGCTCGAGGCGCTCGAGGCCCAGGCGCGCGCGCTCTTCTTCCAGAGCAACCTGGTGCCGCTGGCCGTGCGCGAGCGCGCGGCGCAGGCGCTCCTGAAGCTGGCGCCGCCCGGGCTCTCGCGGGTCTTCTTCGTGAACTCGGGGGCCGAGGCCAACGAGAACGCCCTGCGCGTGGCCCTGCGCGTGACGGGCCGCTCGCGCGTCGTGGCCGTCGAGGGCGCCTTCCACGGGCGCACCGCCGGGGCGGCCGCGGTGACCGCCGGCTCCGCGCGCTGGAACGGGTTCCCGCGCCTGCCCTTCGACGTGACCTTCGTGCCTTTCGACGACGTCGCGGCCCTGCGGACGGCGGTCGACGGGCAGGTGGCGGCCGTGATCCTCGAGCCCGTGCAGGGCGTGGCCGGCGCGCGGGCGATGTCCCGCGACTTCGTGCAGGCCGCGCGCGAGGCCACCTCGGCCGCGGGCGCGCGCCTGATCGCCGACGAGGTGCAGTGCGGGCTGGGGCGCACCGGCTTCCCATCGGCCTGTGGCGGCCTGGGGGTCGCGCCCGACCTCCTGACGCTGGCCAAGGGCGTGGCCGGGGGCTTCCCCGCGGGCGCGCTCCTGCTGCGGGAGGACGACGCGGCCCGGATGAAGCACGGGGACCTGGGCACCACCTTCGGCGGTGGGCCGCTGGCCGCGGCGCTGATCGAGGTCGTGGCCCGGCACGTGGCCGACCCAGCGCTGCTGGCCGAGGTGCGGCGGCTGTCGGCGCGGTTGGCGCGCGAGGCCGTGGTCGGGCCGGTGACCGCGGTGCAGGGGGCCGGCTTCCTCTTGGGGTTGCGCACGACACGCCCCGCGCGCGAGGTGCTGGCGGAGCTGAGGGCCAAGGGGATCCTCGCGGGCGGCAGCGCCGATACGCACGTGGTGCGCCTGCTGCCGCCGCTGGTGTTGATGGACGAGCACGTCGACCAGCTCGTGGCGGCCCTGTCCGCCCTGAGCGCCTGAACGAAAGGGGAGGTGCACCATGGAGGCGTACGATCGACAGGGTACGGTGGCGGGTCTCACGGGCGCGCTGCCGTACATGCGGCTGTTCCACGGCAAGACGTTCGTGATCAAGGCCAGCGGCTCGATCCTCGAGACCGCCGGCTCGCTCGACGGGCTGATCCGCCAGGTGAGCGTGCTGACCGCCGTGGGCATCCGCGTGGTGCTCGTGCACGGCGGCGGGCCCCAGACCACGGCCCTCTCGAAGCGCCTGGGGCTGGAGCCCCGCCTGGTCGACGGGCGGCGCGTGACCGACGACGCCACCCTGGCGGCCGCGATCATGAGCCTGAACGGCACGGTGCCCACCGCCTTCCTGGCGGCCTGCCGGCGCGCGGGTGTGCCCGCCGTGGCCCTGTCGGGCGTGGCGTCCGACCTGCTGGTGGCCGCGCGGCGCCCGCCCCAGGTGGCCGCCAACGGCGAGCCCGTCGACTTCGGCAACGTGGGCGATCTGCAGTCCGTGAACGTCGACGTGCTCTCGCGCTTGCTCGAGGCAGGCCTGGTGCCGGTGCTCTCGCCCCTGGCCGCCGACCGCGCGGGCAACGTGCTGAACGTGAACGCCGACACCGTGGCCTCGGCGGTGGCGTCGGCCCTGAAGGCCGAAAAGCTCGTCCTGCTCACGCCCTCGGCCGGGCTCTTGAAGAACCCGGACGATCCCCAGTCGCTGCTCGACGTGGTCGACCTGGCCGAGCTCGACGCGCTGGAGGCGGCTGGCGTGGTGCGCAACGGCATGCGCCCCAAGATCAAGGCCGCGCGCGAGGCCCTGGCCGGCGGTGTGCGCCGCGTGCACCTGGTGGGCTATGCCGCCCCGGGCACCCTGCTGCTCGAGGTGTTCACGAACGAGGGTGCCGGGACGCTGGTGGTGCGCAAGCGCGCCGACGCCAGCGAGGCCGTGCTGCAGCCATGACCGACGCCGACCTGCTGGCCCTCCATCGGCACCTGGTCGCCACGCGCTCGGTCTCGGGCGACGAGGCCGCGCTGGCCGATTGGGTCCAGGCGTGGCTGGCGGCGCGGCTGCCGACGGTGCTGCGCCACAAGAACAACGTGGTGGGGCTGGCCGGTGAGGGCGGCCCGCTGCTCGCGTTCTGCTCGCACCTCGACACGGTGCCCCCGGGCCCGGGCTGGAGCGGCGATCCCTGGACTCCGCGGGTCGGCGAGGGGCGCGTGGTGGGCTTGGGCGCCAACGACGCCAAGGCCTCGGTGGCCGCGATGCTGACCGCCTTCACGCGGCTGGCCGGAACCGGCGGTGTGCCCGGCGGTCGGTTGATGCTGGCCCTGGTGGCCGAAGAGGAGACCGGTGGCGAGGGCGCCGAGGTGCTGGTGCCGTGGCTGGCCGAACAGGGCCTGACCCCCGCCGCCGCCGTGATCGGCGAGCCCACCGACCTGGCGCTGGCCATCGCCCAGAAGGGCCAGATCGAGCTGGAGCTCCGCACCACGGGCCGCGCCTGCCACGCCGCCCACGGCCGCGCCCTGCAGGCCCCGAACGCGCTCTCGCTGCTGGCCCGCGACCTGGTGGCCCTCGAGGCCCTCGACTGGGGTCCGCCCGACCCGTGGCTCGGGCCCGTCACCGTCGAGCCCACGCTGGCCAGCGGGGGCAGCGCCGTCAACGTCATCCCCGCCACGGCCACCTGCCGGCTCGACGTGCGCACGAATCCCGTGCCCGGCCACTCCGAGGTCCTCGCCCGCCTGCGCGCCGTGGTGGCCGGCGAGATCCACGTGCTGCGGGCCGACCTCGACGCGGCCGCCATCCCCGCCGACCACCCGCTGGTGGTCGCTGCCCGCGCGGCGCGCCCCCAGAGCCCGCTGCAGGGCTCGCGCGGCATGTCGGATCTCGTGCACTTCCGGGGCATCCCCTCCCTGAAGGTCGGCCCCGGCCGTACCGAGCGCTCGCACACCGTCGACGAGTTCGTGGCCGAGGCGGAGATCATCGAGGGAGCGCGCTTCTACGAGGCCCTGGCGCGTTCCTTCTTTCGGGCTTGAAACCCGCGCGCCTCCACGCAATGATTCGGCCTCGTCGAGGGGCCCATGCATACGTTGCAGCTGGTCTCGAACAGCCTGGAAGACACCCGCCGCGTGGCCGAGGCGTTGGCCGCCGTCGTGCCCCCGGGCACGCTGATCGGCCTGGTCGGCGACCTGGGCGCCGGCAAGACGGCCCTGGTGCGCGCCTTCGTGGCGGCGGTCAGCGGCGACCCCGACGCCGTGGTCCCGAGCCCCACCTTCACGCTGGCCAACCGCTACCACCTGCCCGGCGGGCAGCGCGTGAACCACTACGACGTGTACCGCGTGGCCTCGTTCGACGAGCTCGAGGCCGCCGGTGAGCGCGAGGGCCTGTTCGACCCCGAGGCCGTGGTCTTCGTCGAGTGGCTCGACCGCATCGAGGCCGACCTCGACGCCCCGCACCTGCGCCTCGACCTGCGCGTGCACGGCGAGCGCCGCGACCTGACGTTCACGGCCGTGGGCGAGGGGCTCTTGCCCGTTCTCGACCGGCTGGCCGCGTTGTTGTCCCCCGGAACCAAGGGCGTTTGAAGCCCATTACATCAAGGAGTCGACCCATGACGTTCCCGCACAAGCACTTGGTCAGCCTGGCCGACTACTCGACCGCCGACATCCAGACGGTGCTCGACCTGGGCCTGGAGGTGAAGAAGAACCCGGCGAAGTACCGCACCGCCCTGGCCGGCAAGACGCTCGGCATGGTGTTCGAGAAGTCGTCGACGCGCACGCGCGTGTCGTTCGAGGTCGGCATCTACCAGCTGGGCGGCCTGGGGCTCTTCCTGTCCAAGAACGACATCCAGATCGGCCGCGGCGAGTCCATCCCCGACACGGCGCGCGTGCTCAGCCGCTTCCTCGACGGCATCATGGCCCGCACCTTCGCCCACAAGACCATCACGGACCTGGCCGAGTACGCCACGGTGCCGATCATCAACGGCCTGTCCGACCTGCTGCACCCCTGCCAGGCGCTGGCCGACTACCAGACCCTGCTGGAGCACAAGGGCGGCCTGAAGGGCCTGACCCTCACCTACGTGGGCGACGGCAACAACGTGCTGCACTCGCTCGTGAACTGCGGCGTCAAGCTGGGCGTGAACGTGCACTACGCGACCCCCCAGGGCTACGACCCGAACCCGCTGATCATCTCCGAGGCGCAAAAGGTCGCGGCGCAGAACGGTTGCCAGGTGGTCGCCTTCCGGGACCCCCACCAGGCGGTGAAGAACGCCGACGCCATCTACACCGACGTCTGGCTCTCGATGGGTGACGATCCCGCGACCAAGGGCCAGCGCCTGAAGGACCTGGCCGACTACCAGGTGAACGAGGCCCTGATGGCCTCGGCCAAGACCGACACGCTCTTCCTGCACTGCCTGCCGGCGCACCGCGGCGAGGAAGTGACCGACGCCGTGTGCGACTCGAAGAACTCGGTCATCTTCGACGAGGCCGAGAACCGCCTGCACGCCCAGAAGGCGGTCATGCTGTTGTTGATGGGGCAGTAGGCCCGCGGTAGCCTCCATGGCCTGGATCGAGGGCGCGCGAGGCATCTTTCGACTGCACGACTCCGACAGGTGGTGCGGTTCCCTGATCGCCCGTTCCGACGTGGCGGAGATCCTGCACGTGAGCCCCTCGGCCCTGTCGGCCCTGCCCGTGCATCAGGTCGAGGGCGAGGACCTGTTGAACGAGCTCGACGTCCACCGCGCCTTCGGTGCGGGGCGTATTCCGGGAGCACCGCCTCATCGCGCAGGCCCGGCCCGCATCAGCTTCGACGAACTGATCGTGAAGCGGGTCATCGAGCTGGCCCTGCCGGGCTCGGTGGTGGAGCAGCAGGTCCCGTGCGAGCGACTGCGAGTAGACCTCGCGCTACGCTGGCAAGGCCGGCGTGTCTTCATCGAGTTCGTCGGGCCGTCGCATTTCCAGCCCGACTACGATCGCGAACCGACGTCGCCGCTGGTTCGCAAGAGCATCATCGAGGAACGTACGGGCGACGAATGCGTGATCTGGCCGTTCTGGATCCAGCGCGCCGAATCCAACGTCAAGGCGCTCTTCGATGCGACGGTTCGCGGGAAGGCCGCGGTGTGGTCGACGAAAGCGTTCTTCGGTGACTTCACACTGGTCGACGCCGAGGCGGTCATCGTCGCCCTGAGCGAGCGCTTCGGGGCCGTGGACGACGGTATCGGCTACATGTACGGCCGCGAGCGAACGGCGCACAAGCCCGAGCACCCCGTCGTCGATCGCATCCGGTCCGGCAGGGAGCGCCCGGAGAAACTCGTTCCCAAGAACGCGATGCGCGATCGGACGTTCTGGTTGCCTGCCACGCTTCTCGAGTGACGCCGCCGCTCACTCCCCCACCGCCTCCACCCCCTCCTCGTGCATTCGTTTCTCCAGCGCCGGCGTGAAGCCCGACAGCGAGGCCAGGGTCAGCCGTACGCGCTGGCCTTTCAGCGCCGGGACCGCCGCGACCTTGGCCTTCAGGTCGTCCAGTCGGTCGGTGCCGATGGGCGCCGCGGTGGCCTTGCACTCGCCGACCACCCAGGTGCCGTCCATCAGCTCCAGCGCCAGATCGATCTCTCCCCAGGGGCCGTACAGGCGCCCCGCGTGCAGGGCCGCGGAGCCGAAGCGCAGCTTGGCCTCCCGGGCCAGGCGCTCCCGCGTCACGTCCTCGTACGTGGGCCCCGCGAAGGTGGGCAGGTGCGGCAGCACGCGCTGCTCGAACAGGTCGGCGCCGTCGCCGCGCTCGATCACGTCGCGGTGGGGGTGCACGAAGCGGAAGTGGAAGCGCAGCAGCCCGTCGGCGACGCGGTAGCGGCCCTTGCGGCTCTTCTCGGGGGCCGGCTCGTCCAGGGACGTCTCGCGCGCGAGGTACCCGAGCTCCATGAGGGTGGCCAGGTAGCGGCTGACCGCTCGGCCGTCGGTGCCCACGCGCTCGGCGATCTCCTGCAGGCGGGTGGCTCCGCCGGCCACCGCTCGCAAGGCCGAGGCGTACCCGTGGAGCACCGACAGCTCCGCGCGCAGCAGGAAGTCGGCTTCGGGCAGCAGCAACGAGGTGCGCCGGAAAAAGAGCGCCTGCAGGGCCTCGGGGGCCGAGGTCGCTCCCTCGACGGGCACCAGATACGCCGGTACGCCGCCGGTGGCGGCGTGGAGCCACAAGCGTTCCCGTGGAGTCATCGACGGGCAGAACGGGGACCACTCCGCGAACGGCAGCGGTCCCAGGCGAAGCTGCCCGGTCCTTCGACCGTACAGCGGCGACCGTTGGCCGAGCACCTCGGCCTCCATCACGCGCACGGCCGAGCCGCAGAGGAAGAGGCGGACCGGTGACGACGGCGGCAGCGCGTCGACGAAGCGCTGCAGCAGGCTGGCCGACGCCGGCGACGCCGAGAACAGGTTGGGGACCTCGTCCAGCACCAGGCCGAGCCGGTCTCCCGGATGCGCCGTGGCGCTCCAGGCGTCCACGATGAGCCCCAGGGCCCGTTCGATGTCGGTGGGGTGGGCGGCCGCGAGGGCCGGCCTCGCCAGGCTCGTGGAGGCCTGCTCCAGGAGCGAGGCCATGTTGTCCCGCAGGGAGCCTTCGGTCGCCTGGTAGAAGACGTGGGGAAGGTCGGCGAGGAAGTGTCGGAGGAGCGCCGTCTTCCCCACGCGTCGACGGCCGAAGAGCACGTGCACCTGAGGGCCCGGCGCGTCCCATAGTCGCTTCAGCTCGGCCAGCTCCGCCTGTCTCCCGAGGAAAGGGACCATGTCGACACCGAGATTAGTCTAACCTGAATTAGACTAATCGACGTGACCGTATCGGTCAAGGCGTGCGCCGACGTCGTGGTCCACCCGCACCACGCCCGTACCACCCCGGACCGCCCGGCAGGCAGGCTGCCGCTCGAACTCAAACATCTTTCTTGGTTCGGCTCCTCGGCACGCCCCGTGCAACCATCCGGTACGCCCGATGCCGACGGAGGCTCTCGCGGTGACCGGCCACGACCCCACGCTTCCCCTGGAGCGCATCTCCGCGAGGGTCCAGGGGGACGACGATACCGTCAGGGCTTCAAGGTCACAGATTGTGACCTTGAAGCAGAACCAAACGGATGGCTTCACTTTTCAGCCGGCCGCCCACGACGGCGGTGCGCCGAGCCAACGTTGAGGGTTTGAGGTCACAATCTGTGACCTCAAACGGCCAGGGCGGTCGCTGCCGATGCTTCGCTCGTCCGGAAGCGACGAAAGGGCCGAGCCATGACCGACCACGACCTCACGATCTCCCTTGAACTCATCTCCGCGCGCATCGTGCGCCTGCGCGGCGAGAACGTGATGCTCGACGCGGACCTCGCCGAGCTCTATGGCGTCGAGACACGCCAGTTGCTTCAGGCGGTGCGGCGTCACGCGGCCAGGTTTCCCGACGATTTCATGTACGAGTTGACGACTGACGAGGTCGCCGACTTGAGATCACAATCTGTGATCTCAAGTGCGTGGGGCGGACGCAGGTACCTGCCGCGCGCCTTCACCGAGCAGGGCGTCGCCATGCTCTCGAGTGTCCTCTCCAGCCCCCGCGCGGTGCAGGTCAACATCGAGATCGTGCGGGCCTTCGTGCGCATGCGGCAGGTGCTCGCCTCGCATGCCGGGCTGGCGCTGAAACTCGACTCACTCGAGCGCAAGTACGACGTGCAGTTTCGGGTGGTCTTCGACGCCATCCGGGAGCTCATGGCGAAGCCTGACCGACCCGTCAGGCCTCTCGGGTTCCGGTCCGACGACGGCTAGCAACAGCGCGGGCGGATGCGCTTGCCGGCGACGAGAAAGCGGGGTACATGAGCAGCCGCGCGGGGCGTTCGCTCCGTGCGCGGGAGGTGCGCTTGCGAACCGTGGTGGTGGCCGAGAAGCCGTCGGTGGCGCGGGACCTGGCCAAGGTGCTGGGGGCGCGCTCGCGGGGCGAGGGGTACCTGTCCGGCGACGGCGTGGTGGTGACCTGGGCCATCGGGCACCTGGTGCGCCTGCCCGAGCCCGCCGAGGTCGACCCGCGCTGGAAGAGCTGGCGCCGCGACCTGTTGCCCATGCTGCCGCGCGAGTGGCCCCTGGTGGTCGAGCGGCAGACCGCCGACCAGTTCGCGGTGGTCGCCTCGCTCCTGAACGACCCCGAGACCTCGGACGTGGTGTGCGCGACCGACGCGGGGCGCGAGGGCGAGCTCATCTTCCGCTACCTGGCCGAGAAGGCCGGCTGCGCCAAGCCCGTGAAGCGCCTGTGGATCTCGTCGCTGACGCCCGAGGCCATCCAGGCCGGCTTCGCGGCGCTGAAGGACGGCGCCTCGTACGATCCGCTGGCCGACGCCGCGCGCGGGCGCAGCCGGGCCGACTGGCTGGTAGGCATGAACCTGACGCGGGCGTACACGCTCGCGACCCGCCTTCGCCAAGGCTATGGCGGGCAAGCCCGGGACGGCGGCGACGACGTTCGCGCCGAAGGCGAGGACGCGCCCAAGCCCGAGGTGTGGTCCGTGGGCCGCGTCCAGACCCCGACGCTCGCGTTGATCGTCGAGCGCGAGCTGGCCATCCGTGACTTCAAGGCCGAGGCCTACTGCGAGGTCACGGCCACGTTCCAGGTCGACCGCGAGGCCGGCGCGGCCGCGGGCGAGGACCCGGCGCGGCAGTTCGAGGCCACCTGGTTCCGCGAGCGCGTCCCCGGCGCCCCGGGCGAGGCCCCGCGCGAGACCCGCCTGCCCCCCGACGGCGCCGAGGCGCGGGCCATCGTCGAGCGCGTGAGGACCGGAGCCGCCGCCGTCGAAGCCGTCACCCGCGACGTGAAGCGCCGCCCCCCGCCCCTGCTCTACGACCTGACCGAGCTGCAGCGCGACGGCAACCGCCTGTACGGCTTCTCGGCGTCGCGCACGCTCGAGCTGGCCCAGGCGCTGTACGAGGTGCACAAGGCGCTCAGCTACCCGCGCACCGACAGCCGCCACCTGACCGCCGATGTCGCGCGTACGCTGCCGCGCGTGGTCGAGGCGATCGCGGCGCCCTACAAGCGCCACCTGGCGCCGGGCACGGGCACGCGCCCGCTGGGCCCGCGCTTCGTCGACGACGCCAAGGTCAGCGACCACCACGCCCTCCTGCCCACTCCGCACGGGCTGCCCGAGAGCGTGGCGCGCGACTCGGACGAGGCGAAGATCTACGACCTGGTGTGCCGGCGGCTGCTGCAGGCGTGGCACGACGACCACGTGGTGGCCGTCACCACCGTGCTCACCGCCGTCACGTCGATCGCGCCCGAAGGCGCCGCCGCCGCCCTCGTCGATCGCTTCCACGCCAGCGGCACGAGCGTCGAGCAGGTCGGCTGGCGGGTGCTCGAGCCCAGGGTGGCGCGCGGCAAGAAGGACGATGACGAGCCCGCGGTGGTGCTGCCCCCGGGCCTGGAGGCCGGCCAGGCGGCGCGCGTGCTCGGCGCCGAGGCGCACGAGAAGCGCACCCGCCCGCCCAAGGCCTACACCGAGGCCAGCCTGCTGACGGCCATGGAGACCGCCGGGCGGCTGCTGGACGACAAGGAACTGTCGGACGCCATGCGCGAGCGCGGGCTGGGCACGCCTGCCACGCGCGCCGCCATCCTCGAGACGCTGGTCTCTCGCGCGTACGTCGAGCGCAAGGGGCGCGTCCTCCGGGCCACCGACAAGGGCGTCGAGCTCATCCGCGTGGTGCACCACGACGTGAAGAGCCCGGCCATGACGGGCGACTGGGAGTTCCGCCTGAAGCGCATCGAGCGGGGCCAGGAGGGGCTCGACCGCTTCCTCTCGGACATCGAGGACTGGGTGCGGCACGTGGTCGGTAGCGTGGGCTCACGGGACTGGCAGCGCGAGGTGACGCGGCCCGCGGAGCCGAAGGCCCCTCCGCCGCCCACCACCGGCGCCGCCCGCGCGCCCGTACCATCCGACAAGCTGAAACGCCTGCTGCGTGACGCGTTCGGCATCGCCTCGTTCCGTCCGCACCAGGAGGACGTGTGCCGCGCCATCACCGAGGGGCGGAGCGCGCTGGTCGTCATGCCCACCGGCGCCGGCAAGTCGCTCTGCTACCAACTGCCTGGCCTCGCGCGCGGCGGCACGACCCTGGTCGTCAGCCCGCTCATCGCGCTCATGGAAGACCAGGTGGCGGCCCTCGAGCGCCTGGGGCTCCGCGCCGAGCGCATCCACTCGGGGCGCGATCGCGAGGCCAGCCGGCGTGCCTGCCGCCTGTACCTCGAGGGCGTGCTCGACTTCCTGTACATCGCGCCCGAGCGCCTGGGCGTGCCCGGCTTCCCCGAGCTGCTCTCGCGCCGCCCGCCGCGCCTGGTGGCCGTCGACGAGGCCCACTGCATCTCGCACTGGGGCCACGACTTCCGCCCCGACTACCGCATGCTGAAGGAGCGCCTGCAGGACGTGTCCGGCGGAGCCCCGGTGGTGGCCCTCACGGCCACGGCCACGCCGCGCGTGCAGCAGGACATCGCCGAGCAGCTCGGCATCCCCGACGCCGAGCGCTTCATCCGCGGTTTCCGGCGCGACAACCTGGGCCTCGAGGTGGCCGAGGTGCCCACTCCCGAGCGCGTCGCCGTCATCAAGCGCGTGCTGGCCAGCTCGAAGCGCCTGCCCGCCATCGTCTATGCGCCCACCCGCAAGCTGGCCGACTCGATCGCCCTGGAGCTCGCGGCGGACATCAAGGTCGTCTCGTACCACGCCGGCATGACGCCCGAGGCGCGCGACCGGGCCCAGAACGCCTTCCTGAAGGGCGAGGTCGACGCCATCGTGGCCACCATCGCCTTCGGCATGGGCATCGACAAGCCCGACGTGCGCACGATCATCCACGCCGCGCTGCCCGGCAGCGTCGAGGGCTACTACCAGGAGATCGGCCGCGCGGGCCGCGACGGCAAGCGCAGCGCGGCCATCTTGCTGCACTCCTTCGCCGACCGGCGCACCCACGAGTTCTTCCTCGGCCGCGACTACCCCGAGCTCGAGGATCTGCGCCGGCTGTGGGAGCAGCTGTCGGACACTCCCGTCGACCGCGAGCGCCTGCTCGAGGCCGCGGGGCTGGACCTGGACGTGTTCGAGAAGGCCCTCGAGAAGCTGTGGATCCATGGTGGCGCCGTGGTGCACCCGGACGACACGGTCAGCCGCGGCCACGCCCTGTGGCCCACGCCCTACCTCGAGCAGCGCAACGCGCGGCTGGGGCAGCTCGAGGAGATGCTGCGCTTCGCGCGGGGCACGGCCTGCCGCATGCAGGACCTGGTGGCCTACTTCGGCGATCGCAACGACTCGGGCGAACCCTGCGGCCAGTGCGACGTGTGCGCGCCCGACAAGACCCACGCTCGGCGCCTGCGCCCGCCGACCCCGATCGAGCTCCGCCACCTCGAGAGCCTGCTTCGCGCTCTGCGCGTCTCCGGCGGCATGGCGCTCGGCACGCTCCATCGCCGCGAGCTCGAGCACCTGGTCGATCGCAAGGGCTTCGACGTGCTGATCGGGGCGCTGGCCAAGGCCGGCTTCGCGGCCATCGAGGAGGCCTCCTTCGAGAAGGACGGGAAGCTGGTCGCCTTCCGCCGCGCGAGGCTGCTGGCCGAGACGCGCGACGTGACGGCGCTGCGGGAGCAGCTGGCCGCGCGGGTGCGCCTGCCCGAGGAGGGCCTGATCGCGCCGGCCGCGACCCGTCAGCTCCGCCTGGTCGACCGCTTGGCCGGCGCGGCCCCCGACGCCGACGACGGGCTGGTCCTGGCCGATGCGCCGCCGGCCGTGGTCGCCGCGCTCAAGGCCTGGCGCCTCGAGGAGTCCCGCCGCAAGGGCGTTCCGGCCTTCCGCATCCTGACCGATCGCGCGCTGCTCGGCATCGCGGCCGCCGATCCCGACAACGAGGAAGAGTTGGTGCAGGTGCGTGGTGTGGGCGCGCGGGTCGTGAAGCAGTACGGCCGCGAGTTGCTCGCGTTGATTCGTCGCGCCGCGAGCCGGGAGTGATCAGGTCTTCGGCCTGAACTTCTCGTACAGCCCGCCGAACACGTCGTGCGGATCGAGGCGCGCCTTGGCCGCGTCGTAGCGCGGCTTCGAGTAGATCTGCCAGAAGGTGGCCTCGTCGTAGTGGTTGCGCGAGATGAGGGTCTTGATGCCGTCGAGCTCGAAGACCTTCTTCTCGAGCACCTCGGACGCGTCGATCGTGGGGTGGTCATTGCGCTTGCCGTACACCGCCGCGTCGATCATGAGCGTGTCGTCCATGCGCGCGGCGTGCGCGTCCGAGATCCAGGGGTAGGGTCGCTCGATGCGGTAGGGCACGATCCACAGCGGCCAGAAGTCGTAGTCCTTCACGTACCAGTGGAAGAACTCCTCGAAGCGGCGGGCGGGCAGGAACACGTCGACCACGACGTCGGGGCGTCGCTTCAGGCGCAGGATGGGCGCCAGGCGCTCGGACCACCGCAGCAGGTTGGTCGAGCCGAGGAAGGGGCGCCCGATGGTCGCGCGCACCGGTTTCCATTGCAGGGGCGGCACGGTGGCCGTCATCCAGTGGGCCTCGCGGTCATAGCGAAAGCAGTAGTCCCAGGTGGTGAGCCAGTCCTCGGCGAGGCGCGCGGTGCTCTTGTAGAAGATGCCCGTGCCGCGGTAGTCGGACACCCTGGGGGCCGAGTCCACCATGCGACCCAGGCACAGCACCAGCTGGTCGGGCGCGTGCACGATGCCGTCGACGAAGTCGAAGTCGCCCTCGTCGCAGCGCTCGCGCAGGTCGGCCTGGAAGGCCTCGAACGTCCGGTGCGTACGGTACGTCAGGTGTACGAAGCCCTTGGCGGGGATCAGGCGGAAGGTGGCCTTCGTCAGCCGGGCGAGCGTGCCGTACGAGCCGTGAACCATCTCGAACAGCTCGGGCTCGTGCTCGCGCGACAGCGTGAGCACGTCGCCCGTCCCTGTCAGCACGTCGTATTCCAGGCACGAGTCGTGGAAGCCTCCGTAGCGGTAGCTCATCGACTCGAGCGAGCAGCCGGCGACGGCGCCGCCCACGGTGATGGTCTCGAGCTCCGGCACGACCGTGGGCAGCAGCCCGTGCTTCAAGGTCTCGCGGACCAGCTCGGCGAACGTGAGGCCGGGCTCGGCCGTGGCCGTGCGCGCCTGCGGATCGATGCTCAACAGGCGGTCGAGGGACGTCAGGTCGACCCGCGCGCGCGTGTCGCGGCGGTAGGGGTCCGGGACGAAGTGCGACACCGACGACTTGGTGAAGCCGAGCCGCGCCCGCCCGCCTTGAGCCTGTCGCACGGCATGGGCGGCCTGTTGGACAAGGGTTTCGTGGCGTTTCATCGCATCCCCTGGACGACGAAAAGTGAAGTGACAACCTACCATAGTCCGATCGCTTCCTGTATCCTCTTGTGGTCTTTGACCTTGCGTTTCGCGGGGGGAGTCCAGATGGGTCCGAGAGTGCATCTCGCAGCGTGGGTGATGGCGTCGTCGTTCCTGGCCGTGGCTTGCGGCGGCGGTACGGTCGGCTCCGGCGATGTCGTCGACGACGTCGGCAACGACCTCGCCGATACGGCCCGGGGTGACGCCGACGTCGGCCCCGATGGGCTGTTCTTCGACGGTGTGCCCGACACGCTCGACGCACTCGACGTGCACCTCGAGGCCTCCGACGTCGCGCCCGACACCGGCTCCGACGTCGCGGGCTGCGAGCCGCCGTACGCCGGCTGGCAGTGCCCGTGCAGCAGCGGCGACGACTGCACCAGCGGCTACTGTGTCGAAGGCCCCGGCGGGCACGTCTGCTCCATCCCCTGCACCGACGGGTGCGACCTGGCCGGCTGGGAGTGCCGCATCCTCCCCGACACCTGCCCCGACTGCGTGTCGGTCTGCATGTACGCCTTCATCCGCCTGTGCCAGCCCTGCGGTTCGGACGACGACTGCGCCGTCGGCGAGAACGCGCCCGACACGCGCTGCCTGTCCTACGGTTCGGCCGGCAACTTCTGCGGCGCACCCTGCGCGACCGATCCCGACTGCCCCGACGGCTACGTGTGCGCGGCCGCGACCCCCGAGGGCGGCCCGAAGCAGTGCTGGCTCTCCGAAGGCGCCTGTGTGTGCAACCCGTGGGCCATCGAGACCCAGGCCTCCACCACGTGCTCGGTGGCCAACGGCGAGGGCAGCTGCCCCGGCACGCGCCGGTGCACCGAAGACGGGCTCTCGGAGTGCGACGCCGCCATCCCCAAGGCCGAGATCTGCGACGGCAAGGACGACGACTGCGACGGTCAGACCGACGAAGGCGTGCCCGAGAGCCCCTGCGACGTGACCAACGGCCTGGGGACCTGCCCGGGCGTCACCTCCTGCCAGGCGGGCACGCCGAAGTGCGTGGGTCCCGCCGCCGAGGCCGAGGCGTGCAACGGCAAGGACGACAACTGCAACGGCGCGACCGACGAGGACTTCCCCGACCTCGACGCCGACGGCCAGGCCAACTGCGTCGATCCCGACGACGACGGCGACGGCGTGCTCGACGACGGCAACTACTCGGGCACCGTGGGCGACAACCCGTGCGACCCGGGCGAGAAGCTCGGCTGCGACGACAACTGCCCCGTCGACGCCAACGCCGACCAGGCCGATCTCGACAGCGACGCCAAGGGCAACGTCTGCGACAAGGACGCCGACGGCGACGGCTACGTGGGCTCGAAGTACGCCGAGGGCACCGACTGCAACGACCTCGATCCGGCCGTCCACCCCGGCGTGCTCGAGACCCAGACGACCGAGCTCGCGTGCCAGTTCTGCAACGGGCGCGACGACGACTGCGACGGCAAGACCGACGAGGGCTGCTACGACACCGACGGTGACGGAACGCCCGACTGCGCCGACCCCGATCGCGACGGCGACGGCGTGCTCGACGACGGCAACGGCAGCGGCACCGCGGGCGACGTGAAGTGCACGTCCGGGCAGGTCGCCGATTGCGATGACAACTGCCCGTTGAACGCCAACGCCGACCAACTGGACAGTGACAACGACACGCAGGGCGACGCCTGCGATCCCGACGACGACAACGACGGCGTGCTCGACGACGGCGACCTCGACACCGTGCCCGGCGACCACCCGTGCACCAAGGGCGCCAACCAGAGCTGCGACGACAACTGCCCGCTGCTCGCGAACCCCTTGCAGATCGACCAGGACGAGGACAAGGTGGGCGACGCGTGCGACCCCGACGACGACGGCGACGGCGTGCCCGACGTCACCGACAACTGCCCCAAGCTCGCGAACGCCACCCAGAAGGACTGTGACGGTGACAACGCCGGCGCGGCGTGCGACGCCGACGACGACAACGACGGCGTACCCGACGCCACCGACAACTGCATCTGCCTCGCCAACCCCGACCAGGCCGACCTGAACGGCAACGACGTGGGCGATGCGTGCGACGACGACGACGACAACGACGGTGTCCCCGACGGCGTCGACGTGTGCCCCCTGGTGGCCGATCCTGCCCAACTCGACACCGATCTCGACGGCCAGGGCGACGCGTGCGACGCCGACGACGACAACGACGGCGTGCAGGACGACGGCGACGGCGACGGCCTCGCCGGTGACCACCTCTGCGCCGGCGGCGAGGTGCTGGCCTGCGACGACAACTGCGCGCTCACCGCCAACGCGGACCAGGGCGACCTCGACCTCGACGGGCAGGGCGACGCCTGCGACGCCGACCAGGACGGCGACGGCGTCACGGGCGCGGCGGGCGACTGCAACGATCGTGACCCCTCCGTCCACCCGGGGCTCGACGAGGGGCAGCCCTCCGAGGACGCGTGCGACACCTGCAATCGGATCGACGACGACTGCGATGGCGCCACCGACGAGGGCTGCTTCGACACCGACCAGGACGGCACCGTCGACTGCCTGTCCAGCGACGACGACGGCGACGGCGTGTCCGATGGCATCGACAACTGCCCCAAGCTCGCCAACGCGGACCAGGGCGATCTCGACGTCGACGGGCTGGGCGACGCCTGCGATCCCGACGCCGACGGGGACGGGGTGGCCGCGCCCGCCGACTGCGACGACATGCGCGCCCTGACCCATCCCGACGCCTTCGAGGTCTGCAATGGCCTCGACGACGACTGCGACGGGGTCATCGACGACGGCTACCCGAACGTCGACGGCGACGCCCTGGCCGACTGCCTCGATGCCGACGACGACGACGACGGCGTGCTCGACGACGGCGACGGCAGCCAGGAGGCGGGCGACGCCATCTGCCCCGACGGCCAATTCGAGGGGTGCGACGACAACTGTCGCACGACCCCGAACGCCGACCAGGGGGATCTCGACGGCGACACGGACGGCGATGCCTGCGACGACGACGACGACGACGACGGCGTGAACGACACGCAGGACAACTGTCCGCGCACGGTGAACACGCCGCAGGACGACACCGACGCCGACGGAGTGGGTGACGCCTGCGACGACGACGACGACGACGACGGCGTACTCGACGACGGCGACGGCTCGGGTGTCATCGGCGACAACCCGTGCTCGGTGGGCCTCGCCCGCCGTAGCCTTGGCGAAGGGGGGTGCGACGACAACTGTCGCACGTCCGCGAACGCCGACCAGGGCGATCTCGACGGCGACACGGCCGGCGACGCGTGCGACGACGACGACGACGACGACGGCGTGCTCGACGACGGGAGCGGCTCCGGCGTGGCCGGAGACTACCCCTGCGGCTCCGGCGAGACCGTGGGCTGCGACGACAACTGCCAGCGCGAGGTCAACGTCGACCAGGCCGACCTCGAGCACGACGGCGTGGGCGACGCGTGCGACGCCGACCAGGACGGCGACGGCGCCGACGGGATCGGCTCCGGCGGGACCGACTGCAACGACCGCGACCCGCTCGTGAACCCCTCGGTCGTCGAGACGCAGACGGCCGACGGCCAGTGCGACACCTGCAACCAGGTCGACGACGACTGCGACGGCCAGACCGACGAGGGCTGCTTCGACGCGAACGCCGACGGCGTCCCCGACTGCCTGAGCGGCGATGACGACGGCGACGGCGTGGTCGACGGCCAGGACAACTGCCCCAAGATCGCCAACTCGGACCAGGCCGATCTCGACTCCGACGGGCAGGGCGACGCGTGCGACGCCGACCAGGACGGCGACGGATTCGACGCGGGCGACGACTGCGACGACCGGCGCGCCCTGTCGCACCCCGGCGCCTTCGAGGCCTGCAACGGGCTCGACGACGACTGCGACGGCGCCACCGACGAGGCCTACGTCGACACCGACACCGACGCGCAGGCCGACTGCGTCGACCCCGACGACGACAACGACGGCGTGCAGGACGACGGCGACGGCTCCGAGCTGATCGGCGACCACCGCTGCGTGGGTGACGATCCCGCGCCCTGCGACGACAACTGCGTGCTGGTGCCGAACCCCGGCCAGATCGACACCGACCTCGACGGGCTGGGCGATGCGTGCGACGCCGACGACGACAACGACGGCTTCGGCGACGTGACCGACAACTGCCCGCTCGTCTCGAACACGTCGCAGGTCGATCGCGACCTCGACGGGCTGGGCGACGCGTGCGACGCCGACGACGACAACGACGGCGTGCAGGACGACGGCAACACCGACGGCGTCATCGGCGGCTCGCCGTGCACCGCCGGCGCCACCGTCGCCTGCGACGACAACTGCATCTTCGTGCCGAACGCGACGCAGGCCGACCTCGACGGCGACGGCAAGGGCGACGCGTGCGACGGCGATCTCGACGGCGACGGCGACCCCAACGAGACCGACTGCGACGACTACGACGCCGACGTGCGCCACGGGGCTCCCGAGGTGTGCGACGGCGTCGACAACGACTGCGACAACCGCACCGACGCCGCCGACGGAGCCGACCTGGTCAAGGTCGACCTGCAGATGTGCGAGAACCAGCTGGGCGTGTGCGCCGGCGCCACCAAGCGCGCGGCG
>Ga0172370_10001622_pt1 | contig 33869 bp, 34 predicted proteins | sample LakKiv5m_FD_114538 | JGI IMG/M metagenome (GOLD analysis project Ga0172370, IMG submission 114538) | Freshwater microbial communities from Kabuno Bay, South-Kivu, Congo - kab_022012_11.5m | ecosystem: Environmental > Aquatic > Freshwater > Lake | place: Democratic Republic of the Congo...
GGGTATCGGCCATAAAAAGGCTGCCTTGGCAATAGAGAAGGCGTTGGCCGGGTATAAGGGCGTTGAGGTTAAAAATGTAGATATCCTGGATTATACGAATGACTTTTTTAAAGTTTCGTATCCTGGAGTTTATTTGTTTCTTATAAATAAGATGCCCACCTTTTGGGGGCTGTTTTATTATCTGCTGGATGCGAGGATAGTGGATTTTTTTATGGCGCCTGTGAGGAGATTTATACACAGGCTGAATTGCGAAAAATTTGTAGAATTTGTGAAGTCTGAAAATCCTGATGTGGTGGTTTCAGCGCATTTTATACCGAGCGAGATCATATCCGGCCTAAAAGATAAGGGCGAGTTTAAAGGGAGGCTTATTACCGTAGTAACTGATTTTATAAGCCATTCTTTCTGGATGGCGCGCTCGTCGGATTATTTTATAGGGGCTATACAAAAGACCAAAAATGATCTTTTAAGGCGGGGGATAAACTCAGAAAAAATAAAGATTATGGGCATTCCATGCGATCCGATATTTGGCGTTTCAAAAGACAAAGAAACCCTTATGAAACAGCTGGGGATAGAGCCCGGATTTTTTAATGTGCTTATTATGAGCGGAGGATTCGGAACAGGCCCCATGAAAGAAATAGCCGGCGAGATAAATAATCTTGAGCCGGCAATAAGGGATAAGATGCAGTTAATCGCGATATGCGGCAAGAACGAGCTTTTGTTCCATGAATTGAGTAAGATGGCCCAAGGCCTGAAAGTGAAATTAAAAGCTTTTGGCTATATGAATAATGTGGATGAATTTATGGAGATAAGCGATATAATAGTTACAAAGCCGGGGGGGCTTACTATTTCAGAGGCGCTTTCAAAGACATTGCCGATGATTCTGGTCCAGCCGATACTGGGCCAGGAAACAAGGAACTGTAAGATATTGACCGGATACGGAACCGCGGTAAAGGCGAATAATACCAAACAAGTTTGCAGATTAATAGAGGGGTTCGCGGCTTCTCCTGAAAAAATGATCAGCACCAGGACCAGGATAAAGCTTCTCCGGTATCCGGATGCAGCCAAAAACATAGCCGAATTCGTAACAACTTGACACTGTGACAATGTAAGTTTTGTCAAGTTTATGGGCGATTGGATTAGCCATGAATATTATAGAAATTGTTGGAAAGATCGCGGATAAGTTAAAACTTCCTGCGTATATTGTTGGCGGGCCTGTGAGGGATAAACTGCTGGGTATAGCTAATCATGATATGGATTTTGTGGTGGAAGGGGATGGGATTAAATTTGCGGAAGAGTTGAATAAAAATTTGAAAGGCAAATTGACAATATATCGGGCGTTCGGCACGGCTACTATTGCGCTTAAAGAAAAAAAGATAGATATTGTTACTGCCCGCAAAGAGACTTACAAACATCCGGCGGCGTATCCTGCCGTGAAACCGGGCACTATAAAGGATGATCTATTCAGAAGGGATTTTACAATAAACGCAATGGCAATCAGCATTAATAAGAAAAGTTCCGGAAGGCTCGTGGATTTTTATGGCGGCCAAAAAGATTTGAAAAAAGGCGTAATAAGAATTCTTCATGATAAGAGTTTCATGGATGATCCCACAAGAATTTTCAGGGCCGTGCGCTTTAGCGTGCGGTTTGGTTTTAAAATAGAGCCGCATACAAAGAAACTTATCAAAGAAGCGGTTTCAGACGGACTTTTAGGCGAAGTAAATGTCGGAAGGATCAGGAAAGAGATAGAGCTGTTCTTAAAAGAGAAGAATCCTAAGAAATGTTTGGAAACGTTTAGTAAATTGGCATAAGATATAAAAATTCTCATTCCCGTTCTCCGAACGGGATAAATATCCCGTTTGGAGAACGGGAATGGAAATCGAAAGGTGGTTTAAGTATATGGGCATACGAGCGGAGAGAGTGGAAGGACAATTGAAAAAAGAGATTTCAAAGATATTGCAGGAAGACCTGAAAGATCCGCGCATTGGCTTTGTGACTATTACGAGGATTGATCTTACAGGCGACTTAAGGTATGCCAGGATTTATTTCAGCGTCATGGGAGATGACGCGGCTAAAGAGGAAGGCCTGAAAGGCATAAAAAGCGCCATAGGCTTTATAAGAAAACTCATAGCGGAGAGAATGAATCTCCGGTATGTGCCTGAACTTTATTTTAAACTGGACAACTCCATAGAATACAGCATAAATCTGGAAAAGACCTTTGAAAGGATAAAAAATGAGCATAAGGACAGTCAGGCAGGCGATAAAGAAGTTTAACAAGTTTCTCATAACAAGCCATATAAATCCCGAAGGCGATGCTATAGGCAGTCAGGTCGCAATGGCGTGTTTATTGAAAAAACTCGGGAAAGATTTTGCGATGCTGGACGACAGCCCTGTGCCGAATATATTGCGGTTCATGAAAGGAACCGAGCATATCTTAAAAGAAATGCCGCATGATTTTAATTATCAGGCAGTAATTATTCTGGATTCTCCTGATTTAGGGAGGATAGGCCGGGTCAATGAATATATCAAAAAAGACGCCGCGATGATAAACATTGACCACCATATTTCAAATATAAATTTTGGAAAATTTAACTGGGTAGAGCCTGAGTTTTCAAGCGCGGGAGAGATGGTCTACGACTTATTTAAGGCTTTTAAGGTTAAGATAGACTTGGATGAAGCAATTGCGTTATATGTTTCGATTATGACTGACACAGGTTCTTTTAAATATTCCAATACATCTTCAAAGACTCACAGGATAATTGCGGATTTGATAGATATTGGCGTGAAGCCGTACGAGATACACACAAAAATTTATGAAACAAGCAGTATCCAGGATACGAGCCTTCTCGGTGAATCGCTTCAGACAATGAAGCTTACGGATGACGGAAAAATTGCCTGGCTCTGGGTTACAAAAGAGATGCTGAAAAAAACAAAAGCTTCCCTGGAGGGAACGGAGGGCATTATAAATTTTGCAAGATCAATAGGCGGGGTGGAGATAGCTATCTTGTTCAGGGAAACAGGGACTGAAGACAGGGTAAAGGTGAGTTTTCGGTCCAAAGGAAAAGCGGACGTGAATAAGCTGGCAATGGCGTTTAAAGGCGGAGGGCATCCTACCGCGAGCGGGTGTACGGTTTTAGGAAAGATTGAAGAGGTAGAAAAGAAGGTGCTGAATGAAGCCATGGAAATACTAAAGTAATGGACGGAATCTTAGTAGTAAATAAGCCCTCAGGCATTACCTCTCACGATGTAGTGGATTTTATCAGGCGAAAATTTAATATAAAGCGCGTCGGCCACGCAGGCACCCTGGACCCGATGGCTACAGGTGTGCTTGTAATGCTTTTGGGCAAGGCCACGACGTTATCAAATACTTTTACGAACGATGACAAAGAGTATATCGCGAAGATTTTTTTCGGAAAAAGCACGGATACTCAGGACGCTCAGGGTAAGGTTATAGAAGAAAAAAATATCGACAACCTTGATATCGAGGATATAAAAAAAGCGCTTGAAAATTTTAGAGGCCAGATATCACAGATCCCGCCCATGGTATCAGCGATAAAATACAGAGGTAAAAAACTTTATCAGCTGGCCCGTTCCGGCCAAACTATCGCAAGGGAACCCCGCAAAATAAACATAAGCAGTATTGAGATACTGGATTTTAAATTCCCAGAGCTTATTTTTAAAGTCAAATGTTCCAAAGGCACTTATGTGAGGACGTTGTGCGAGGATATCGGAAAAGCTCTCGGGGTGCCCAGCCACATGTCTAGCCTGGTAAGAAACGCTTCGGGAGATTTTTTATTGGAAGATTCAAAGAACTTGGAAGAGGTAGATGAAAAAGATATCATATCCTACAGTAGTTACGATCGGCATATTTGACGGAGTCCATAAAGGCCATCAGGTAATTTTGCAAAAGGTCCGGGAACAGGCAAAAAAACTGTGCCTTAAAAGCGTAGCCGTCACATTTGACCCGCACCCTGTAAAAGTCCTTTCTCCAGGCACAAAAATCCCTTTTCTTATTTCTCTGGAACATAGAATAAAATTAATAAAGGGCCTGGGCATAGATGATTGCGTGGTAATAAAATTTACAAAAGAGTTTGCGAAGCTCAGCCCGGAAGAGTTTGTCAAATATATCCTGGTCGATAAATTAAATACCAGGGCGCTTGTAACAGGTGAGAATTTTTTATTCGGGTCTGGGGAAAAAGGCGACGCAAAACTTCTCAAAAAATTAAGCAAAATTTACAATTTTAAATTTTACAGCATTTCGCCTCTTAAGATAGAAGGGGAGCATGTTTCCAGCACCAGGATTCGCAAAGCAATTGAAAAAGGCAGCCTGAAACTTGCTTCAAAACTGCTCTCTAGGCCCGTGACTATTTTAGGCACAGTCGTAAAGGGAAAAGCCCTTGGAAGAAAAATAGGATTCCCGACTGCGAACATAGATCCGCATCATGAGTCGATTCCTCCGAGCGGAGTTTATAGCGTTGACGTGGCGTTAGAGGGAAAACTTTATCGCGGTATATTAAATATAAGCACTCACAAGATAGTAGAGGTTCATATATTTAATTTTAATAAGAATATCTATGGCAAAGATATAGAAGTTATATTTAAGCGAAAGATAAGAAACGAAAAAAAATTCAATTCCCTCCAGGCTCTCAAGCATCAAATCCAACTCGACATCCTATAAACTTGACAAAACTAACATTGTCACAGTGTCAAGATTACTACGGTTAGCGTCGGGTAATTAGGCGGGGCCCCGCATGTAGTATTATCCCAAAAAAGTTTAAATTTTTGCTTGACACTAAACTTATATTAGGGTAAACTTTGTATACAAGTGGGGCAAAGTGGAGTGAAGTGGAGGAAGCAATGTTTTACGGAGAATTTAAACATACGCTGGATAGAAAACAACGCATAATAATTCCCGCCAAATTCAGGGAGGCCCTTAAGGAGCATTATGTCGAAAGGTTTTTTATTACCCGCGGCCTGGACAAATGCCTTTTTATGTTTGCCGAGGATGAGTGGAAGATCCAGGAGCAGAAATTCAAATCAATGTCTTTTACAAAAGCGGAATCCAGAAAATTCAACCGCTTGTATTTTTCAGGCGCATGCGAAATGATCCCTGATAAGCAGGGTAGGATACTTATTCCGAATTATCTAAAGGATTACGCAGAAATCAAAAAGGAGGTGTATAGTATCGGCGTATCAAATCGTATCGAGATATGGAGTGACAAGCTTTGGGAGGAGTATTATTCCAAATCCAAAGATACTTTCGAAGACGTGGCCGAGAAACTAATCGAGGGCGAGTAAAAGGAGGTTTTATGTTACGCAATCATAATACTAACGATATTGTAAAGTGCAAGGCTTGTGAAACAAATTTTTTTGATATCCCTGTTGAATGCATACGTAAAACTCGAGCTTTAAATATTGACCCGAAGCACCTTGCTTCGAGCGAGGAGATTTACAGGATATTGAGAAGCAACAATGGAAAAAAGCTATTCGCATAATCCGGTATTAGCGAAGGAGATAGTTGGTTTTTTAAGCCTTGTCCCCGGCCAGATAATAGTGGACGCGACAATGGGCGGGGCGGGGCATAGCGAGCAAATCCTACAAAAGATCACCCCAGGCGGCATGTTGATAGGAATAGACAGAGATGAAGAGACATTGAGACTGGCATCTGAAAGGCTGAGGCCTTTCGAAGGGTCATTCAAATTGATAAACAAAAATTTTAAGTATCTAAAAGAAATACTTAAAGACATAGGAGTTGGTAAAGCAAATGGAATTATATTTGATTTGGGCATATCTAGTATCCAGATGGAATCGTGGCAGCGAGGATTCAGTATAAAAAGTGATGGGCCTCTGGATATGCGCATGGATCGCAGCCAGAGCGTTACAGCGAAAAGCCTGATAAACCGCCTCAGGGAAGATGAACTTTCTGAAATCATAAGAGATTACGGAGAAGAGCGTTTCCACAGAAGGATAGCTAAAAGAATCGTTGAAGAAAGAGCTCATAAAGAGATTTCTACAACAGCTGAATTGAGCGAAGTAGTTCTGCGAAGCCTTCCTTATAGCCATAATAAATACAAAATACACCCTGCTACCCGGACTTTCCAGGCCATCCGCATAAAGGTTAACGATGAATTAGGCTCTATTAAAGAGGCGCTTAACGCCCTGCCTGATTGTCTTGAAAAAGGCGCCAGGGCCTGTGTTATATCATTCCATTCATTAGAAGACAGAATAGCAAAAAATACTTTCAAGGAGTTCAAGGCCCAGGGCCTTTTTGATATCCTTACCAAAAAACCTGTAATGGCGGATGAAAACGAGGTGATTACTAATCCGCGTTCAAGAAGCGCCAAGCTTCGAGCGGGAGAAAGGCTGTAAAATGGAGAAAAACCCGAACAACTGCTGCTCTAAGGCCCTTGCAACTATAGTTATGGTGACTTTTGTGGCAGTCGTGTATGTAAACCAGCAGGCTCTTGTATACCAGATGGGCCTGAAAGTAAAGCAGAACAACGATGTTTACACAAAGCTGGTTGACCACAACAAAATTCTGGTATATAATGTTTTAAATTTGAGGTCACCTGTCTCTCTTGAAAGAAAACTCTTAGCAAAGGAAGTAGAGTTATCTATGCCTTCCAAATGGCAGGTGGTAAAGATTAATCATTCCCCTAAAAAGATTGTTTTAAACAGTAAAAATTTAGCAAAAAAAGGCCCTTTGAACAATCTGTTTGCAAGCGGCCGATAAAAAATAGGTAATAATCGTGTATAAAGGAACTCCTTCCCGTATAAGGAAAGTTCTATATGCCTTAATCATAGCCTTCGCGCTTTTGGGCGTCAGGCTCGTATTTGTCCAGCTGGGCGCGTCAAAGTCCTTGTCAGATATTGCCTCAAGCCAGTATAAGCTTTCAGTGTCTCTTTTGCCTAAGCGCGGCGTAATCTATGACAGAAACCTGAAAGAACTCGCCATATCCATAAACCTGAATTCAGTATTTGCCGAACCTTTTAAGGTAAAGAATAAGTCCGCGGCCAGCCAGAAGCTTGCAAACGCCATTGGCGTAAGTAGCGATGAGATATATAAAAAACTCAGCCAGGACAAAGGGTTTGTGTGGCTTGCCAGGAGAGTTTCCCCGGATGATGCAAGGGCTGTAAAAGCCCTTGATATTAAAGGTATAGATTATATTAAAGAGCCCCAGAGGGTTTATCCCAATGGCGTAGTCGCGAGCCATATCCTTGGCTTTACAGATACGGATAATAACGGCCTGGAAGGGATGGAGCTAAGATTTGACAAATATTTAAAAGGCGTTATGGGTTACAGGTACGCTACAAGAGACGCCAAACAGCGTGAGGTCCCGGGATATGATTATAAAGAAATACTTCCTATAGATGGCGATAATATAGTCCTTACCATAGACAGCGTAATCCAATCGTTTGCTGAAAGAGAGCTGGAAGATGGTTATAAAAAATACCACGCCAAAGGCGCGAGTATCGTCGTAATGGATCCTTTTACGGGGGACATACTCGCGCTTAGCAACAGGCCCAGTTTTAATCCGAATAACGCTAAACTTTCTCCGCCTGATTTTAGAAGGAACAGGGCTATTTGCGATTTCTTTGAGCCCGGCTCAAGTTTTAAAATAGTCGCCGCCTCCGGCCTTCTGGAAGAAAAAGCAGTCAGGCCAAGCGAAAAATTTTTTTGCGAAAATGGCTCGTATAAATGGTGTGGCCATACATATCACGACCATACGCCTCATGGCTGGCTGGAATTCAGGGATGTGATTAAATTTTCTTCGAATATCGGCACCATGAAAGCGGCCCAACGGTTAGGTTCGGAAAAGCTGTATAAATATATAAAAAAGTTCGGATTTGGAGCAAGGACGGGAGTAGAGCTTTCGGGCGAAGTAACCGGAATTACGACTCACCCAAGCACATGGTCAAAGCTTTCTCTCTGCAGTATTTCGATGGGCCAGGAAGTGACCGTGACCGCTCTTCAGCTTGCCAGAGCAATATCAGTTTTGGCAAACGGAGGGAGCCTCATAAAGCCCAGGATTGTTGAAAGGATAGAAGATCGCACGGGCCATGTTATACAAAAATTTGAATCAAAGAAGCCTCAGAGGGTTATCTCAGAAGAGACCGCCAAAGAAATGAGGGGTATTCTGAGAGGCGTTGTAGATGACGGCACAGCGACGCTTGCAGAGGTAGAAGGATATTTTCCTGCAGGCAAAACCGGCACTGCCCAGAAAGTAGAACCTAACGGTACTTATTCTCACCGCAAATTTACGGCCTCGTTTATAGGCTTTGTGCCGTACGACGATCCAAAGTTCGTCATAGTCGTAATAATGGACGAGCCCCGGCCGTTTTATTATGGAGGCGTAGTCTGTACCCCTGTATTTAAAAAAGTAGCCGGAGAACTAATGAGGTACTCCAAAATCTACCCAAAACTTGACACCCTGACAATGTCAGTTTTGTCAAGTTCTTCGAAAGGCAAACGTGAAGTTAAAAAAAATAATAGATAATTTAAGCGGCGCGGTTAAGGTTGAAGGCAATGTCAATATAGAGATAAGTGGTATTGCCTGCGATTCAAAAGCAGTCAAGCCAGGCTATTTATTTGTTGCTTTAAAAGGAGCGAAGGTAAACGGCGCGGATTTTATTGACGAGGCAATAGATAGGGGCGCTCATGCGATTTTGCTTAATAGTGATAGCGGCGCAGGCTTATTTAAAAGAGGCAATACCTTTGTATATGTTAAAGACGCGAGACTTGGCCTTGCCCAGGCGTCTCAAGTTTATTTTGGGGACATATCCGGCAAAATGCATCTAGCGGGCGTTACAGGTACTAACGGTAAAACCACGATTACGTATCTGATGGAAAGCATATTTAAGTCAAAAAATAAAGGCGTCGGTGTTATCGGTACTGTAAATTACAGGTTTGGCAGCCGCTCTATACCCGCTGTCAATACGACCCCGGGCGTCCTGGAGTTGTATTCTCTTCTGGCAAGCATGCAAAAAGAGAAAATAAATAATTGCGTAATGGAAATATCTTCGCATTCCTTGGAACAGGGAAGAGTGGAGACTTTGCAGTTTGACGCGGCTATCTTTACAAATCTTACGAGAGAGCATCTGGATTTTCATAAGGATATGGATGATTATCTGAAAGCAAAGCTAAGGTTGTTCGCAAAAATCAAAGAAGGCGGATTTGCTATAATAAATATAGACGACCCGGCAGCAGGAAAAATTATAGAGAAGGTTAAATCTGAGGCCAAAGCGGAGATAATTACTTATGGCATTGACAATGAAGCGGATATTAGAGCGCGTAATATTAACCTCTCCTGCGATGGGCTGAGATTTGACTTAAATACGGATAAAGGCTTAATTGAAATAAAATCAAACTTAATAGGCCGCCATAATATTTATAATATCCTCGCCAGCGTAAGCGGAGGGGTTGCCCTCGGGATAGATCTCGAAGATATTAAAAAAGGTGTTGAGGCGCTGAAAGGCCTTCCCGGAAGATTGGAGAGCATTAACTGCGGCCAGAATTTTTCAGTTTATGTAGATTACGCTCACACAGAAGACGGGCTTACCAATGTGCTTAAATCCCTCCGCGAATTGAAACCAGCCAGGCTTGTCTCAGTATTCGGCTGCGGAGGAGATAGAGACAGGACCAAAAGGCCCCAGATGGGGAAAATATCTACGGAACTTTCGGATATTGTTTTTGTTACAAGCGATAACCCCCGGACTGAAAAGCCGATGGATATAATAAATGAGATAACTAAAGGCATCGGTACTGAAAAAGACAACTATATAATTGAGCCGGACAGATTTAACGCTATTAAAAAAGCTGTGCTGGAGGCCAAAAGGGGCGATATCGTGTTAATTGCCGGCAAGGGCCATGAGACATACCAGATATTCAAGGATACCACGGTTCCTTTTGATGATAGAGAAGTTGTAAAACGCATTTTAAAGGAGGCAGGGCTATGTTTACAGTCAAAGATATAGTGACCACAGTAAAGGGAAAGCTTTTGTCAGGCAATATGGAAGAGATACTGGCAGGCTTATCCACTGATACGCGTAAGATAAAAAAAGGCGAGCTTTTTTTGGCCATAAAAGGCGACAGGTTTGACGGCCATAGTTTTATATTGGATGCTGTTGCCAAAGGCGCAGGAGGAGTATTGGTGCAGGATGGAGGCATCACAAACGCGAATTTTAAACTGCCCGATGTTTCCTTTATATCGGTCACTGACAGCATAAAAGCGCTGGGGGATATTGGAAATTTTCACAGGTCCAGATTTTCAATACCTACAATAGGCATTACCGGCTCAAACGGCAAAACTACTACCAAAGAAATGGTCTCCGCCATATTGAGTAAAAAATTCAACGCCCTGAAAAATTTTGGCACGGAAAATAATAATATAGGGGTGCCGCTTACTCTGTTGCGCTTAAATGGCGAGCATAATATCGCCGTGTTGGAAATGGGCACAAATCATCTGGGAGAGATAAGGCGGCTTTCAGAAATAGCCAGGCCTACGATAGCCATTATTACAAACATAGGGCCTTCGCACCTGGAATATTTAGAAGACGTAGATACGGTTCTTAAAGCAAAAGTGGAGATGCTTGAATATATGGATAAGGATGCAAAGCTTATCTTGAATGCCGATGATGAACATCTCAGGACAATAAAAACAAACCTCAAGACTATATGGTTTGGATTTGACAAAGAAGCGGATTTTTACGCTGATAAAATAAGCCTGGAGCCGGAAGGCATAAGTTTCAGGCTGAATGGGAAATGGAATATTTCCCTTGGAGTTCTTGGCAGGCATAATGTTTCCAATGCCCTTGGCGCCATAGCATGCGCCTGGGATTTTGGCATACCTATTGAAGAAATCAGGGACGCCTTGAAGGAATTCAGGGTTCCGAATATGAGGATGGAGATAAAAAGATTCGGGGATATAAAGATAATAAACGATACCTATAATGCCAATCCACAGTCTATGCAGCAGGCGATAGAAGCACTGAAGGATATGGTCACGGAGGGAAGAAAGATACTTATAGCGGGCGACATGCTTGAACTGGGTACACATTCAGGCAGGTTTCATCATCTGGTAGGAAAGCAGGCGGCGGAATCCGGAATTGATCTGATAGTGGCTGTCGGAAAACTTGCGGAGTATATCTCAAATGGCGCGCAGGAAGCTGGCATGAGCGAGAAGAAAATAAAACTTTGCGCGCTTATGAAAGACGCCCGGGCGAAGGTAGCCACTCTTATTAAAAAAGGCGACACGGTTTTGGTCAAAGGCTCCAGGGCCATGAAAATGGAAGAAATAGTAGGCGATCTCGAAACCCAGTTCAGAACATAAGAAAGGGAAAATATTTAAATGCTATATTACTTACTTTATCCGCTCAGGGAATATTTTACGATTTTTAACGTTTTTAAGTATATTACTTTCAGGGCGGCATTTGCCAGCATCACGGCATTTTTAATAACGGTTATTTTTGCGCCGCTTATAATCAGAAAATTGCAGGCGCTTAAAATAGGCGAGAGTGTGCGGCAAAAAGAATGCCCCGGGTTGTACGACCTTCATAAAAATAAACAGGGCACGCCTACCATGGGCGGCATATTGATTCTGGTAGGTGTATTCGCGTCTACATTTTTGTGGGCGGAGCTTAGTAATCTTTACCTGCTTCTTGCGATTTTTGTGACGCTGTATCTTGGGGGGCTGGGGTTTGTAGATGATTATAAAAAGCTTATGTACGCTAAGACCAAAAAAGGCTCGAGGGGCCTGAACAAGCGAACAAAGCTTTTCTTTCAGGCTTTGATAGGGTTAGTGGTGGCGCTATTTTTATATTACAATCCTGACAATACCAGGGTTGTGGAATTCCCATTTTTCAAAAATATCGTGATTGACCTGGGGATTTTTTATATACCTTTTGTAATACTTGTTATTTCCGCGTGCTCAAACGCCGTTAATATAACGGATGGCCTGGACGGCCTGGCGATAGGCGCGATAATAATGACAGCGATTACTTACGCGGGGATGAGCTACCTAACGGGGCATGTAAGGTTCGCGGAATACCTCGGGATTTATTATTTGCCCGAGGCCGCGGAGCTGACTGTTTTTTGTGCGGCTATAGTAGGCGCAGGGCTTGGGTTCCTGTGGTACAATGCGTATCCGGCGTCGATATTTATGGGAGATACAGGGGCTCTTGCTCTCGGAGGGGCAATGGGCACGGTAGCTGTTTTTATAAAAAAGGAAATGCTCTTATTTTTGGTAGGCGGGATATTCGTAGTGGAGGCGCTGTCGGTGCTATTGCAAATACTTTCTTTCAGGACAACAGGCAAAAGGATATTTAAGATTGCGCCGCTTCATCATCATTTTGAAAAATGCGGCTGGCCTGAGCCAAAGGTCACGATAAGATTCTGGATAATAGCGGTAATACTTGTTTTGCTGAGTTTCTCTACGTTAAAGTTAAGGTAAATTCAATAAACTTGACAAAACTTACATTGTCACAGTGTCAAGATTATGAGGCAGGAAGGGATGGTGGACATGAGGAAAGTGGTTGTGGTGGGGCTGGGGAAAAGCGGGATTGAGGCGGCGAGGCTTTTGGCCGGAAACAAGGATAGAGTTTTTATTACAGAGTTTAAAGATGACAAAACTACTCGGGATGCCAGGGATTTGCTAATCGTCGAAGGCGTGGTTAAACCGGGAGATGTGGAACTCGGAGGCCATACCGATAAATTTATAAAAACAGCTGATTTAATGGTGGTGAGCCCGGGCGTAAAGCGGGATGCTGACCCGATTAAATGGGCTGAAGCCGGGAAAATCCCGGTAATAAGCGAACTTGAGCTGGCTTATACAATGTGTTCTGCGCCTATAATAGCTGTAACGGGTACGAGCGGCAAAACTACAACCACGACTCTTATCGGTCAGATGCTTCGCTTGGGCGGTTTTGACGCGATTATATGCGGCAATATCGGCAACCCTTTCTCCGGCGAGATAAAAAGAATAAAAAAAGAGTCTGTCGTGGTCCTGGAGGTAAGTTCTTTTCAGCTGGAACTGATCGATAGATTTAAGCCGAGAGTAAGCGTTATATTGAATATCTCCGACAATCACTTGGACAGGCATAAAGATATGCACGAGTATATTACAGCCAAGTGCAGAATATTTCTGAGCCAGGATAAAAGCGACATTGTTTTTTTGAATAAAAATGACGAGCTTTTAAGCGAAATCGCAGGCGTTATAAAAAATCCGAAGGTGGAATTTTTTAATGAGTATAAAGGCTTTGGCAAGAAATACAATATATTGAACGAAGACTTTCTGGCAGCCATGTCAGCGGCTTCTTTTATGGGAGTGGATGAAGCTAAGATGTTGGAAGTGCTAAGGGATTTTAAAGGTATAGAGCACAGGTTGGAACATGTTGCGAATGTTAGCGGCGTAGATTTTATAAACGACTCAAAAGCTACTACTATTTCAAGTGTAGGGTGGGCGCTGAAATCTCTTGAAGAAAACATCGTACTTATAATGGGCGGAAGATACAAAGGCGGAGATTTCGGTTTACTGAAGCCTCTTGTAGAGCAAAAAGTGGATTATATAATTTCAATAGGCGAGGCCAGGCCTCAGATAAAAAGCGGGCTTAACGGTGTAAAGCCAATATTTGAAGCAAACTCTTTTGACGAAGCCGTGTCCGAAGGTTTTAAAAAAGCCAAAAAAGGGGGGAGGGTGTTGCTTTCTCCCGGGTGCTCCAGCTTTGATATGTTCAAAACTTATGAAGAGAGAGGCAAAATCTTTAAGGACCTTGTAAATGAGATTAGAAGATCTAAATAGAGACAGCCAGCGCCTTTTAATAATTTCCACTATACTTTTATGCATAGGGATAGTAATGATCTATTCCGCCTCAAGCTGTTATGCGTACGAACAGTATAATGACAGTAGTTATTATTTGAAGAGGCATATAATTCATTGCCTTTTCGGGCTTTTTTTGGCAAACATTTTTTTGAAAAGAGATTATAGAAATTTAAAGAAATATGCCAAGGTGTTTCTCGCTATCTCGATAGTTGGGCTTATCTTGGCGCTTCTCCCAGGAATCGGCCGCGAGGCAGGAGGGGCAAAGAGGTGGGTAAAGCTTGGTTTTATAGGGTTTCAACCTTCAGAGTTCGCGGGATTTTTTCTGATAGTTTATATAGCAGATATACTGGACAGAAAACAATCCGTGATCAGAAGTTTTATGCAGGGGTTTATGCCGCCTTTAATGATCCTTGGCTTTTCGGTTTTATTGATACTGTTACAGCCTGATCTGGGGAGCTCGGTCTGTATCCTGGCTGTAGGATTTATCATGATGTTTGTAGCAGGCGTTAATATGGCATATTTTTTGCCATTCCTTGTACCTGTCGTGCCGATTTTTTATTTTCTGATATTTAAAGTCGCGTATAGATTGCGGCGTATAGCGAGCTATCTTGACCCGTGGAGCGATACCCAGGGGGCAGGCTTCCAAATAATACAGTCTTTTCTAGCGCTTGGTTCCGGCGGCATTTTCGGGCTGGGGCTCGGGTGCTCGAAACAAAAACTTTTTTATCTTCCACAGGCGCATACGGATTTTATATTTTCAATAATAGGCGAAGAGACGGGGCTTATAGGTACGCTGTCGATTTTGGTATTATTCGCGCTACTGGTGTGGATTGGTGTACAGATTTCAATAAAGGCGAAGGATCTGTTCGGCAGATTCCTGGCGCTTGGAATTACTGTAAGTATAGGCCTGAAGGCGGCGATAAACATAGCTGTTTCAACGGGCGCGATACCTACAAAGGGTTTACCTTTGCCTTTTATCAGCTATGGTGGCACAGCCATGATTTTCAGCATTATCGCCGTAGCCATATTAATCAACATCTCCAACTCATAAACTTGACAAATCTTACATTGTCACAATGTCAAGTTTATGGGAGAAAGCGGATATGAAAGTATTGATTGTTGCGGGAGGGACGGGAGGGCATATATTGCCGGCTTTGGTTTTAGCCAAAGAGATTAAAACCAGGAATATCGGGCAGGTTTTATTTGTGGCGTCTTCAAGGAAGCAGGACCGCGGCATGTTGTCTGGGAAAGGCGTGGATTTTACGACGCTTCCGATAATGGCGCTTCAATCTAAAAATATCTTCGCAGTGCTTAATTTTTTTATAAGGCTTTTTGTAGGGACGATAAAATCTGCATTCGTTCTTTTAAAATTTAAACCTGATACAGTGGTCGGCTTCGGAGGATATGTTTCAGGGCCTATAGTTTTACTGGCAAGCGTTTCAGGTGCGAGGACAATCATACACGAACAGAACGTTTATCCCGGCAAAGCAAACAGGCTTCTCGCGAGATTTGTAAGTAAGATCGCCATAAGTTTTCCTGAGGCTAAGGATTTTCTGAAAGGCTTTGAATCAAAGATTGTTTTTTCCGGAAACCCTCTCCGCGAAGGCCTGAAAAGGGATGACAGGCAGAAATCCGGCGGGTTTTTTAACGTGCTTGTGATAGGCGGCAGTCAGGGGGCTCATAAGCTAAACATTATTGTGCCGGAAGCAGTAAGCCTTATAGAGAAAGACACCGGAAGAATGCTTAGCTTTACCCATATCGCTGGGAAAAACGACACGGAAGAGGTGGAAAATTTTTACAATAAAATAGGGATAAAAAACAGGGTATTTTCCTTTACAGAGTATATGGCGAGGCTTTATAATGAATGCGATTTTGTGATTTCAAGGGCAGGAGCTATGACGGTATCTGAATTATTGGCGCTGGGGATACCCGCGATACTGGTGCCTTATCCGTATGCGCTTGGCCATCAAAAACTTAACGCGATGGTCCTTGAAAAAATAGGTTCAGGGATATTGCTGGAAGAAAAAGATCTGACAGCTTGCATCATGAAAGATGCAATATTGAAGCTGATGGACAGAAAAGTTTTGAGCGACATGGCTGATAGGGCTAAAAATATTGACAAACCGGATGCGTGCAAGATTTTAATAAAGGAGCTTTGTAGATGATCAACGGAAAGACTGTGCATTTTATAGGAATAGGCGGCATAGGCATGAGCGGCCTGGCGGAGGTGTTTCGTTGTTACGGCTATTCAGTACAGGGATCTGACTTGAGGAACTCAAAAGTCACTGACAGGCTTGAAGACATGGGCGTGGAAATCAAGATAGGCCATCGCTCTGAAAATATTGACGGCGCGGATATAGTGGTGTATTCTTCGTGCATCAGAGATACCAACCCGGAATTTATGGCGGCGAAATTGAAAAATTTGCCCATATTAAAACGCATGGAGGCCCTTGCCATGCTGATGCAGGATAAAAAGGCTATAGCTATTTCAGGTGCGCATGGAAAAACTACTACCACTTCTCTTGTGTCTCTGCTTTTGATCAAAGCAGGCCTTGACCCTACGGTGTTCATAGGGGCTGATGTTGACTTTTTAGGAGGCAACGCTAGGTTTGGCCAAAGCGGTTACATGGTTACCGAGGCGGATGAATCAGACGGCACGTTCATTCTGCTTAACCCGCTCTATAGCGTCAGCACCAATATTGACAGAGAGCACATGAACTATTACGGCACAATGGAAAACGTCCTGAGCGCTTATAAACAGTTCATAAATAACACAAAAGATGAAGGCCTGGCTTTTATCTGCGCTGAAGACGAGAATTTAAAAAATATAGCCAGGGTATCCAATAAAAAGATTTTAAAATACGGCATCTCGGATGACGCTGATGTAAAGGCGGAAAATATAAAATTGATGAGCCTTAAAGGCTCGGAATTTGACGTAAAATATAAGGGCGCGAAACTCGGCAGGATAAGGCTTTCAATATTCGGCATGCACAATGTAGTCAATAGCCTGGCAGCGATAGGCGTGGCAATGGAACTGGGCGTGAATTTTAACCTTATAAAGGAAGTGATAAGGGAATTTAAAGGCGCTGACAGGCGCTTCAGGATAACTCATCTGGAGTCGGATATTATTATTATAGACGATTATGCTCATCATCCGACAGAGATAAAAGCTACGCTTAAAGCGATGGAATCTTCCGGCAGGCGCGTAGTTGCCGTGTTCCAGCCGCACAGGTTTTCCAGGACCAGGGATTTAAAAGACCAATTCGGCAAATGCTTTGACATGGCCGATCACCTTGTAATAACGGATATATATTCCGCGGATGAGAAGCCTATCGAAGGCGTGAGCGGCAAAGACATATGCGAAAGTGCCAGGAAGTGTGGACATAAAGATGCGCATTTTATTTCAAAATCTGATATAATAAAACATCTAACGGATGTAGTAAAGCCGGGCGACGCGGTATTTTTGCTGGGGGCAGGGGATATAGGCGAACTGCCTTTTAAGATTGCCAAAATTTTTGAAAGCTCTTCTTTAAGCATTAAAATATAATGAATCGCGTATATGATAAAGTACAATGAGCCGTTATCGGGACATACAAGTTTTCGCATTGGAGGCCCGGCGTATTGCTGGGTAGAGCCTGAAAATCCGGAAGGTGTTTTAGAGGCAGTTAATTTTGTAGAGAGCAAAAATAAGAAATTTATCATAATAGGTAGCGGCACGAATCTGTTAGCTAGGGACGAAGGTTTTGACGGAGCGGTAATACACTTAGCCAGGGGTTTTGAAAAAATAGAAATAGAAAAAGAAGCTGTGGTAAGGGTAGGTGCCGGGCTTAGCGCAGGGAAGTTGGTAAAATATGTTTTTGATAATGGCCTGGCGGGCTGTGAATTTTTAGCCGGCATACCAGGGAATCTTGGCGGCGCGATTTTCATGAACGCGGGTGTCCGGAGCCTGAAAAACCCGGACGTATTTATTGAAATAAAAGATATTGTCCTGGATGTGGAGATCTTAGATTTAAAAGATAAAAAGATAAAGGTTTTGGGAAGGAAAGACATAGATTTTAAATACCGCGCTTCAGGCCTGGACGGAAAAATTATTTTAGGAGCCAGGCTAAAGCTTGAAAAATGCGGTAAAGAAGATATCGAAAATAAAATAAAAGCGTTTAATAAAAAACGCGACTGGCTTGCTAAGATAGGTTTTCCAAATGCGGGCAGTGTATTTAAAAATCCCGGGCCTGATAAATCAGCCGGAATGTTGATAGAGTCCTGCGGCCTGAAAGGCAAAAGAATAGGAGACGCGGAGATTTCCAAACTTCACGCGAATATTATAGTGAATCTTGGCAACGCAGCCGCAAAAGACGTCTCTGGCCTGATAGATCTGGCCAGGACAAGCGTTAAACAAAAATTCGGTGTAGATTTAGAGTTGGAATTAAAGATAATATAAAGGGCAGGGTAAATGTATATGAAAAAAAGGCGTGTTGGCGTATTGATGGGCGGGCCTTCTTCGGAAAGGGAGATTTCTATAAAATCCGGCAAAGCGGTTTGCAGGGCGCTTGAAGCGAGGCATGTAGATTATGTATCTATAGAGCTTATGGCAGGGCCCAATATAAACGGTTATAAAGAATTAGCGGCTGATTTGATACGCCGGATGAAAATAGATGTGGCGTTTGTGGCGCTTCACGGCGAATTCGGAGAAGACGGCGTTGTGCAGGAACTTCTTGAAAAAATGAACATCCCTCATACGGGAAGCTTGTCCGCTCCGTCCAGGGTAGCGATGAATAAGATTTCTGCAAAAGAAGTTTTTAGATTAAACCGTATACCGATTGCCAGGCATGAGATCCTGACTAAGGGCAATTTTGACGAAGAAATAGACTTGAAGGTGTATTTTAAAAATTTGGGGCCCAGCCTTGTTGTAAAGCCCTCTAACGGCGGATCCAGCATAGGCTTGAATATAGCAGGCAATGAACAGGAATTGAGAGACGCTTTTCGCGACGCGTTTAAATATGACGACAAATTGATAATCGAAGAATATATTCCCGGGAGAGAAATTACGGTAGGTGTTATAGAAGACAGGGCGCTACCTATCGTTGAGATCGTGCCCAAAAGAAAATTTTTTGACTTTACGGCGAAGTATGAAAAAGGCCTGACCGAATATATTGTACCTGCTGAAATAGAGGAGTCTATTTACAAAAAATGCCAGGATATAGGCTTAAGAGCTCATAAAGCGCTTTCAGCAAGGTCTTTTTCGCGCGTGGATATTATATTGAATGAAAAAATAGGCCCTGTGGTGCTTGAGGTAAATACTATCCCTGGCCTTACGGAAACAAGCCTTCTGCCGAAGGCCGCTAAGGCCGTAGGCATTTGCTTTGAAGACCTTTGCATTAAGATTTTGGAATCGGCATTATAGCAGGTTAAGGTGGCTCATAGTGGTAAGAATAAAAAAGCAAAAGATCCAGCCGCATAAAAAGAAGAAAGAAACCGAGCCGAGGGCGAAGCGTAATTTTAAAGGCGTTTTTAAGATTATTTTGTGGACGGTCCTGGTGGCTTGTATAGGCGTAGGCATTGTGGCGTTCCAGTACATGTTTGTAGATTCCGATTTGTTTAATGTGAAAGGGCTGGACGTCAGATTTTATGATAATAAAAATATATTGCGAAGAAATTTTTCCAGCGGGATTGAGGACAAGCTCGTTTTAGGGGCCAATATATTTCTGGTAGACTTGAATGGCCTTAAAGAAAGGGTAGAGAGCGCCCACCCTGAATTAAGGGATATTGTCGTGAGGCGGGCGTTGCCCGACAGATTGATTGTTCAGGCAAGGCAAAGGTTGGCTGTAGCTCAGATTTACGGCGACAGGCTGTATTCCATAGATAAAGACGGAGTTTTTTTACCTTACGCGAATAATCCTCCGGGAGGGGATATACCCCTTATTTCAGGTATCAGGGTAGCCGGCCCGGGCCGTAATAACGCGGTTCAGAAAGAAAAAATCAAGAAAGCGTTATTTCTCATAGATGCGTTGTCGGAGAATAAGAAGCTTTCGAAGTGCCAGATAAAAACAGTGGATATTGCCGATAGCCGCAATATATCTTTTTTTCTTTCAGCCAAGGACGCTGAAAAAGTTGAGATAAAAATAGGCGATGGCGAATTCAATAAGAGGCTGGATGTTTTGGCTACGATACTTGAACAGCTTGGGCAGGATATAGAAAGAGTAAAATATATTGATTTACGTTTTGAAGACCCGATAGTAGGGCCACGATAAACTTCTATTTCTTTCCCGTTCGTCGATCGGGACTATAGTCCCGATCGACGAACGGGAAAGAAATTAATACGAGGTAATTATAATGCGTTCAGAGATTATTTGCAGTTTGGATATAGGCGCTTCCAATGTCAGGGCGCTAATCGCGAATGCCGAAGGAAGCATACTTGGGTTTGGCCAGGTTCCGACAAAAGGGTTTTCGAAAAGCGTGGTTTCGAACCTTAGCCTGCTCTCGGATGCGATAGAATCCAGCGTTATGAAGGCGGAAGAAGCGGCAAAATGCAGAGTGCGGAAAGTCATAGCCAATGTTTCCGGCGCGCATATAAGGACGTTCCAGAGCCGCGGGTCCGTGCATATCTCCGATAGGCCGAGCGAGATTACAAAAGAAGACATAAAAAGGTGTATAGAATCCGCCAAGATCATAGCCATGTCTTTGGATAGAGAAGCGGTGCACCTGGTGCCGGTCAGGTTTTTTATAGATGACAAGATGGAAATTAATGATCCTCTTGGCTTGTTCGGCTCAAAGCTTGACGTGGATCTCAATATAATCACATCTCTCGTCACTGTTTTACAGAATATTACGAAGGCGATAAATCTGGCAGGCTATGAAGCGGACGAGCTGATAGTTTCTGGCGCAGGCACAGGGCTTAGCGTTTTTGAAGAAGATGAGCTTGCAAACGGAGCTGTTCTTATAGACGCCGGAAAAGAAACCACGGAGGCGGCTCTTTTTATAGACGGAAAAATACTGGACTCTTTTACTTTCCCGTTCGGCGGAGACGACCTTACCCAGATTTTGCAGGACAATATGAAAATTATGTTTGACGAAGCGGAGGAACTGAAAATAAAATACGGGCTTGTCGCGAAAAGCGAGATCACAAACCTTTTATTACCGAAGGTAGAAATAGTTTTGGAAGATATGCGTAAAAAACTGGAGCCGTTTCTTAAGAATAAAAAGAGCCTGCCGCGCGTAATCGTGGTGGGAGGCGTCGCGAAAATGGACGGCTTCATTGAAACAGTGGAAAAGGTGTTTAAGATGCCTGTAGAGATGGGCAACCTTAAATCCGGAGGGGTTCTAAGCGATATAACGTTTGCATGTTCGCTTGGCTTGATGAAATATGGCGCTAAAAAAATAATTGCCGCAAGATCCGGAGGATCTATGTCTGAGCCTGCTGGGCTGGCAGGCAGGTTTGTAACAAAAATAAAATCTATCGTATCAGAATATTTCTAAGAGGTATAAAATGATTTGCATAATTGGCGCAGGCAATATGGGAATGGCGATAGCGTCGCGTATTAAAGGCAAAACCCTTTTAAGCGACAAGAATAAGCGCATCTCCGACAATGTTACTGTCGCGAAGCGCTCGGATGTCATTATCCTGGCTGTAAAGCCGCAGGATGTAGGAGAAGTTTTAAAAGAAATAAAGCCTTATACAAAAGAAAAGCTGATAATCTCCATAGCCGCGGGCGTAACTACGCGTTCCATAGAAAAGGCTTTGCCTGGGGCAAGGGTAATCAGGGTAATGCCCAATATGCCTGCCATGGTAGGCAAAGGTGTTTCCGCTGTCAGTTGCGGCAAGTTTGCTACCGGGCGGGATTTGAAAATAACTTTGAATATTTTTTTAGCTCTTGGCGAGGTAATAGAAGTCGAAGAGAAAATGATGGACGCTGTCACTGCTGTAAGCGGCAGTGGGCCGGCATATTATTTCTTATTTACGCATCTATTGGCCAAATCAGCCGAAGCAAGCGGCTTGGAAAAATCTATCGCTTTAAAATTAGCCAAAGCTACATTTATAGGAGCTGCGGAGGTCATTAAATCAAGCAAGTTATCCACAGAGGAACTGGTAAAAAAAGTTGCCTCTAAAGGCGGCACTACCGAAGCCGCCCTTAAAGTATTTAAGCTGGAAAAATTGGAAGCGATCATAAAAAAGGCAGTCAAACAAGCCGCCCATCGCTCCAAAAACTTGACACTGTGACAATGTAAGTTTTGTCAAGTTTATGTCGTCATAAACGAAAAAAAGGAGATAATATGCCGAAAGTCGGGATTATCGGAGGCAGCGGGCTGTATCAGATAGATGCGTTAAAAAATATAAATGAAATTACAATGGAAACGCCTTTTGGCGAGCCGTCTGACAGTTTTATTATCGGAAACCTTGGCGGCGTAGAGGTAGCGTTTCTTGCCAGGCATAGAAGGGGCCATACAATTTTGCCCACGGAGATTAATTATAGGGCAAATATATACGCTATGAAAAAACTCGGCGTGGAACAGCTGTTATCTATTTCAGCGGTCGGAAGTTTTAAAAAAGAGCTTAAGCCTCTGGATATCGTACTTCCGGATCAATTTGTAGACAGGACTAACCAGGCCCGCAAAACTACTTTTTTTGGGCAGGGCGTGGTTGCCCATATAAGTTTCGCGGACCCTGTGTGCGCGGATTTAAGGAAAATAATTTACGATACGGGCAAAAAACTGGGTGTTACAATGCATGATAAAGGCGTGTATTTAAATATGGAAGGCCCTGCCTTTTCCACAAGAGCGGAATCGCATTTGTACAAAAGCTGGGGTATGGATATAATAGGTATGACCAATATGCCTGAAGCCAGGCTTGCAAGAGAGGCGGAAATGTGTTTTGCCACTATCGCGCTCGTGACCGATTACGACTGCTGGTATGAAGAGGCCGTAAATATTGAAATGGTAATAGGGAATCTACTGAAAAATGTCGTCACCGTAAAAAAAATAATAAAAGAGGTGGTACCGTTACTTTCCAAAGAAAGAAAATGCAGCTGCTCTGAAGCGCTTAAATATTCTATAGTTACCGACAAAAAACTTATACCTGAGCACACAAAAGAAAAGCTGGATATAATAATAGGGAAATATTTATAATATGGAATACAAAAATACTTTAAATCTGCCCAAGACTGATTTTCCGATGAAGGCAAATCTGTCCGATAAAGAGCCCCGTATTTTCGAAAAATGGGAATCCGAGGACCTTTATCAAAAGATACGCCATAAACAAAAACTCAAACCTAAATATATACTTCATGACGGTCCGCCTTACGCGAACGGAAATATCCACATAGGCCATGCTTTGAACAAAACCTTAAAAGACATTGTTATTAAATTTAAAACAATGCAGGGTTATGACGCGCCTTATGTGCCCGGGTGGGATTGCCATGGCATGCCGATAGAGCACCAGCTTTTTAAGGAAATGAAAAAGACAAAGCATGATGTGGACCAGGTAAAATTTAGAAAGCTGGCGCATGAATTTGCAATGAAATTTGTGGAGATCCAGAAAGCTGAATTCAAAAGGCTGGGGATTTTCGGAGACTGGGACAATCCATACCTGACATTGAAGAGGGAATATGAAAAAGAGGTAGTGGCGAGTTTTAATAAGCTTACAAAAGACGGTTATATCTACAGAGGTCTTAAGCCCATAAATTGGTGCGCAAAGTGTGAAACCGCGCTTGCGGAGGCTGAGGTTGAATACGAGGATCATGTTTCGCCGTCGATATATGTAAAATTCAATATAGAGCATAAAGCAGAGAATAAAGAACCCGTAGCTTTTCTTGTCTGGACTACCACGCCTTGGACGCTTGTTTCAAATGTTGCGATAGCTGTTCATCCTGACCTGAAATATGTATTTGTAAAAACTGACAGTCACGGCACGCTGGTATTGGCCGAAGCCCTCTTTGAAGCAGCGCTTAAAAAACTTGGCGTAACCGGAAGCATTGTAAAAACAGTAAAAGGCAAGGATCTGGAAGGGATGATAACCAAGCATCCGTTCTTAAACCGCACTTCAAAGGTTGTCCTGGCGGATTATGTTTCAGGCGAAGACGGCACGGGCTGCGTTCATATCGCGCCGGGCCATGGCCAGGAAGACTATGAGGTGGGTCTTAAATATAATTTGCCGGTGATTATGCCTGTTGACGAAAAAGGCAGGTTTAAAAAAATAGATTCTTTCGAGATTCCCGACGAGGTTGTGGGTAAGCCCATATTGGAAGCCAATGATATCGTTCTTAAAATTCTTTCAGACGTTAAAGCGCTTTTAATATCCGAAAAAACAGAGCACTCATATCCATATTGCTGGCGCTGCCATTCTCCGCTTTTATTCCGCGCCACAAAACAATGGTTTATGGGAGTGGACAGGAACCTCCTCAGGCAGAAAACGCTTAATGAGATAAAAAATGTAAAATGGGTGCCGGATATAGGCGAGAAACGTATTTCCAGTATGGTGGAGCTCAGGCCCGACTGGTGCCTTTCGAGGCAGCGTTACTGGGGCGTGCCTGTGCCTGTTTTATATTGCGCGTCATGCAATTCAGAGATAATAGACGACGGTGTGATGAAAAAGATAGAAGATACTTTCGGCGCGGAAGGCTCTGATTCATGGTTTGCAAAGCCGGCAAAAAGTTTTGTTCCGGACGGCTTTAAGTGCAAAAAATGCTCCCACGGAGAATTTAACAAAGAAACAGATATCCTTGACGTGTGGTTTGAATCAGGCGCAAGCCATCAGGCGGTGCTTCGAATAAATAAAGGACTTGGCTTTCCGGCGGATCTGTACTTGGAAGGCAGCGACCAGCATAGAGGATGGTTTCAGACATCTATTCTGATCGGAATGGGAGTTGAGAAAGTTTCTCCGTTTAAGAATGTGCTTACGCACGGCTTTGTGGTGGACGGGGTTGGCAAAAAAATGTCCAAGTCAGCCGGCAATGTAATGAGCCCGCAGGAAGTGATCTCTAAAAAAGGCGCGGATGTTCTTAGGCTCTGGGCGAGCTCGTCATCTTATTTTGACGATGTAAGAATTTCAGAAGAAATCTTAGACCGTACGGTAGAGGCGTACCGCAAGTTTAGGAATACCGCAAAATATCTTCTTGGAAACCTGTATGATTTTGACCCGGAGAAAGATAGCTTGACCGACACAAACCTTCTGGAGATAGACAGATGGGCTCTCTCCAGGCTCAATTCTACACTTAAAGAAGTGACTGATTCTTTTGAGAGATTCATGTTTCATGAAGCCACAAGTTTTGTCTATAAATTTTGCATTCTTGATATGTCAAATTTTTATCTTGATATTTTAAAGGATAGGTTGTATACTTTTGGAGCCAGGTCAAAAGAAAGACGATCCGGCCAAACAGTTCTTTATAAAATACTGAGCGTTCTTACCAGAGTTATGGCACCCGTAACTCCGTTTACCGCGGAGGAGATATGGGGATATTTCAATAAAGAAGGCTCGGTGCATCTGGCGGATTGGCCGAAAGTAGAAAATGGTTTAATTGACACCGAACTTGAAGCCAGATGGCAGCGGTTGATAAATTTGAGGGAGGAAGTTTTAAAAGCCCTTGAGGAAAAAAGGATTGCGAAATTAATAGGCAGCCCTCTTGAAGCAAAGGTATCGCTCGTTGCAAGCTCCAAAGAAGAATACGAATTTTTAAGCAAATACTCAGGGATTTTACGTTATATATTTATAGTTTCACAGGTAGTGCTTACAACAGGGGATAAACTGGATATCCAGGTATCGAAAGCGGATGGCAAAAAATGCAGCCGTTGCTGGAACTGGAGCGCGTTAGTCGGAGAAGATGCAGGTAATCCAACACTTTGTGAAAGATGCGCTGGTGTTGTAACGGAGGAAACAGGAGCATGACCAAGCAAGAGCTGCTAAAATACAAAAAACTTTTGATGAGAGTGAGAGAAGGAGTGGCAGGCGATATAAGCCATATAGCAAAAGAGAATCTTAAATCCCAAAAAGAATCATCCGGAGATCTCTCGGGGTACAGCCTTCATATGGCGGATATGGCAAGCGACAGTTATGATAGAGAGCTGAGCTTGAATATCGCTGGCGAAGTTCAAGAAATCGTATATGAAATTGACGATGCATTAAAGCGCATGGAAGAGGGCAGCTTCGGAAAATGCATTACTTGTGGCAAAAAGATACCTCAAAAACGCCTTAATGCCGTCCCATATGCCAAATATTGTATACAATGCAAATCAAAAGAAGAAAAGAATAAGTAGTGTCGTAAGTATTCTTTCCGTTTTTTTAATCCTCCTAATAGACCAGGTTACCAAGTCAGTTATTTCTTCGAAACTGTACCTTGGTCAGTCTATACCTATAATAAAGGATATCCTGCATATCACGTTTGTAAAAAATACAGGCGCAGCTTTCGGGCTTTTTAAGGATAACGTTTACTTCTTTATCACAATATCAATAATAGCGGCAATAGCAATAAGCATTATTTTTATAAAGGCTATTAAAAACGGAAAATTTTTAGACAGCTTTCTTCGCAATTTTGGCTTAATCCTTATAATGTCAGGGGCCTTGGGTAACCTGATAGACAGAGTGAGGCTGATGTATGTCATTGATTTTATTGACTTTAGGATTTGGCCTGTTTTTAATATTGCAGACTCATCAATTACAATTGGAACTGCGTTACTTATAATTTCTTTTTCCAAAAACTATAAAAACCAGCCTGCTAATTGACATAATTTAAAATATATGGTATACTTTAATTAAGAAAGAAAAAGATATTTTTTTTAGTATCATAATAAATAGATTTAAAAAGTTTTAATTTTAAGAGGTTAAAATGAAAGAGCTCCTCTTCAAAGACATAACCTCGGAAAATAAAAAAAGAAAAGATCTCTTTGTCTCTGAAACAGTTAATATGGAAGGCCTTACCACCAAAACTCAGAGGCACTCTATCTATATATTAGGCAACCAGAATAAGTTTAAAACCTTGGAAGAGATGGCGGAATGGAAAAAGACTATCGGCCTGAATACCAGCAAAAGGCACATCTTTATTGTTAAAAAACGCGATACAAAGCTTGGCAAAGATATGTTTATATGCGACATAGTCGGTAGGTTTTACGCGGTATCCGGTTTTGATATTTATTCAGTAGTGTTCAAGCATTCTTTTGAAGTGGATTTTACACACACAACCTTAACGTAGGGAGGTGGTTCTATCGTTCCAAGTTTTTTTCCTTGGTAACCCCGGCCTTTTCGATAGCCAAAAGACCGGGGTTTTTTATTGTAAACTTGACAAAACTAACATTGTCACAGTGTCAAGTTTATTGACTAGCTTGATGGTATATGATAAACTTAAATGGATTATTGATTCAGGAGGATGCGTGAAGATATCTATTCTGGGCGATGGCGGCTGGGGTACCGCGTTAGCTATTTTATTGAAGAATAAAGGGCTGGATGTGTGGCTCTGGAGCGCTTTCAAAGAAGACATAGAGGCTATAAAAAAATCCGGAGAAAACAAGAAGTTCCTACCAGGTTTTAAAATCCCGAAAACTATTCAGCTTACAAGCGAGATGTCTACCGCGTGCGAAGGCGCTGACATTATAGTCCTCGCGATCCCGTCGCGTTTCTTAAGAGATGTAATTACAAAAAATAAAAAAATATTGAGCCAGTCACGGGCTAGTTTTGTGAGCGTCGTGAAGGGCATAGAAGAAAAGTCCCTGAAGAGGATGAGCGAGATCGCGGAAGAAATCCTGGGGGATATTGAAATAGCTGTTTTATCAGGGCCAAGTATCGCACCTGAAGTCAGCCGCGGGATCCCGACAGCCGTAGTGGTCGCTTCGGAGAGCGAGGATTTTTGCAGGAAGGCCAGCGACATATTCAGGACGGAGCGTTTCAGGGTTTACACTAATAAAGATGTCATAGGCGTAGAGCTTGGCGGAGCTTTGAAAAATGTAATAGCGATCGCTTCGGGTATCTCAGATGGCCTGGGTTTCGGGGCGAATACAAAAGCGGCTATACTTACGAGAGGCTTGACGGAAATGACCCGTCTGGGCCTTGCGATGGGCGCGTCAAGGGATACCTTTCAAGGCCTGAGCGGGCTTGGGGATATGATCACTACCTGCGTAAGCGTGGAAGGCAGAAATCATAAGTTTGGCCAGGAAATCGGGAAGGGAAATAAACCCGGGAGCCTTCTGAATAAAAGCGTTATGGAAATAGAGGGTGCGTGGACTTCCCGCGCCGCAATAGAACTGGGCAAAAAATATAATATAGAGTTGCCCATCACCAGGCAGGTATACGCAGTTTTATTTGAAAACAAATCGCCGCTTCTGGCGGTCAATGAGCTGATGACGAGAGAGCCTAAAGCAGAGTGAGGTTTATATGAATTTTGAAGAGAAAAGAAAGACTGAGAGATTTAAATTTAGGCAGCTTATCCAATATGAGAAGATGCTGGAAGACGGGAGCTTCGATATCCCGTATACCGTATATGCCAAGGATATCAGTATAACAGGCATCAGTTTTTATTCTACCGAAAGCATGAAAATAAATTCAAAGGTAAGGATAACTTTTGATCTGGAGAAGAGAACCATTTCTTTTACAGGCCAGGTGCTGAGGATGGAGATTGAGATGGGGGAGGCTTCCAGCTTTCTGGTGGGAGCTAAGATAGAAGACATAAACGATGAAACCAGAGAATGGTTTTTGAGCTTTATCCGCAAGGTAAATATCAATAATGTGCTTAAAGATATAACCCTTCAGGACATAGTTGATATCCATTTGGTAGCAGGCTATCCGCCTATTGTAAAAAAAGGAGGAGAGCTTTTTATCCTAAAAAGCGAACCTATTACGGAGACTATTTTAAAGACGATGCTTTTTAACCTGCTGGATAACGAGGGGTGCAAGGCGTTTATTAAAGAAAAAGAGACGAATTTTGTTTTTCATTATAAGGATGATATCCGCTTCAGGGTAAATCTTCATATACAGCAAGGCAAGGTGGAAGCCGCGTTAAGGTTGATCCCAAGCAAAATCCTGCTTCCTCATCAGCTGGATTTGCCGATCGCAGTCGAGCATCTGATAATGGAAAATACAAACGGATTGATACTTGTGGCCGGCAAGACCGGTTCCGGCAAAAGCACTACCATGGCATCCATGGTGGAATTTTTGAATAATAAAAAAATGAATATGGTTATTACGATCGAAAAGCCTATCGAATACATTTATAAGAATAAAACCTGCATTATAAAACAAAGAGAAGTGGGCAGAGATACGCTTTCTTTTTCAAACGCCGCCAAAAACGCTTTAAGGCAGAGCCCTGATGTCCTTATAATAGGAGAGATACTGGATACCGAGACAATGGAAGTGGCGGTTACAGCCGCTGAGACCGGCATGCTTGTAATTTCATCAATCCACGCCGCTGATTCCAGCCAGACTTTGGACAGGGTCGTTTCCTTTTTTCCAGCAGAGTTTCAGAAACATATGCTTACCAGGCTGTCATTGATCCTGAGAGGTATAATTACCCAGAGCCTTTTGCCAAGGAAAGATGCAAAACGGCTGGCGGTAATCGCGGAAATAATGCTTATGAATACCGCGATGAGAAGGGTTATAAGAGACGGCGATTTCAAACAGATCCCCAACATTATCCAGGTAAGCGGCAATATAGGCATGCAATCTATGAGAATGTCCCTGGAGAAATGCGTTGAAAAAGGCTTCATAGATCCGAAATACCTCCAGGAATAACCGGCACATTTAAACAGCGCCAATCAAAAACCAGTCCTTTTTCTAATTATGAAATACATACTTGTTTCGCTGACATTTATTATTCTAGCCCTGCTTTTGATACGCCCTGTGAACGAGGCTGATACATGGATGCATATTAAAACCGGACAGATAATGGTTGAAGATATGCGCATGATGCGGGTGGATGAATATTCTTATACAAAAGCGGGGGAGGAGTGGCTTAACCATCAATGGCTGTCGCAGGTGATTTTCTATTTTGTTTACAAGCTTTCCGGCTTAAACGGCATTATAATTTTCTCGGCGGTAATAATATTTTTTGCGTTTATTTTTCTGTTTATAAATATTTACAGAAAACACAGCTGGCTGTGGGCTGTTTTTTTAACGTTGCTGGTAATGCTTTTCTCGCAGAATGTCTTTCTGGCAAGGCCTCTAATTTTTTCATTATTTTTGTTTTCGCTTTTTATATTAATTTTGCATAGGTATAAATATTCTCCGCCCTCCGCAAAAGATAATTTATTATACGCCCTGATCCCGCTTCAGATACTATGGGTTAATCTGCACGGTTCTTCCATAATGGGTATTTTTTTGGTATGGGCGTTTATCGTAGGCGAATACATAGATAGCAGGATAAGGCGTAACTTCAAGAATGAATTTGTTATAACAGGTGGCAGGTATAAAAAGCTTTTATTTGTAGGCATAGCGCTTATTGTTTCAAGCGGGTTTACCCCTTACGGATACAACGCGATATTTTTTCCTATAGTAGAGTTCAAAGGAATGGGCTTTATAAATGAATGGTCGCCGAGCGTATATAAAGACATATTCCTGAATTTCGGGATAATGCCTTATTACCGCATCTTTCTCCTCATAAGCGTACTTGTTTTTATTTTTAGGGGCAGGCTTATTTCTTCATCGCATATTATTATTTTTGGGTCGCTGCTTTATCTTTCCCTAAGCGGAAGGAGGCATCTGCCGCTGTACGGCTTTGCAATAGCCCCCTGCATCATAGAATATTTAAAAGACGTTGATTTTAAGGCGGTATTCCCGCGCCTGGGTAAATTTTTTCTATATGCCGTCTCTGTAATATTAGCCCTGTACCTGATAATACTTGGCAAGGATATTGTGACTGGGAAACTTTATGCAGACCAAAGCACTTACCGCTGGTTTGGCCTGGGAAGAGTAAACTATCCGGAAGAGGCGATGGACTTTTTGGAGAGATCCGGGATAGAAGGCAATATGTTTAATGATTATTCAAGCGGCTGTTTTCTGATAGCAAGGCTGTATCCTTCAAAAAAAGTCTTTCTTGACGGAAGAAATACCATCTATGGCACAAAGTTCATAACGGAGAATTACGGAAATTGCCTGAAGGACCCTGCGCTATTCGAGGACCTTGTAAAAAAATACGACATCAACTATGCCTTTCTTTATTACGGCCTTAGCGGTATGGTGAGGCTGATACCGCATCTTTATTACAGCCAGGATTGGAAACTAGTTTTTCTTGACGACAAGGTGTGCATATTCGCGAGAAATATTGAGAAAAATGCGGATTTAATAAAAAGATACCGGGTTGATGTGACGAAAAGAAAGGAAGTCGTTAAATCAAACGGATATAGCTGGCAAAGAGCCTACCCGATGGATTATATAAACAGGGCAATATTTTATGAGACCGTAGGCCTCCTGGATATGGCGATACTAACGCTGGAAGATACGACTATTATAGCGCCTTATGCGAGAGACGCTCATTATAATTTAGGGAGCTTGTACCTGAAAAAAGGAATGTATGAATACGCCGCCAGAGAATTTAAACAAGCTATAAGGATAGACATGATGGACGCGGACGCATATAATAATCTTGGGGTAGCTTATGCGAAGGCCGCTAAATACAAAGACGCCGTATGGCAGTTTAGAAAAGCGCTTTTTCTGAATCCGCTGCATGCGGATGCAAGGCGCAATTTAAGTGTTGCTAAGATGGATTATGAAACGAGAAATTTCAGGTAAAACGCAAAGCTTTGGAAGAAGATTATGGCAGACATGCTGATCGTGATCCCTACGTATGATGAAAAGGATAATATAGAAAAGCTCATCGGGGAGATCTTTAAATACGCTCCGGGCGTTGAAGCGCTTATAGTTGACGATAATTCTCCCGACGGAACCGGCGATATCGCGGACAGGATAGCATCCGCGGATAAAAGGGTTTCCGTGATCCACAGGATGCGCGATAAAGGCAGAGGCTTTGCGGGAGCGGAAGGCTTTAAGGCCGCGGTTAAAAGAGATGGCGTTTCTTATATTATGGAAATGGACGCGGATTTTTCGCATGACCCGAAGTATATCCCGGATTTTTTAAAAGAAATAGCCCATAATGACATAGTCATAGGCTCCAGGTTTGTAAAAGGAGGAGCTGATACGGAAAGGGATCTCCTGAGGAGGCTGCTTTCAAAGGCGGTGAATTTTTTGATAAGAAGTTATCTCGGCCTGGCAGTAAGGGACTGCAGTTCAGGCTACAGATGCTTTAGAAAGGAAGTCATAGCCGAACTCAACCTTGATTCGCTTATATCAAAAGGCCCTGCCATATTGGAAGAAACATTATACATAGCGCATCTTAAAAAATATAAAATAAAAGAAATACCCATACTTTTTAAAAACAGGTATAAAAATAAGACAAAGCTTAATTTGATAAAATTATTAAAAGTAGGCGCGGATATGATGGAGTTTAAAAAAATATATTTGCCTGAACATCGGGAGGCGATATGAAAAAAGAAATAGCGGTATTGTCCGGAATAGCGGTTGTAGCTTTGGTAGCAGGGAGTTTGGCGACAGGAATCTGTGCGGAAGTAGATAAGAAGCCGGACGGGCTGTCTAAGACGTATTTTCTTGATGGTAATCTGCAAAAAGAAGAGACCTTCAAAGACGGTTTGCTGGATGGAGAGTCCAAGACATATTATCCAGGCGGAGGATTACAGGAAGAAATGACTTTCAAAGACGGCTTGCCGGAGGGAGAGTCCAGGTCGTATTATCCGGATGGTAAACTGCAAACTGAAATGACTTTCAAAAAAGGCAATCCTGACGGGTTATTTAAATCGTATTACCCGGATGGCCAGTTGGAGACGGAAATGGTCTTTAAAAACGGCAATCCGAACGGGTTATCCAAATCATATTATTCAGACGGCAAATTGCGGGAAGAAGTGACTTTGAAGAACGACAGGCCTGACGGGCTATTCAAATCATATTATCCAAACGGCCAGCTGCAGGAAGAAGGACTTTTTAAAGACGGTAAGCCCGCAGGGCCGTCCAGGACGTATTTCGAAGACGGTAAGCTTAAAGAAGAAACGACTTACAATGATAATAAGCCTGAGTGATCCGCGCCCTTGAATATTCTTGTTTATAGGGCATACTCTATGTTATGTTTAAGGAAAAGGAGAACGATAAATATGAAAAGGATGTTTTTGGTATTATTGGCTGTTATATTTTTTAGTTCTTTGTGTTTTGCCGCTCCTAAACCAGTAGCACCGCCCCTTAAAAAAGACGCTATAAAACAAGCTATTGCCGCAAAGCGGGCTATATTGATTAAAAAGGCCCCGTCTAAGCTGATAACGCCTGTCAAAAAAACCGCTCCAAAGCAAACTATTGTTGTAAAACCATTAGCGCAAGTTGATCAAGTCGCTCCGGCGCAAGCAGTGCCTGATGATCAGGTTGCGCCTAATCCGGAGGAGGGGCCATCCAGCGAAGACGCTAAAAAAGAGAAGGAATGAAAAATCACCGCGCAATATTTTTCCGGCTGAAATTTTGCCTTGTTTTTGTCACGCAACGGTAGTATTATATTCTCGTAAGACTCAAAGGAGGGAATGATGAAAATAAAAAAATGTTCAAATATTATCAAAGAGAAAAGCAAGAAACATACGCCTTTCGGATTCAAGATAACATTAGGCATTATATCCGTCAATGAGTCATCTTCCGTAACCAGCGTGGCTAAGATTTTAAAAAAACATAAGATAGGCGCTGTTATTGTCAAGTCAGGTGATACTATGGCAGGAATAATATCGGAGCGCGATATTGCATACAAGGTAGTTGCCGAAGGAAAGCAGAGCGATACTCTTAAAGCAAAAGATATTATGACAAAGCATGTTGTAAGCGTAAATTTGGAAGACGGGCTTAAGGCTATCCACGAAAAGATGAAGGATATACCTTTCAGGCATTTGCCGGTAAGAAAGGGCAATGAGATAGTAGGCATAGTTTCAAACAGAGATTTAATGTATCTGCGAAGGCTTAGAAACGCGCAATTTAAATACAAAATTCCCTGAAGAAGCAATCTAAGATAAATTTGAAACCCGCGTATTTCTGTGATATAATATATATAA
>Ga0172370_10001624_pt1 | contig 33819 bp, 27 predicted proteins | sample LakKiv5m_FD_114538 | JGI IMG/M metagenome (GOLD analysis project Ga0172370, IMG submission 114538) | Freshwater microbial communities from Kabuno Bay, South-Kivu, Congo - kab_022012_11.5m | ecosystem: Environmental > Aquatic > Freshwater > Lake | place: Democratic Republic of the Congo...
CTTGTTGATTTCATCGCTTTCGAAAAAGGTGTTGCTGACTTTGATGATTCCTTTTTTCCCGTATTTATGGCTGTCGAGGTAGGTGCCAAACAACACCATTTCCTTTGAACTATCGAGACCGAGTATTCTAATGACCTGGAATACGTTTTGTGCAGGGATATGATCGATCACGGTGCCGTTGGCAATGGCCGTTACCTTTAATTCTTTTCTTTGTTCTTTTTCCATGATTTTAAATTTATCTGAAATAAAAATAATGATTACTTTACGCCTAGAATAGTTGCAAGCAAGGCCTGGCGGACAAAAACGCCGTTGAGTGCCTGTTGAAAATAGTAAGCTTTGGGATTGCCGTCCACATCTTCCGATATTTCAGTGATCCGCGGTAGTGGATGCAATATCCTCATATTTTCTTTTGATCCGGCAAGCATGGCATTTTCAAGGTTATAAACATTCTTCACCTTCTCATATTCTATAGGGTCGCTGAAGCGTTCGCGCTGAATGCGGGTCATATAAATGATGTCGGCAACTGGCATTACGTCCATCAGATCGGTGTATTGGTGGTACGCTAAATTTTTATCCTTGATGTGACGCTTTACATAGCTGGGGAGTTTTAATTCGGGTGGTGAAACCAGATGGAAAGTGGTATTAAACTGGGTGAGTGCTATCGACAGTGAATGTACAGTACGGCCGTATTTCAGGTCACCAACAAAAGCAATATTCAGGTTATCGAGTGTACCCTGAGTTTTTCTTATCGAATACATGTCGAGTAAAGTCTGTGTCGGGTGCTGATTTGCCCCGTCGCCGGCATTGATTACGGGCACCGGTGAAACTTCACTGGCATAACGGGCGCTGCCATCCTTTGGGTGACGCATCACAATGATGTCAGAATAATTACTGACGGTAAGGATCGTGTCTTTGAGCGATTCACCTTTTGAAACGCTTGAAGATGCCGACGATGAAAACCCGATTACGCGCGCGCCAAGTCTTGAGGCTGCACTCTCAAAACTCAGCCTTGTACGGGTGGAAGGCTCGAAAAATAAGGTAGCAACCACAAAATTTTCGAGAATCCGCTGGGTTGTGTTTTGCTCAAATTCTTCGGCAATATCCAGAATTCTGATTTGCTGCTCTTTGCTAAAATCGTTAATCGAAACTAAACTTCTGTTTTTCATTATTTCGTTTTAATTAATTGATGAATCGTACAGTTGAGAACAAAAAAAAAGGAAGTACCTAAAAAATACTTCCTTTTTCACCTGCTAAAAAAACACTATTTTAAACAATTTCTTTCTCATATCAAGGCACAAAATTATCTATAAAATCATCTCTAAAATTTTTAACCCGGCCATTTTTATCAACAAGATATTAACCTGTTCAACCGGCAGGTACTTAAAATTTATTGTATCGTTTGCCAAATGTGAGGTTTAGATAAAAATTGAGGAAATAATAGTTCTTGGGGCTGAAGGCCATTATCGGGATAGGAATGGCATAAACATCAGCAATAATACCCGCTTCCAATGCCTTGATGCTGGTGTTGTATTCGCTGAAATCGAAACTTAAGCCAAGCTTTCCATAAGCGCCCGGATAAAATTGGGTTTTGTCGAGTCCTTCGATAAATGGCGCTCTTCCGTATATGTTTTCGATAAAATGCTTCTCAGGATCGTATCGCTCGGTGGAAAGACTGGTATAATTATTCTGGTTAATGATGTACAGATAAATCGGTTTGGCAATCCCAAGTGATAACCCGCCATAGTAGGCAACTCTTACTTCAACCCCGCCCCAATAGGGTTTTCTGGTCACCATATGTTGCTTCCCAAGGCCTGCCCGGAGGGTGTAAACTTTGTTAAGTTTACCATAAATATAGCTGTTGGCATTGCTGTAATAAGCTCCATAAAAATTTATCCGCACCTGTTTCCGCGATTTCAGGCCAACAAATTCGAGTTCCCAGACATTTCTCCTGAAAGCCGTTACATTGTACCCTTTCCGGAATAAAATACCCCAACCCTGGGTATGAATCATTCCACCGCCTGAAATTTCTTTTTTGAGAATAACTTTGTTGAGGATGGTGTCAACTTCTTCAAAAGGAACATTTTCTTCTTCCTGGGCCATGGCAAGAAACGAAGTTCCTGTAATTAACACGACCATCAATATTTTGAGGAAAGCCCGCATGATATTCAATAAAAATGAATCATTCCTTTGTTTAAATTGAACCGTAATCAGAACCTGAAATACTCCAAAGGTTCAATGCCCTGAAATTTACCGGCGTACTTCCTTTTGATATTTTTGAACTTCGCCATAAGCCGGACACAACTGCGACGATTTGCACGACGACATTATAATCCCTGAAACAATGACTATGGCAAGGATGAGCGATGCTTTTGAAACTTTTTTCATACTTTTACCTTACAGTTTATTAATTGCTTGATTATGTTTGCAAAATTAAATTTTTGATCAATTAATTAACCAAATTTTATAAGTTATATTGCCGACGCGACTTAAAAATGATTATACAACAATACGAATAATTTATGGCAAATGTTAACCCGGTTATCGAAGAAAGCTGGAAAAATGTGCTGGCCAATCAATTTGACGCCAGTTATTTTAGCCTGTTAAAGGAGTTCCTGGTAGATGAAAAATCAAAATTCAGGATATTCCCGCCAGGATCACAAATTTTTAATGCATTTAATTTTACACCCTTCAACAGGGTGAAAGTAGTACTGTTGGGACAGGACCCTTATCATGGTCCCGGACAAGCACACGGGCTTTGCTTTTCGGTACCTGACGGTATAGTCAAACCACCTTCGTTACAAAATATTTTAAAGGAATTGAACACCGACCTTGGTATCTCAATACCGCTGAGTGGAAACCTTGAAAAATGGGCAAAACAAGGTGTTTTACTTCTCAATGCCACACTTACCGTAAGAGCTCACCAGGCTGGCTCCCATCAGAATAAAGGCTGGGAAAGTTTTACCGATGCAGCCATTAAAGCACTTGCCGAACAACGCGAACACCTGGTGTTTATCCTTTGGGGAAATTATGCCCAGGCCAAAGAAGCACTGATTGACAGCTCGAAGCATCTGGTTCTGAAAACGGTCCATCCCTCACCAATGTCGGTAACACGCGGTTTTTTCGGTTGCCGTCATTTTTCGAAGACCAACGAATATCTGCGTCATCATGGGATTCCGGAAATCGACTGGAGGTTGTAGATGAGTAAAAAGGGATAAACAATAAGACCTGAGCCAGCCAGTTTCTTATTCATTACTGCCTTTAACCGAAATATTTACATTTCTTTACTCTCCCTTTTCCCAACTTCATTACTTTTGCCTAGTATTAAACCACAAAAATTTTATAACATGAGAAAAATTAATTCGTTAGCGTTGGCAGGATTTTTTATTTTGGCGATCCTGTTCGACTTGTTTTCAAATCAAAATGCCATGGCACAAAAACAAATCCCGCTTGAGGATTTCTTCAGGAACCCCGAAAAAACAGGCTACCAGATCTCGCCTGACGGAAAGTACTATTCCTACACGGCTCCTTACGAAAACCGAATGAACATCTTTGTTCAGAAAATCGGTAAGGACAATGCAACCCGGCTCACCAGCGAAACCGACCGCGACATTTCGGGCTATTTCTGGGCCAACGAAAACCGAATTCTTTACCTTAAAGATAATGGTGGTGATGAAAATTTTGCCCTTTATGGTGTTGATAAAGATGGCAAAAACCTGAAATGCCTTACCTGTTTTGAAGGTGTGAGAACTACGATTATTGATGAACTTGAGGATATTCCGGCCGAAGTGATTATTGGTCTGAACAAACGGGATCCCCAGGCTTTTGATCCTTACCGCCTCAATATCGAAACCGGTGAAATGAAAATGTTAGCCGAAAACCCCGGCAATATTCAGGGCTGGATGCTCGATCACGCTGGCAAACTGCGTATTGCTTTCGCCATTGTTGATGGCATTAATACCCAGATCCAGTATCGTGATACCGAAGATCAACCCTTTAGACCGGTACTAACAACCAATTTTAAGGAGTCCCTTTCTCCCCAGTTTTTCGATTTCGAAAACAAAAATGTATATGCATCCTCAAACCTTGGCCGCGATAAATCAGCTATTGTTAAGTTTGATATTGCCAACGGAAAAGAATTGGAAGTACTGTATGAGAATCCGGATTACGATGTTGATGCACTCTTTTTCTCAAAGAAAAGGAAAGTCATTACTTCCGCATCGTTTACATCAATAAAGCGTGAAAGGCATTTTTTTGATAAGGAAACCGAGCAGCTTTTCGATCGTCTGAACAAGGATCTTGGCGCTTACGATTTAGGCATCACCGGGATGAACAAAGCCGAAGACATGTTCATTGTACGTACTTACAGCGACCGTTCATTAGGGGCCTATTATCTGTACGACAAGAAAAATGATAAGATTACGAAAATTCATGATGTAAGCCCCTGGCTCGACGAAAACGAAATGGCTAAGGTTTACCCAATAGAATATGAAGCCCGCGATGGTCTGGTTATTCCCGGTTATCTTACTTTACCAAAAGGCTTTACACCCGAAACAGCCAAAAACCTACCTGTGGTGGTAAATCCTCATGGTGGTCCCTGGGCACGCGATAACTGGGGTTTTAATCCCGAAATCCAGTTCCTGGCCAACCGTGGTTATGCCGTTTTACAGATGAATTTCCGTGGTTCGACAGGTTATGGAAAATCCTTCTGGGAGAAATCCTTTAAAAAATGGGGTCTCGATATGCAGAACGACATTACCGATGGGGTTTACTGGCTCATCAACAAAGGCATCGCCGATAAGACCAAAATTGCCATTTATGGTGGGAGTTATGGCGGTTATGCAACCCTGCAGGGAATCGTGGTCACACCTACGCTTTACGCGGCAGCAGTTGATTATGTGGGTGTTTCGAATCTTTTTACCTTTATGAAAACCATTCCTCCATACTGGAAACCGATGCTTGATATGATGTACGAAATGGTTGGTAATCCCGAAACCGATAGTATTCAGTTCAGGGCTACATCACCGGCACTCAATGCCGATAAGATCATGACCCCACTCTTTGTTGCACAGGGAGCCAACGATCCTCGCGTAAACATCAATGAGTCGAACCAGATGGTTGACGCCCTCAAAAAACGTGGTATCGATGTGGAATACATGGTTAAAGACAACGAAGGCCACGGCTTCCGCAATGAAGAAAACCGTTTCGATTTTTACCGTTCGATGGAAGGATTCCTTTCGAAGTATCTTAAAAAATAGTCAGTTGAAAGCAGGTTGTATGCAGTGGGCAGTGCAAACTGTCAACTGCAAACTGCCGGCTTTAGATTCCAACTTCTTCCAAACTCATTTTAATTCTTTCAAAGGTGCGTTCGATGTCGTGATCGAGGCCAACAGAAAAACGGATCAGTCCTTCAGAAAGGCCCATTTCTTTCTGGATGTCATCAGGAACTTCCGATGAGGTACTTTTACCGGAATTGCTGAAAAGTGTCTTAAAATATCCCAGACTTACAGCCAGGTAACCAACACCTTCGTGTTCCATTTTTTCCATCAGACCGGACGCTTTTTCGGCAGTTACGACATCGATGGCCAGCATACCACCAAATCCAAATGCCGGATTAAACATGCTTTTTAACAATTCATGCCCTTTGTGGTTTCTGAGGCCTGGATAAATCACCCTGATTCCCAATTCGCTGAGTTTTTCGGCGAGATATAAGGCATTTTTGCTGTGTTGCTGCATCCGGATATGAAGAGTATGTAAGTTTTTGAGGATGGAAGAAGAACGCAGCGGATCGAGTACGGGACCCAGAAGCATGGCTGTGCCATCGTTGACATCAATCAGCGAATTGATAAATCCGAGGCTGCCGCAAATGGCACCAGCAACACAATCGTTTTTACCATTTACAAATTTGGTGAGACTGTAAACCACTACATCGGCACCAAGTTTTGTAGGTGAAACCATCATGGGGGTAAAGGTATTGTCAACAACCAGTTTGGCTCCCTTTTCATGGGCAATTGCCGCTAACGCCGGGATATCCGAGATCTGAAGCATCGGGTTGGTCATGGTTTCGGTGTAAACCAGTTTGGTGTTGGATTTTATGGCGGCTTTTACCTGATCGTGATTTGTTATATCAACAAACGTAACACCGATGTTGAACTTACTAATGTAATTGCTGAGAAAAGCGTAGGTTCCGCCATAGGTTGTCATGCTCGAAACAATGTGGTCGCCGGCACTACAGATCTGAAGAATTGCCGAAGTAATTGCACCCATGCCGGAGGCTGTAACCCAGGCTGCTTCACTGCCTTCCATTGCTGCAATGGCATCGGCCAAATATTTATTGCTTGGATTCCAGTGCCTTGAGTACAAAAAGCATCCTTCGGCTTCGCCATTAAAGGTTTCGAGCATGGTTTTGGCCTGCATAAATGTAAATGTTGCCGAATCGCAAACGGATGGATTTACATCGCCATATTCGCCAAATTGTAACAAATCCTGGATCTTACTCGCCGGATCATATTTCATAGTTTTCAACTTTTTAATGTGATTTAATATACTTTCAATTCGGAGGTAAAAGTATTAATAATACCAAGGATTGATCACAATTTCAATAAAAATGAAAAGTATTGATACTAAATAATCAAAAATAATTAAAATCAGTAAGTAAAAAATACCATTATTGACTTGTTTCTAACAATTTGAAAGGAAAATTGAAAAAAGGAGGTATTTCCTTGCGAATGTTTCGGTAATGGCAATGTTAAAACAATCCGATCCGGGGACTAAAGGATGGCAATTTTGAATGAAAGAAATGTGCAATAGCGTAATACAGCGATTTTCAGAAAAGGAATTTTGGATGATTCTCTACTCCAAAAGATACTGTTCCAGAAGTTTTCGTAATTCATGATAATCCTGAACTACTGGAAGTTTTGGATAATCGTTGATTACATTTTGTGGCGGCCTGAAAAGAATTCCCACTTCGGCCTGCTGCAACATAGTTACATCATTATAGGAGTCGCCAAAGGCAATAACTTCGTATTTAAGACTTTGCAGTGCCTCAACAACTTTACGTTTGGGGTCTTTCTGTCTGAGATGATAATCGATGATGTTGTCGTCTTGGTCAACCTTCAGCTTATGGCAGAAAAGGGTAGGCCGATCGAGTTTTTTCATCAGCGGGTCGGCAAATTGCGCAAAAGTATCTGACACGATAATGACCTGTGTGATTTCCTTCAGCCACGATAAAAACTCCTTTGCACCTTCCATAGGTTTGATGGTAGCAATTACGTTTTGAATATCTTTCAGTTTCAGGCCATGCTCGGCAAGAATTTTAATCCGCTGTTTCATCAGGATATTGTAATCGCTCACATCCCGTGTGGTGAGCCTGAGTTCGGGAATCCCGGTTTTTTCGGCAACATTTACCCACACTTCGGGGACAAAAACACCTTCGAGATCGGAACAGATAACGTACATTTTTTTGTTTTTTAAAGATTAATACTTGCTTTTGAGATAATTTTTAAATGCCTCATAGTCATTGTCCATGCTATCAAATTTTTCAGGTTTGTCTTCCAACCCCTGCAAACTGGGAGGCAATTCCGGGTCGAAGTTAAGGATTTCCCTGATTTGTTCGGGAAATTTTGCCGGGTGTGCAGTTTCGAGTGAAACACATAGTTGTCCCGGTGTATCAAATTCGGGATTATCTTTCATGAAAACTTCCAGTCCATGCCAGCCAACTGCTCCATGTGGTTCGAGCAGCAGTTTATAATTATCCCAGGCCGACCTGATGCTTTGTCTGGTCTCAGCATCCGTAACGCTGACAGCATAAATTTCCTGCCGGATTTTTTCCATGTCAGGCATTTTATGAATCTCACCTTTTTCATCCATGATACCACCATAAAGTGCGACAAACCGGGCCAGGTTGCTGGGGTGGCCCACATTCATGGCACTCGAAATACAATTGCGTGAAGGTTCAATTTTCTGATATTTTCCGGTTTCAATAAAAGTGGGAAACTCATCATTTTCGTTGGTGGCTATCACGAATTTCTTTACTGGTAGTCCCATTTGTCTGGCCAGCATTCCACCCATCATATCACCAAAATTACCCGACGGAACCGAAAAAATGATTTCCTCATTCGATGAGGGCTCACAAAGTTTGGCGTAAGCATAAAAGTAATAAACAATCTGTGGGATAAGCCTGCCGATGTTGATTGAGTTGGCCGATGAAAGGTTAAGGTAACCAAGATCCGGATCGGAAAAGGCCTGTTTTACCAGGGACTGGCAGTCATCGAATTTCGCATCAAGCCCGATAATCCGGATGTTTTCACCCAAGGTTGTCATTTGCTTTCGTTGTCGTTGCGTTACCTCCTTTTGTGGGAAAAGCACAACCACATTGATGTTTTTGAATCCATAAAAAGCATTTGCAATGGCACTGCCCGTATCGCCTGAAGTGGCAGTTAGTATCAATAGCTGGCGGTTATTCTTTTTCAGGTAGTGATTCATCAAACGCCCCATCATCCTTCCGGCAAAATCTTTAAACGATGCAGTTGGCCCCTGATCGAGACGCATCACATATTTCCTGTCGGTAACCTTTTCAAGCGGTACATCAAAATCGTAGGCATCTGTAATAAGCGCTGTTAGCTCTTTTTCATGAATTACACTTCGCAAAAACTTGCCGATGATGACGTCAGCAATTTCGAAATATTCCATCGGTTTCATCCACATCAGAAGATCCCGGGAAATGACCGGAATTTTTTCGGGCATGTATAAACCTTTATCCGGCGCCTGACCTTTGAGCAATGCTTCCGGAAACATTAAAGGGGTGGCCTTATGATTCGTAGAATAAAACAAAACCGCATTTTTCATCATTACCTCCTTAAAGTCGCTGAAGAAGCACCACCTGCCGAAAATTCCGGCGATGAAACATTTATTTTCTTTCCGTCCAGAACCGACAATGCCTGGTCGAGGTCCCTGATAATGTCGCCGGGATGCTCAGCACCTACACAAAGACGAATCAAATTTGCCGGGATATCGGCTAATTTACGGCCTTCCTCACCCTGCTGCGAATGTGTTGAAATGGCCGGAATCGTTGCAACCGACTTGATTCTTCCCAGATCGGTGGCTCGCCAGATATGCTGGAACCCATCGAAAACGTCACGGGCTGCCTGTGCACCTCCTTTTACTCTGAACGACATCAAATGGCCGTAACGGTTCACTTTTTCGCCATACTGTTCGTCGTATTCCGAATCGACAAGCCAGAGATACTTTGATGCCAGCCCGTGCAAAGGATGTGCTTCGAGACCAAGATAATCGACTTGTTCGATGTGTTTATGATTTTCCAGGAATTTTGAAACCGTCATTGTTGAACGGCTTTGTAAATCGACACGGGAGCGTAATGTACGGATATCGTTGATGGCAAGCATTGCATTCATCGGCGAAAGATTTGGTCCGTTATCCCGGTTTGGAAGCGTTTTACAATACATCGAAAAGTCAGCTTTCATTTCAGGATTATCAACGTTGGATACCAGGTTTTTACGCGAAATGACCGCTCCGGCAATACCAAAACCACTGGTGCTAAGGGTTTTGGATACCGACTGGACCACGATATCAGCACCAAGTGCCAGGGGTCGCATCAAAGCAGGGGTTGCAACCGTTGAATCAACGATCATCGGGATGCCATATTTGTGGGCAAGTTCGATGACTTTACTTAAATCGAAAAATGCCTGTCCGGGATTGCTTGGCATTTCGCCATACAAAAACCTTGTATTTTCATCGATAAGCGATTCCCATTCATTAATGTCGTGCGAATGAATGATTTTGCGCCATTCGATACCTCTTTCCTTTTGTTTCCTGATGGCGAATTGCTGAAATGTTCCTCCGTAAATCTGAGTTGTTGCCACAAAATTGATGGGTCTTGATGGATGTCGCGGATCGGGCAGCAGAAACGGATCGGCAGCAGTTTGGATAGCTGCCATCCCTGAGGCAGTAGCGATACATGATGTTTCATCATCGGTACCATATCCTTCAAGCAGTGCCAGTACACCTTCGAGGTAATAAATAGTTGGGTTGGCAATTCGGGAGTAACACCAGGTAGGAATCTGGTATGCCAACGCTGCCTCCATTTCGTCCGAGTCGCGGTATGCCTGCGAAGTTGACATGTAAATGGGTTCGATAATCGAACCCTGGTTAAAGTCGAGTGCTTCCTGCATCGAATACACACCGTGAACCGCGATGGTGTCGAAACGGCATTTCTTCATTTCTTTTAAATATTGCTGATGCCATGCCCCGGCACGTTTTGCCGCTTCCAGATAGTGGTTGATTCCCAGATTATTCATATAACTGCTCCTTTTTTATTGTATTGATTTATTGATATTTAGATGAAAATTCACTTCCCAACAAATGTATCAATATTTCGGTTTCGGCATGATAAAAATGATAATCCGGACGTAAAAATCCTGAAATATTTTAAAATTGTAATCTAAAGTTATTATTTTTGAACAAAAATGAAAATAAATTTTAAAAATTATGGCTCAAAACTTTCATCTTGATAGCCTCGACAAGCGCATCCTTTCCTACCTGACAAAAGATGCACGGATGCCTTTTCTTGAGGTAGCGCGAAATTGCAAAGTTTCAGGCGCTGCAATTCATCAGCGGGTTCAAAAAATGGTGGAAGCCGGTGTGATTTCAGGAACACAGTTTACCATTTCGCCAAAGGGTGCCGGTTTTCATACCTGTGCATTTATCGGTATCCAGGTAAATCTCACCTCCACGAGTACACATGAAGATGTTTTTCAGAAAATTAAACAAATTCCTGAGATTGTCGAGTGTCATCATATTACCGGAAAATACTCATTGCTGGTCAAAATTTTTGCACGAAGCAACGAGCATTTAAAACAGATCATCGTACAGAAAATCCAGTCGATCATCGAAATTGTTAACACCGAAACCTTTATTTCGCTTGAAGAAGGTTTTGTGAGGCAGTTGCCAATTGAATAAGTTCATTCCACTTCGTTCATACAAAAAATTATATAAATGAGTTAAATTGTGGTTGACCATACCGGAAAAATCAATATTTGACCATAGAACGGGCTATATGTAAAATTGGAAATGTAATGGAATTATGAATTTTTTTATTGTACATTTACGTCATAAAAAGTTCATTCGTAAGGTTAAATCATTTTGAAGATAATTGGTTTAATGAGAACATTATAAAACCAGTTTTTCTAGATCAATTCAGGCTAACATTAAATAATTGAGGACTTAATCATATAGCAGAAGTATTTATTTTTAACCTGAATTTCAAATTATTAGGTATGGATAATTTCATTGATGGTACAAGCAGATGTATTATAATGAACAAGCATGGTTTTAGCCTGCTAATGTGTATTTTGATGTTTGCTACAGATGTAGCGTACTCCCAGACAGATAGTTTAGCCATTTATGATTTAAGCCTGTCGCAACTGTCAAAACTAAAAATAACTTCTGCCGCCAAAGTTACACAGGAAGTAGGCGAGGTGCCATCGACGGTTTTTATTATTACTGGAGCACAGATTAAAGAAAACGGGTATTTTACACTTGAAGAGGCTTTGGCCGACCTTCCTGGTTTTCAATTCAGAAATATTCTTGGAATTAACAGCTATGTTTTTCAACGCGGGATTCCGAATCAAAATAACCTTACTTTGTTGCTGATCGACGGTGTGCAGGTAAATGAGCTCAATTCGGGTGGGTTTTATGCCGGTGGCCAGTATAACCTGTCAAATGTTGACCATATTGAGGTGATTTATGGGCCTTCTTCGGTGGCTTATGGCACCAATGCCGTAACAGGAATAATTAATATAATCACGAAAAGTGCGCTGGAAAAACGAATTGAAGTCAACGCACTGGCAGGGACATACAATACTTTGGAAAATGGCTTAACTTATTGTGATGTAAATAAGAAAAAGACATTCGGGATTAGTGCATCCGGTATGGTAAAAACTACGGTTAAGGCGGATTTAAAAGGCCAGGCAGGTGATAATAACTGGACAGATCTGATGGATAACTTTGAAAATGATTATTCATTTGACCTGAAAGCCCAGGTAAACGATTTTACAATCGGGACCAATTATCTTTTCAAGAAAGCTTCCACTGCTACCCTGGAAAAATCGGTCGGCACCCAATACAAAGACTACGGGACTTCATGGAATATCCGTTTTATAAACAGTTATCTGAAGTACCAAAATAAACTTGGCGAAAGACTTAGCTGGTCTTCCGTTCTTTATAACCGTAACGCAACTGTACTTGCCAATACAGTATATTTTGTTTTGGATACTACGCAGATTGGCTATTACAGGCCAAACAACCTGACCGGATTTGAAAATATTCTTAATTATGATTTTGATAATTTTTTTTCGATTACAGGAGGTTTGACAATGGAGCACGAGCAACTTTCTGAAAGCGCTTCAATATCTTACAGCAATTCCTCTGAAATTCAACCTCCTGAACCCCGAAAGCCAGACATGGTTGATAATAATCTCATCAGCCTTTTTATCGAACCTCGCTTTACGCTCTTTAAAAACCTTTATCTATCCGGTGGAGTTCGTTTTGATCAAAGCAGTGTTTACGATCAGGTTACAACGCCACGGGCTGGTCTTACCTATCATTTTCGCAAACACATTTTGCGCTTTTCTTATGCAGAGGCTTTTAGGGCACCGAAACCATGGGATTATACTGATGGCCTGGGTAATCCTTCGCTGCTTCCCGAAAAAATGAAATCGCTGGAGGTGGCATTTACCATCTCAGTTATTGAAAATTTTAAAATTGATTTGACAGGATATAAAAATAGGCTCAGGAATGCGTTTTCAAAAAGTATAATAAATGATGGATACAAATGGGTAAACAGTGGGGAAATCAGTACAAACGGGATTGAAATATTTCTAAGATATGCTACCGGAAATGTAAAATCATCTTTAAGCTATACATTTAACGACAGCAAGAATGAATTAAATGATTTTGTTCCTGAAATAAGCAAGCATAGCGGAACCGCTGGTATAACCTATTCCTTCAACAACTATATGAAAATAAATCTTCGTGCGAATTATGTCGGGAAAAGGGAGAATCCGAAAATGATTGTTTCAACCAACAACAGTGAAACTGAACCTTTTTTGGTATTTCACGGTGCCTTCTCATTTGTGAATTATAAGGGTTTTACAGTTCAGTTTGCGGTAAAAAACATTTTAAACGAAACGTACTATCATACCTCAAACAGAGATCCTGACAGGTATCGCCAGCCTCAAAGAACAATTATGCTATCGGTTGGATATGCGATGAATAATTAAATTGATCACAATGAAAAAAACAATTCAACTTTTCTGCTTAGCAATTGTTGGTGTTTTAATTTTAACTGTTAACTCAATGGCGCAGCAGGTTCAGCGACCTGTTGCCATCAGCGCCTATATTTACAACTTTGCCAAAAATATTCAATGGCAACATGAAGATTCAATTCGGGAATTCCATTTCCTCATCATTGGCCAGGACAAAGACATCATTCGCGAAATGATGACATTATCGAAAGCAAAAACACTGAAAAATAAACCCATTCGTGTTTCTTCCTCTGCCACAGTAGCCAATTTTGATCAGGTACAATTGATTTTTGTGACCAAAGAATATAGTGAAGATGTCGTTAAGATTTTCGATAAGATTGAAGGGAAAAATGTTTTACTTATTACCGACAGTTATCAGGATAAAAACCTGATCATGATAAATTTTTTCGATTCGCAAATGGGTACACTGCTGTTCGAGATTAACAAAGCCAACATTATTAATCAACATCTTAGCATCATGCAGGATATGATATTGCTTGGAGGTACCGAGGTTGATGTGGCAGCTTTATTCCGTCAGGGACAGCAAAGTTTAAGGAGCCTTCAGAAATACACCGAAGATATCGAAAAGAACCTGAGCCAGCTTGAGAAAACCATTATTTCCAGGAATAAGGAAGTTCAGGACAGCAGGGACAGTTTAGCACGGCAGGCCTCTAAGATTCAGGGGCAGCAAAAAATCCTGGATGCCCAGTCACTACTTCTCTTACAAAGAAAAAACGAACTTGAAGATCAGGTTCAAAAAATTCAGGAGCACCAGCAAATATTTAACCATCTGAAGCAGAATCTTGAAACACAAAAAGCTGAAATTGAAAACGGGAATATAATATTGCAGGACCAAAAAGAGTATATTCAAAGCCAAAAGCAAGAAATTTCGGCGCAATCCACCATCCTTGAAAAACAGAACCTGAAGCTTCACCGGCAGCGGAACCTGGTTTATTTGCTTGTCATTATTATCTTTATGGCGGTTATTCTGGCTTTTACGATTTTATATGCATACAGAAGCAAACAAAAATTAAATAAAGAACTCGAAAGCAGGGTTGCCATGCGTACAAAAGAGCTGAACAATTCGAACCAGCAACTCCTTGTCGAACTTTCCGAACGCAAACAAGCCGAAAGAAGATTGATGGAAAGCGAGACCAAATACCGTACCCTGCTTGAAAACCTTCCACAGAAAATTTTCTTTAAAAATAGTGCATTGACTTTTGTATCCTGCAATGAAAATTTCGCTAATGAGCTAAATATTAAGTCATCCGAAATCACCGGGAAAACTGATTATGACTTTTTCCCACAAGAAATTGCCGAAAAGTACAGGAAGGATGATTTTGATTTTCTTGCTTCCGGGAAATTATTGGAAACCGAAGAGTCAATGGTTCACGAGGGGCAAACTTACTGGACACAGATAATTAAAATTCCTGTAAAAGATGAAAATGATGCTGTTGCGGGTGTTCAGGGTATTTTCTGGGACATTACGCAGCGTAAGCGGGCCGAAGAAGAACTGAAAAGAACAAATCAGGAATTGATTTCAATCAACAAGCTTATATCGACAAGTACAAGCGTTCTCGACACCAGTGAGATGCTGGATAAGGTTTTGACAGAAGCACTTGATATTGTTGGCCTGGAGGGGGGTACAATTTGCGTTATCGAACCTGATGATACCCTTAAATTAGTTGCCAGCAGAGAAACATCTGATGCTACAGTTGAGGAGTTCACTACCAGTAGAATCAGAGTTGGCGATTGTTTGTGTGGAAATTGTGCACACGACAACTGTCCTTTGATTTTAAACGATCGGGACGCAGTTCTCCAATACTCAAAGCGTGAAGTACTCCGGAATGAGCAGATTCAGTTCCATGCTGCCTTCCCATGCGTAACAAAAGAAAAATGTGTAGGGATTGTCTGTGTCTTCACGCGTACCCTGATAAAGCCGGCTGACCGAAACCTGAAACTTTTGGAAACACTTACTTCACAAGTTGCACTTGCCATCGAAAATGGTCAGCTGTTCGAGGAAATTAAAGCGCATGCACATGCTCTTGAAGATACGGTGGCCGAAAGAACCGCCCAACTTGTATCAATCAATAAAGAACTGGAGTCGTTCAGTTATTCAATATCACACGATCTTCGTGCCCCGCTCCGGGCAATTTTTGGCTTCTCGCAAATCCTGGCCCGGCGTCATCGGGAATCTCTTAACGACGAAGGCAGGCAATACATGGATTATATTGTTGAAGCTAGTATCCGGATGGAACAACTTATCAACGATCTGCTCAATTATTCCCGTCTTGGCCGGAAATCACTCGATCTTCGTCCAGTTTCGTTAAGTGTAATTATTAATAATGTTTACGCGGATTTCAGGCAGAAACTGGAAGAAATAGGCGGCCATTTTAATGTTGATCATGAATTACCTCAAATAAAGGGTGATGAAAGCCTGTTCAGACAAATTTTTACAAACCTGATCGAGAATGCAATCATTTACCGGCGACCAGAGGTCACTCTCGAAATATCCATTTCCTGCGAGCACCTTATAGATGGCTGTATCCTGAAAATTTCGGATAATGGCATCGGTATTCCGCAGGAGTACCTGGAGAAAATATTCGATATTTTTCAACGGCTGCACAGCGAAGATAAATACCCGGGAACCGGAATTGGCCTTGCCACCGTGCGCAAAGCAGTAAGTATGCTCAATGGAACAGTGTCCGTTGAATCGGAGGTTGGAAAAGGAAGTACATTTATTATTAATTTTACTGAATATAAAACAACAGCAACTAATGGATAATCTGGCACAAATACTTTTAGTCGAAGATAACCACATGGACGTTGTTCTTACTTTGGATGCTTTTCGTGAAGCGAAACTTAAAAATAAGATCAATGTGGCCCGAAATGGACATGAAGCCCTCGACTATCTTTTCGGACGCGATAAATACGCCAACAGGGATGAGTTTCCCATGCCTGCTCTTATTTTGCTTGATCTTAAGATGCCGGGAATTGATGGATTTGAGGTATTGCGTCAGATAAAAAATACCGAAATACTAAAACGTATTCCGGTAGTTATTTTAACATCCTCAAAAGAAGAAGGCGACCGTGCCTTAAGCTACGATATCGGAGCAAATAGTTACCTGCTGAAACCTGTTTCGTTTGATGGATTTACAGATGTTGTAAAAAAAATTGATGATTACTGGTTCACTTTAAATATTAATGCCCCGGATGTATAGTCTGGCAGTTTGCTATATTATTTAATAAAAGTTTTTATGGAAAAAAAAATAAGGGTTCTGCATATCGATGATAATATTCACGATCGCCAGCTTATTAAGGATGTTCTTCAAAAGGAACATGGAGGATTTTATATCGTAGAGGCTGACAGCCGTGAAAAATTTGAACAACATCTTGCAGAAGGTAATTTTGATCTGGTGTTGAGCGATTTTAACATCCTTGGTTTCGATGGTTTACAAGTGTTACAGATCGTAAAAGAAAAGTGCCCTCATGTACCGGTAATTATTGTGACAGGTACCGGGTCTGAAGAAATCGCCATCCAGGCCATGAAAATGGGGGCTTCCGATTATGTAATTAAATCGGTAAAGCACATCATGGGGCTGGTTCCAACGATTAATTCAGTTTTAGAGCTTAAAAAGGCTCAGGAAGAGCGTAATCTGGCACAGGAGGCGTTAATTGAAAGTCAGAAATTATTCCAGAATCTCACATATGTTTCCCCGGTAGGAATTTTCAGGACAAGAGAAGATGGCTTTACTACCTATGTAAACCCACGTTGGTCTGAACTGTCAGGCATATCTTTCGATGAGGCGATTGGCGACAGCTGGCTAAATGCTGTTCATCCTGACGACCGTGAACGCCTTAACAAAAAATGGCATGAAGCTGTTAATCGGAATCAGCATTCATTTGCAGAATACCGTTTTCTGAAATCTGATGGAAGTGTCGTTTGGGTTATTGGTAATGCAGTTCCCGAAATGAAAGAAAATGCAGTAACCGGTTATATTGGTACTATTACAGACATCACTGACCGTAAGAGAACAGAAGAAGTACTCAGGGAAAGGGAAGAATTTTTGTCAAATATCATCGAGAATATTCCGGATATGATTTTCATTAAAGATGCTAAGGAATTGAGGCTTATCCGGTTGAATTTGGCTGGAGAAAAACTTTTGGGATATAGTAGAGAATATCTTTTAGGAAAAAATGATTATGATTTTTTCTCAAAAGAGCAGGCGGATTTTTTTACAGGAAAAGATAGGGAAGTCCTGATGAATAAAGCACAATTCGATATACCCGAAGAGCCTATAAACACACTGATGGGCAAGCGGATTCTTCATACAAAAAAAATACCGATACTAAATAATGACGGTGAACCAGCATATCTGCTTGGAATTTCTGAAGACATCACAGAACGAAAGCAAACCGAAGAACAACTTTTAATTGCCAAAGAGAAGGCAGAAGAAAGCGACCGCCTCAAAACCGCCTTTCTGAATAATATGTCTCACGAAGTCCGGACACCATTAAACGGAATCATGGGCTTTACCAATTTGCTCAACGAACCCGGTGTTTCTCCCGAGGAACGTGACAATTATACGCGTATCATCAATCGGAGCGGAGACCAGCTCATTTCTATCATCGATGATATAATCAGCATCGCAACCATCGAGGCCGGACAGGAAAAATTGAATGAAACCGCGGTTGATGTCAATCAGATTATGGAGGATCTTTTTAATAAATTCAATTGTATTATTGATTTAAAGAAAGTTTCACTCCGGTATAATACAAAACTGACAGGAAATCAGTCGATGATCATGGCAGATCAAAACAAGCTCATTAAAATATTGAATAATTTGATTGGCAATGCAATCAAATTTAGCGAGACCGGTACTATCGAATTTAGTTGTGCGTTGGTTGATAATTCCTTACAATTTAAAGTTAAAGATACCGGAATTGGAATTTCACCCGAATACCACGATCTGATTTTTAAACGTTTCCGGCAGGTCGATTTTCGCAGCAAGCGGATTTATGGGGGGAACGGCCTTGGATTACCAATTTCAAAGGCCTATGCAGAGTTGATGGGAGGAAAGATGTGGGTTGAATCATCTGCAGGAAAAGGCTCAGCGTTTATCTTTACCATCCTTCACCATCCTGTCGAAATTGAAATGGAACGTAAAGATTCGGTGCAGACCGGTGAAAGCGACAACGATATACGTACTCCAGTGACCGTACTCATTGTTGAGGATGAGTGGAGTAACTATATGTTATTGAATGCATACCTTACTTCCTGCAATTATCTCACGATTTATGCAACAAACGGACTCGAAGCCATTGCTAAATTCAGGGAATTCCCCAATATCGGGCTTGTATTGATGGATTTAAAAATGCCCCTGATGAACGGATTTGAAGCAACCAGGATAATTAGGTCGGAAAATCCGACTTTACCCATTATTGCAATAACTGCATATGCATTAAGCGGCGATCGTGAAAAAGCTATCGAAGCTGGTTGTAACAGTTATCTCGCTAAGCCCATTAATAAAAATGAGCTGTTGGAAAAGATAAATCAGTATCTCAAATGAGACAAGAATTAAAATAATTTGAGTATTCCGGACTTCCTCGTTTCTTTGTTTTGATGATAGATTAAATTATGTTTAAATTAACACAATCCACCATTGCCCCGGGCAAAATGAATGCTTGAAAATGGGTTTTTCTTTATTTTTGCGACAATTATAATAGTTACTCAGGTTTTCATATATATCAAAATGAGCCGATTAAAACAGAATATAAAACCCTCTGGTGAAGGTAAATTCACCAAAGGCAGTTGGATTTACCTTGCGGGAATTCTTATTTTAACAATCCTGATTTTTTCCAATTCGGTTAAAAATAACTTTATTTACCAGCTGGACGACGACGTTTACATTACAAGTTGCAACGACATCAAAGCATTTACCGCCGATAATATTCATGCAATTTTTACAACTGCGTATGCCGGGTTGTATCTCCCTTTGACCATGCTGACATACATGATTGAATATCATTTTTTTGGATTGAATCCAAAGGCTTACCACATGGTTAACCTGTTACTGCATTTAATCAATATCGTCCTCGTGTTTTTATTGATTTACAAACTCAAACCAAAACCGCTGGTGGCCGGCGTAGTCGCTATTTTTTTTGCCATTCATCCCATGCATGTTGAAGCCGTAAGCTGGCTTTCGGAACGCAAAGATTTGCTGTTTTCGATGTTTTATTTGCTGGGGCTAAATACATATGTCGTTTTTGCACGAAAAAGACAATGGAAACATTACGTAATCACACTTTTGCTTTTTATATTTTCATTACTTTCCAAACCATTGGCCATTTCTTTTCCACTTTTTTTAGTTCTGATTGACTGGTACCATGAGCGGAAATTTACCCTGAGGGTTATTAGCGAAAAAGTGCCATTTTTTGCACTCAGCCTGATTTTTGGACTTATCGGGATTTATTTCGGGAAAACACTCAACCCGCAGGATTTGATTACTCCTGAATTTGACTGGTTTTACAGGGTTTTTATCGTGAGCAATGCTATTTTATTTTACCTTTTCAAACTAATTGCTCCGTTTGGGTTGTCGGTTTATCACTATTATCCCAAAATCATCAATGGAAACCTGCCGTTCGAATTTTATATTTCTGCTCCCTTGATTCTGCTCATCATATCTGGTGTAGCCTGGTTTCTGGTTTATAAAGCAAATGGTTTGAGGAAAGACATTATTATGGGTCTGGCTTTCTTTATCATACCTACCGCTTTTGTGCTTCAACTCGTGCCGATCGGAAGGGCTTATGCTGCCGAACGATATACCTATCTTTCGTACATTGGATTATTTTTTATACTGTCACTCTTTGTCGATCGGATACTAAATGGTACCAACATCAATAAAAATCTGAAACGCTTGTCAGGCGGCTTGCTGATTGCTGTGATTCTGGGATTTTCATACTTGACATATCAGCGAAACAAAGACTGGATGGACAGTTTAACCATGTTCACCGACCTGATCGATAAGAATCCGGTCCGGGGGCATCCCTACCTTTGCAGAGGGATTACCAAATACCAGTTTGGTGATAACATAGGTGCCCTGGAAGATTACAACCTGAGCATTAAGTACGATACTAACGATGCCAAAGCGTACTCAAACCGGTCGTCGGTGAGGGGGATACTCAAAGATTACAACGGTGCTCTGGAAGACTGCAACAAAGCACTGATAATTCAGCCCGGATACATCAATGCCTTGAATAATCGCGCAACAGCAAAATTATTCCTGAACGATTTGCAGGGTGCTTTTGAAGATTATACTGCTTCTGTCCGGCTTGATTCATTGAATCCGAAATCGTACAGAAACCGTATCGGAATCAGTGAAAAACTTGGAAACATGGATGCAATGCTTTCTGATTATGCCATGCTGATCAAACTCGAACCTTCAAGCGCTGCAAATCTTGCCGGTCGTGGTGAAATTTACTACAAAAACGGGAATTTTGATCTGGCCATTTCTGATCTGTCGAAAGCTTTGCAGCTTAATCCATCCTTGTATGGTGCTTTTTTTGCACGGGGAAATGCCTACTTTGGTATCGGAAAGTACGAACTTGCAGTTAGTGATTTTTCAAAATTAATACAGCACTCCCCAAACGATGCCCCCGCCTACTACAATAGGGGAATTTGTTACTTAAAACTAAATGAAATGGAAAATGCCTGCCATGATTGGGAACAGGCCAGGAAAAATGGGAATCCGGATGCCATTCAGAAAATTAACAGGTATTGTAAATAAACCACTTATTCGTCGATCCTTTATTTGTGATACATTGCCAAACCAGGTTTACGGCAATAAGATTTTTTTTGCCATTATAATATCACCTCCTGATACTCGAACGATGAAAATTCCTTTTAAACCGGTTCTGACAGCAAGGCTTTCACCTGAATGAACGCTTTTTTCGGAAATTTTCTTTCCATCCGGTGAAAATAATTGGAGCAAATAAGATGTGCTGTCATCGCCGCTAAGCAAATTTTCGAAAATAATGTAATTGTTGTCTACTTTCAACAAAACTTTTTGAACCACTTTGTTATTTACAATTGCATTTGAAGGATTAAGAAATAACCATTCATAGGCAGCCGGAAACTGCGTCCGCCATAAATATTCGTTGTGCTGCCCGCCGGGAACGACCTTGAGTTTGATTTCATCTTCACCGAAACCGGAAGCAAATAATGTATCAATCATGTTTTCCATTTCCTGCACCATTCCACCGCTTTCGTTATCACCACCCATGATGTAAAACTGCATTGGGAAATGCTTACCGGTGTTTTTTGCAAAAGTGTAGCATGAATCGTTAAACCAGAAAGAAGGTGAAAAAACGCCCGCTTTGCCGAAGACATTCTGGTATTTTACAGCAATATAAAATGAGATCAATCCACCCAGCGAACTGCCCATCACACCTGTGTTCCCGCGTTCCGGCCTGGTTCGGTAGTTCGCATCGATGAAAGGCTTCAGCGTTTCAACGATGAATTCGGCATATTTTTCGCCATCGCCACCACCGTAACCTGGATTCGCCCAGGGGGTATATTCATCAATCCGGTCGGCACCTCCGTTATCGACCCCTACTACAATCGGAACATTTTTACTTGAGGAAAAAAAATTATTCAGCGATTCATCAACTTCCCATTCGCCTGCAAATGAGGTAGCCACATCGAAAAGATTCTGACCATCGTGCATGTAAAGCACAGGATAATATTTACCGGAAGTAGCATAATCGGGAGGCAGATAAAGCCATATCCGGCGTGTCCGGTTAAACTGCGGCATGACAAAATTCTCATCCATTACAATTACATTTTCAGCGGCAGTGTGCGTGGTTCCACCTGTATCCTCCCAGCTTAAAATTGAGAGTTCAAGGGTGTCGGCAGTACCTATTGTGAAAGTCCTGTTTGGCAGGTAGCCGCCATTACCGTTACCCTCCACGGTATCCCAACTTCCACGGGTAAATTTAAATTCCAGGGTTCCAGTGCTTTCAACAACAATTTGCAACTGGCTTAAGGCATTTTGACTTAGCCTAAAATCAGGATTCCCGGGATCCCATTCGTTAAAATTGCCGGCAATAAAAATGTTATCGCCGGCTGGTGTATTTTCAGGAATGGAAGTGACAAGAATGGTAACGTTTCCGGCATCCATCTGAAAAGACTGTAAGAACAGGAAGATAGCAATTATTGTAAAGGCTTTAATCATGCCATTTGTGATTGATTATTAATTTAATGCAGGACAGTTGATTTCTGGCTGAAAGCTTATTCAGCAGTAATCAGTAAATAATAATTTTTCAATCCGGGATCAATCCTCGGTCGCAATCATTACGTTACTTGCTTTAATAAGTACGTAAACATTTTTGCCGGGAGTTAATTCCAGATTTTCAGCCGATGTTTTTGTAATAATCGACACAACTTCCTGTCCACCCGGAAGTTCTACAATTACTTCCGAGTTCACGGAGCCATGCTCAATTTTCTTTACTTTTCCTTTTAGCGTATTGCGTGTGCTTACTTTCATGATGCCTGTTTTTAGTTTAAAAAATAATGGATAAATTTACATGAAAAATTTGATTCCCACACAAAAACCTGCAATACTTCAAAGAACGTCGGACCTTTGGTATGGGCTTTAGTTCAATACCGACTCCCTGCCGGGTTGTGCAGACCGCTCAGCGTTATATTTAATGTGCCCCGTTGTTTTTTATTTTATAATAATTAATCCATTTACGCCTATGACAATTAGTATTGCAAAAGTCCCCAAAACCGAAAAATATCCTACCGCTTTCGTATTTAGTTTCATAATCCGATTACATCTCCACAAAATCAAAAACAGTATCGTTAACACAAACGCTGCAATTATATACTTATCTGTATCCAACATTGATGCTATTCTTGCTTCATCCTGCAAATTAATTCCACCGAAAATAATTGAGAAAAATCTTGAAAATATTGCAAAAAATGTAAATGAGTAGGCATAAATTGATTTAGTTATCCAAGTAATTAATAAAAATACCAACGCTTGAATTACTGTAAAAAAAGGTCCTCCAATTGCAGACCATAAAGCATTAGATTCGTTAATAAAATAGCCACTTTTCGGAGATGAATTATTTAAACTTAATGTCATATCATTGCCCAATAGTTCTCCAAATATCCAATGACCGGACTCATGGAAAATATAGGTGATGAATGCAATTGGTACAAATAAAATGATAACATTCCAATTAATCTGACTTTCTTTTAAATCACTTTTTATTTTATTTCTAAAAGTCTCTTTCATTTTTCGATCTCCTATTGGCAAACGATTTCTTCTACAATGGGGCACAACGGGAAGCATAAGGATTGTGGCGGACTATAAAAGACTGATCTTTCTGTCCACACTGTTTTGCATTTGAAACTAAAATGTTCATTTTCAAACCGGAACCTGCTATAAACCATATACATTTTTCAACTAAATCCCGCTTCGGCGGGATAGCATTCAAAATTACCCGATTTTTCCATACTCGTTAATTATCAACTAAAAAATTTACAGTGACAAGAAAGAAACCGGATTTTACAATTGTTGAGCAGGCCATTGTGCTTGTTCCTGAGCTTGGAAATTTGTCCGTAAACTGAAACAAAAAGTTACTTTGCGCAGGCATGATCCGTCAACTGACGGATGAAAATTTCTGATGTGGACTTTGTGCGTAAAACTATTCACATCTGCCAAAGCAAATACAGGAAAGGCCGCATTGTGCCGATGGCCGAAAGCATGGCCGTAAGGCTGAAAACGAAATTGGGAAATCATGTTCATTTCAGTCAATGTTATCTGCGTAATAAACTATTAAAAGCACAAAAACCCGCAAAATTTCAAAGAACGTCTGGCCTCTGGCGTGGGTTGCGATGGATCGAGCGAGGTCGAGATATAGTTCAACACCGACTCCTCGCTGGGACTTGCGACCGCTCGGCGTCCTATTTATTAGGTGTAGTTATTTAGTATGTTATTTGTTGTTTTCAATTTAGCAAACCATCGTCCAATTATTTTATTATGATAATCAATAATTTTATCTGCTTTCATAAATGAATTGTCATATGTGCTATGTCCATCACTTACCAAAATTGTTGGAATGCCTTTTCCAAAAGCACTTTTACAAGTTGCATCAATACAGTATTCGGTTTGAAGTCCTACTATAACAATGGAATCGATGTTATTCGTTTTTAAAACATTCAATAACTCCGTTTTAAAGAATGAATCGGGTGTGGTTTTATCAACATACAAATCATCAGATGTTGCGTGAACTCTTGAATATACTTCCCAAAGTCTTGTTCCTTCTACCAAATCTTCGTCGGTATGACGAACAAAGATAATTGGCTTGCCCTGCTTTCTGAAAGAATCAATAAGTTGATTATTATTGTTTATCAAATTGTTTTCATTATATACAGGATAATTTGGGTCATAGAAAAATCCTTCCTGAACGTCAATTACAATTAGTGCTTCATTCATTTTTTCATTAGTTTTATTTGGTTTATTTGTACCATACGAAATTAGAAAAAAAGCCATACATACTGTACTTAGTTATCATTCAAAAACCGCCAATAAATGCATAGATATATCCCTGTCTGGCCGCTGGCGTAGGTTGTAGTTCAATTCGCCAACTGGCGGACCGGGGCTTGCAGACCGCTCAGCGTAAGATTTATTTGCAACTTCTGTTTTTCAGTCATTTATAATCAGTTTTCCGGTTTTATTTGTCAAAATTGAAAGAACCTTGTTTAATTCAGAATATTCCTTGTCAGTCGGCTTAATTAAAACTTCAATTTCTCCATTTTGCAGTTTTAATCTAAACCTTTCTTTTGTCAAAACCATTTCATAGTCACTTAACTCGCCGGCATAATCTTCGTTATGAGTTTCAAAATATATGTAATCATTTTCATCTTCAAAATCAGGGTATAACCTTTGTATTAATAAATATTCACCTGTTGAATCAATAATTTCTTGAACAGTCATATGCGAAAGTTCTTCACCTAAGCTCTTTTTATTAGAAAAAGACACTTGGCAGCCTAATTCTTCGTCACTTATTGATATTTCAATACAATTAATTATCATGTTTATCCACCAATATTTTTATACGCTTCATTAATCAAATGTTTAGTTTCTTCAAGGTCTTTTAAATCTTTAATTGTCAGTTCAAAATCACCCGTTCCAAAATGCCCAATATTTTTAACATCTCGTCCTTGTTTTGGCATTGTTTCAATTTCGTCAGCATTGAGTTTTAAATATAGTGTTATTTTCTTTCTATAAGTCTGCATACAAACAAAATTTTGGCTTGTTTTATATGCCACATAGTTTTTCTTTGGTGTTTCTTCAATAGTGCTGTCCAATGAAATAATACAATCTCTTGTAGCATTAAACAATTCCTGTATGCTGTCATCGAGATTTTCAAAATGCTGTTCCAGAGTATAGGTTGCTGTTTTTCTTGTAAGCGCAGCCTTTTTTCCAGCTTCCACCATAACAGGATTTTTCTCGGAATATTCTTCAGTTTCCTGATGATTGGAACCGCTTGTTCTTTTATATACCTCGTCAATGCTCAAAATTCCATTTTCGTAAATTTTATACTGCCATAATTCAATATTTGCTCCCATAACTTGAACAGCATGCAAGTCATATTTTTTATATTCAGGGGCAAGACAGATAACTCTAATGTCTGACCAGTCAACTTCTATTTCTTTTCCGAATTTTCTATTTACTGCAACTTGAAAGTCTCCTTTATGGTCTCTAATCCAGTGCAAGTAATAAAGACTTTGATTTATTAAATCAGACGATGCAACTTTCTTATATTCAATAATTACTGGATTATTATCTTCGGAAATAGCTAAAGAGTCAATTCGTCCGGAATGAATATTACCTGTAGAAAATTCTGATGCAATAAAACGGCAATTAAAGATTGTTTCAACATTCTCTTCAACAAGCATTTGCAGGTCTTTTTCAAGTTTAAATTCACTTAGGCGAACTCGTTTTGCTTTTCCTTTAGCTATCTCAAATATTGCCATTTTTCTTATTCGTATTTTTTGTTTCTATGATGTAGGGTATTTTCTTACAGTTGTTGCCAACGGTAAATTGTATGAGTTGTGGCAGACCGCGTGGTAGTTTCCTGTAAAACCACTTTGCAGTTTGAGCGGGCAACAAACCTTGATATTTAGTACTTTCCCTGCCATTACTTATAAAAAGTGTTGTATTTTAGTGCTTTATTTGTCAATCTTTTTTTGGTTTTCAATATAAACATCGTCCGCAAGTTTTTTCAATGCCTTCAATGAGTCCTTCTTGTCTAAAATTTCCAGTTGATAAACAGCCATCTCTCTTAATTGCAAGAATCTTTCCGGTTTTTCAATTCCTTTTATAATTATTTCTGCGTTAAGACTTTCAATATTGGATAATACCGCTAATTCGTTTATACTTGCAAAGTCTCTAATATTTAAATCCTTTTTTGCTTGTTCTGGGTTCAAGTCCCGCCAGTCCTTAGCTGTACAATTAAATAATGCAACGTTCAATAAATCTGCTTCCTCAGCATAAATTAACCATTCTTTGTCCTTCGTATAATTTTTCTCTGGCACGATGTGTTTCTGAACTGCGTCAGTTTGTATATGATAATTTGCTTTACTTAAAATTCGTTTAACATTCCATCTGAGATTATATTGGTTGCTTTCTATTACCTTATAACGCTGGTATTCTTTAATCAGGTAGAGCTTAAAAGTCGGACTAATTGTTGCACCAAATTCAAAAGCAATGTCTCTATGCGCATAAGTTCCACCGTATCGACCAGATTTTGAAATTATTCCAATCGCTCCGGTTTTTTCAGACCATTGTTTTGGACTTAATACAAAAGTTGGTAATCCAGCTTCCATTTTAAAGTGGTCAAATTCGACTACTTTAAAATCAGGATTATACATTGTCTCCCATGTTCCAAGGAATTCAATAGTTGTACGAGTCCTAATCCAGTTTTTAATAACATCAGCTGCTCTATTATCTCCTTCCTTTGCCTTTGCCATATCAGTCAAGCAGATGTAATCCTCTTCTTCAATTTTCGTAATTGAGATTATTGCGTTTTTAATATCAATAGTGCTTATTTTGTACATAATCAAATTATTCCAAAGTGGTCAAATTCGACCACATTAACTTTCTAATCAATCCAAATGTACACTTTTTGATTCTTTCAACTTCTCGTTCTAATTTTTCTGTTCTCAAACTTCTTCAAAAACTATCTGCTTCTCAATAACAACCCTTTCTGCTAATGATTTTGCCAGATAGGGCTGTTTTTCCTATTTTGCAGCCTTAACGGGCGTGTATCCGCCATAGTGGTGGTTATTTCCGGTTAGTCACACCTGATCTGTTTTGTTAATTTGTTCATAATTAGCTTATAAGATTGTTCATTCTTATTTGCTTCCATTCCTCCGACTGTTTTCATTATCATCGTTTTTATTTATGGCTGACGAACTTAGTGTAAAAGTAAACTATTTTTCAGTTATCCAAATTATCCGGTGGACTTTTTATCTGATCAAATCAGTTAGTTGCGATGTGGGTGTAAATTTTAATTCACGGGCCCGATCATTCATTGAAATCGTTTTTCACTGATCGGTTTGAAAACTATTAAGTTTTTTTTTTAGTCATTTTCCTGCCGCTTTTTCATTTCCGTTTTCGATCCGTTTTGTTCAATAAAAATGAACTTATTCGTACTAAAAAATGAACAAGTGCATTTTAATCAATCATCTAGTGCATTTTAAAACCGGATAAAGACCCTGTTAGCTAAACAACTATTTCTTATTCTCTATCCCGTATTTTAAAGCCCCGGCATGGGTTTTATCCTTGTACGCCTGCCTGTAAATAACCGACATTAAAGATTGGCGATAAGTTGTTTCAGCCTGGTTTCGGCAATTTTAAGGTTGTATTCGAAATTGATGAGCCGGGTAAACGACTGGACGTAGTTGTCCTGCGCCTGGTGAACTTCAAGCGAAGTAGTCTGGCCGTGTTTCATCCGTTGCAGACTGATCACGAGGTTTTCGGTGGCAAAACCGTTATTTTCTTTTTCGATGGCAAGCAGGCGCTGCTGATTATCGAAGGCTTCGATTGCATTGAGTAATTCGGTCCGGGCCTGGAGTTTCACGTTCTCAAGTTCGAAGCGGGCCGATTCGATTCCTATCCTGGCTATGCTGATCTGCCGGTTTATATTTCCCGACTGGTAAAGCGGTATCGAAACTGTCCCGCCCAACTGCGGCCCCCAGCTGTGGTTTTGAAGGATGGTGCCAGCTGAATTATCGGTTTGCGATGTATAATAACCGGCTTTGAAACCGATAAGCGGATAGCGGAAGCTGCTGTATTCCTTTAAATTCAGTTTTGCGATGTCGAGCTGCTTTTGAATCGATAAGATACCTGTGTTGGCAACATCAAGTTTTTGAAGCAGTTCATTCTTATTGGGTGCATAATTCAGCGGTATCGAATCGGATACTTCAAACAAGGTATCCGCATCCAGGCCAAGCAACAGCTTGAGTGCCTTTATGGCGGCATCAATTGTAAATTCCTGGTTTATCGCGTTTTCCTTATACACATTCAAATCAATCTTCGATTGAAGCAGGTCATTTTTTAATGTCGAGCCGGCATCAAAACCGGTCTGCAAAATCTTTACCAGCTCGGTATTGTAGCTGATGATCTGGTTTATCGAAACCAACTGCTGTTTTTGCCTTACAACATCGTAATAGGCTGCAATAACGTTGTACTGCGTCTGTAAAATCATATCCCTGAACTGTATATCCCCCAGGACTTCGATTTCGTTTAATTTATTTTTTGTTACAAACATCTTACCGCCATCGAAGAGCGTCCACGACAACTCAACACCGGCACTATACGATTTTGTGGTAAAACCGGAATAATTGGTTTCGGTACCGCCGGATAATTTCTGTTTTACATGGTTCACATCATAACCACCATTTCCGGTTATTCCTACTTCGGGCAGCATACCTGCATTACCCAGGGTATTGTTTGCCTGTGATATGGCGGCATCATTGCCGGCAATGCGTATGTCGTAATTATTCTTTAAGGCAATTTTTACAGCATCTTCCACCGACAAAATGCCTTGCGCATCCGCCATCGAGAATATCATCAGGAAAAAAAAGCCGAAAAATGTTTTCATAACCAAATTAATTAGGAATTACGAATTAGGAATTAGGAGAGGGGAAATAGCTGTCATAGGATCAGGAATTTAGCTTTTGTTTCATGGTTATCAGGATTGAACCTGTTGTTTTAAGAATTTTTTCACAATCATTCACTAAAGTCTTTTCCTGTAAAACGTTATCCTTTTTCATATTGATTTATCATTTTAATATGGTTCTTTCTTACCAGATTCCTAATTCTACATTACGAATTAGGAATTTAGCTTCTGTTTCATGGTTATCAGGATTGAACCTGTTATTTTAAGAATTTTTTCACAATCATTCACTAAAGTCTTTTCCTGTAAAACGTTATCCTTTTTCATAGTGATTTATTATTTTAATATGGTTCTTTCTTACCAGATTCCTAATTCCTAATTCCTAATTCTACATTCCTAATTTTTATTTACGAATTTCTGATTTTTTCCCCGACAACGCAATATACGTTACCGGGATAACAAATAAGGTAAGAATCAAGGCAAAGAGTAATCCGCCAACAACGACAATCCCCAATGAAACGCGGCTTTGGGCACCTGCACCAATAGCTAATGCAATGGGAAGGGCACCGCAGATAGTGGCTAATGAAGTCATCAGGATTGGACGAAAACGCGCTGCGGCAGCTTCAAAAGCAGCTACTCTTTTGGGAAGTCCGCCCAATCGTTTTTGATTTGCAAATTCGACGATCAGAATACCGTTCTTAGTTACAATCCCGATGAGGAGAATCATCCCGATCTCAGAAAAGATATTCAATGTCTGCCCGAATACATAGAGTGAAAGCAATGCTCCGGTTATAGCCATCGGCACGGTAACCATAATAATAAACGGATCTCTGAAGCTTTCGAACTGTGCTGCAAGAATCAAATAGATCAGGAATAAGGCAAATACAAGGGCAAATGATATATTTGAGCTGCTCTCTGCATAATCTCTGGATGGGCCGGTAAGGTCGGTATTGAAGGAAGAGTCGAGCAGGCCGGAGGCAATTCTTCGCATCTCCTCAACCCCATCGCCAACGGTTTTCCCGGGAGCCAGATTTGCCGAAACAATAGCCGACTTATAGCGGTTGTAATGATACAATGTAGGCGGATTGCTGTTTTCCTCCATTTTAATCAGGTTATCGAGTTGTATCATCTTTCCGGCTGAGTTCCGGATATACAAAGATGATATGTCGGCCGGCTGGTCGCGGTTTTCCCTGTCAACCTGGCCGACAATGAAATATTGTTTGTTGTTGCGCAGGAAATAACCGTATCTGCCGCCGCTGAATGCCAGGTCGAGTGCATCGGTAACATCTTTTTCGTTTACGCCGAGGCTGGTGGCTTTTAAACGATCGACCGTAATGTTCAATTCAGGTTTGTTGAATTTCAGGTTCACATCTAAATTGCTGAAAACCGGACTGCTTTGGGCTTCATCAAGGAATTTGGGAAGAACTTCGTGGAGTTTGTCGAAGTTCATATTCTGAAGAACAAACTGCACGGGCAAACCGCTTGAAGCTGCGGTGGTGATGGTGGCTTCCTGGCTTGCAATGATCCGGGCATCAGCAATTCGTTTATACATTCGCGACAGCCTGTCGTAGATTTGCTGTTGGGTAGCCTTTCGTTTGTTTGGTTCGGGAAGGAAGGTAATTACAAAACCCGTATTAGCACTCGAGCTTCTTCCTCCTCCATAACGGGCAAGGATAAAAGGTGCTTCAGGCACCGAATCGGTCTGCAACTTGGCAATCTTATCCAGGATTTTCTGGGTTGTGGTAAATTCGCTTCCCTCGGGAGCCGTGACCATGGTACGTATAAAGCTATGGTCCTCCAGTGGTGCAAGTTCCGATTTAAGTTGTTTTGAGATTACAACAATCAGCACAAGGCAGATGCCGATAATTAATAAGGAAATCCATTTTCGTAGGATGAAAAAGCTGAGTATCCGGCGGTAACCTTTTTCGAGGTTTATATAAAACGCTTCGGTAGCCAGATAAAACCGCGAATGATGAGAAGCCGACCCGCCAAGTTTCACATTCAATACCGGGGTTAGGGTTAAAGAAACCAAAGCCGAAATAAGCACGGCCGATGCAACCACGATCCCAAACTCCCTGAATAACCTCCCGGTAAAACCCTGTAAAAAAACAACAGGTATAAAAACGATGGCCAGCGTAAGCGAGGTTGAAATTACGGCAAAAAAGATCTCACGGGTTCCTTCAAAGGCTGCCTGCCACTTGTCCATTCCCTTTTCGATCCGCTTAAAGATGTTTTCGGTAACCACGATACCATCGTCAACAACAAGGCCGGTAGCCAGGACTATTCCCAGCAGGGTTAGCACATTTACCGAATAATCGAGAATATACATGATGAAAAAAGTGCCCACAAGAGAAACCGGGATATCGATAAGTGGTCGTAAGGCAATGACCCAGTTACGGAAAAACAGGAAAATGATGAGTATAACTAATGAAATGGCGATGGCCAGCGTTTCGATCACATCTCTTACCGACTGCCGGATGAAAATGGACCGATCCCGTCCTATATCAAGGCTGACGCCTTCGGGTAAAGTTTCCTTGATCTGGTCGAGACGCCTGTAAAACTCATCCGAGATTTCGATGTTGTTTGCTCCGGGTAATGGGATGAGTGCCAGCACAAGACCGGTGGCACCGTTGATACTTGCAGCCGATTCTTCGTCCTGTGGCCCAAGAACCGCTTCACCAACATCGCTGAATCTCACCACCTGGTTATTGACCTGCCGGATGATCAGGTTGTTAAAATCATCTTCAGTTGATAATCTCCCGTAGGTTTTGATGATGAGTTCGGTTAAATAACCCCTGATTTTTCCTCCGGGCATTTCCACATTTTCTTTGGCAAGGGCGGCACTAACATCAGAAGCTGTAACCGACCTGGCCGCCATTCGTTCCGGATCAAGCCAAAGGCGCATGGCCGGCTTCTGCTGCCCGTAAATATTTACCGAACTGATTCCGGGGATAGTCTGAAACTTCTCGAGTAGTATATTTTCGGCATAATCGCTCAGCTCTAAGGCATTCATCGATGTACTCCGGACGATAAGCATGATGATCGGGTCGCTGTTGGCATCCGATTTTGTGACCGTTGGCAGTGCATCGAGATCCTGGGGCAGGTTTCTTATCGCCTGCGATACTTTATCCCTCACATCGTTGGCTGCTTTTTCGAGATCGGCATCAAGATTAAATTCGACGGTGATGGAACTGGTGCCTATGGCAGATGCGGAAGAAATGGATTTTACACCTTCGATGCCGTTGATCGATTTTTCGAGGGGTTCGGTAATCTGTGATTCGATAATTTCGGAATTGGCACCGGTATAAGATGTCTGGACGGTAATGATGGGCGGATCGATAGCCGGGTAAAGCCGCACGCCGAGAAAAGTATAGCCAACCGCTCCCAGCAGGATGATAATCAGGCTAAGTACCATTGAACCAACAGGACGTTTCAGGGCAATATCCGAAATAATCATATCGCGCTGGTAGTTACTGTTGAAAATGAAATCTTAACCCCTTCCTTCAGGAATAAAAGACCATTGGTAACGATGGTGTCGCCGGGACTGATCCCGTCGAGTACCTGGATGGTGGAAGCCCGCCGTATTCCCGTATGAACCGCCACAAAATGTGCCTTGCCATTTTTGGCAACGATTATATTTTTGTTGCGCTCCTGTGGGATAATGGCCTGGGTAGGTACCATGAGTGCATTTTTATTTTCACCGAGTTCGAGCTGAACATTTGCAAAACTTCCCGGAACCAGTTCGTCAGATTTGCTGTTGACCAGTGCCCGTATTTTCAGGTCGCGTGTGCCCTGGTCGATACCACCTTCGGTAGCAAAAACAGTGGCATCGTAAAATTTATCGCTTTCATTCATGGTAAATTTAACCTGAAGGCCTGTCTTGATTTTGCTGCTGTACTTTTCGGGGACACTAAAATCGAGTTTTAATTTATTTTCCTGGCGAATGGTTGCCAGTAACGTAGATGGCGTTACCTGTGCGCCGATACTGATGTTCCGCAATCCGATAATTCCATCGAATGGAGCTAAAATCTGCGTTTTGCGGATCATACTGTTTTGCACTTCGATATCGGCTTTGATGGTATTTACCTGTAAATAGGTCTGATCGTAATCGGACTGGCTGATGCCATTCACCTTTAACAAGGCGGTTTGCCTTTCGAGAATTTTTTCCTGGATATCGAGTTGGGTCTGAAGTTTTTTAAGGTCAGCCTGTAAATCATCATCAAAGAGTTTTACAAGCAGGGTGCCTTTTCCGACGAACTTTCCTTCCGGAAGATTTATAAAAACGACTCTTCCGGCAATTTCGTTC
>Ga0172370_10001629_pt1 | contig 33773 bp, 33 predicted proteins | sample LakKiv5m_FD_114538 | JGI IMG/M metagenome (GOLD analysis project Ga0172370, IMG submission 114538) | Freshwater microbial communities from Kabuno Bay, South-Kivu, Congo - kab_022012_11.5m | ecosystem: Environmental > Aquatic > Freshwater > Lake | place: Democratic Republic of the Congo...
CTATCATTATTTGCAGGGTTTTATGCATTAAAGATACAAATTCCTGCATTAAAAAGAATAGAAAAATAAAATTAATTTATTGACATTCAATTGTTTATATCTATTTTAAGGAGCGACTATTTAAAGCCGGATTGTTGATTATCTTTGCAATTATAGCATTATTTGATATCACGATCCAAAATTAATAATACCGGTTCACAATTTAACTAAAACGCCATGATAGAGCAGGCTCATACCGAAAAGAACATCAGGAATGGTAAAACCGTTCAGTCTGGTTTCCGCATTCTTGTAGCCGAAGACGAAGAATCGAATTTTCGTTATGTTGAAAAACTGCTGCGCAAGGCAGGTTTTGAGTTATTGCGCGCCACCAATGGCCTCGAAGCGGTTGAATTTGTAAACATCGATCCGAAAATTGATCTGGTGCTCATGGATATTAAAATGCCGCTGATGAACGGCATTGAAGCTACCCGTGAAATCAAAAAAAGAAAACCTCAGTTACCGATTATCGCGACAACCGCTTTTGCTATTCCGGGTGATCGCGAAGTATTTCTCAAGGCAGGTTGTGACAATTACATCCCCAAACCCATCAGGGCAGGCAATCTTATCGACATGATTATTAACCACATCCATGCACGTTAGCAATTACTGCTCAATGGCCAAAGGCAAATCAAGCACAAAGGTAGTTCCGTTAACTTCATCTGAATCAAAATCAACGCTACCTTTCAAATACATGGTAGTGAGCAGTTTCACAGAGTATGTTCCAATACCTCTGTCAGCACCCTTAGTCGAAAAAGATCGCTTGAATACCTGTTTTTGAATTTCAACAGGCATAAAAGTCGGATTGTTCACCGAAAAACGCACTGTAGTATTGTCAAGTTTAACACCCAGGTTAACCATATCACCAGCCCGGCTGGCTTCTAAAGCATTTTTTACCAAATTTATAAGCACCCTTTTGAGTAATTGCTGATCGGTTTCAATCTGCACTGAATGCCCGAAAGGATCTACATAAATACGCTTTTCAGATGCAATTTCATGGTGCGAAAGATATGCAGCCACTTCGTGTAAAAGCTGCATGGTATTAAGTCGTACAACTTTTAAGGCAAGATCACCGTTTTCGGCTGATGTAAGCGCACGCTGGGCCATTAGGTCTTCAACAAGATCGTTACTCGCTTTTTCAGCAAATTCAATAAATTCAAGCATCTCGGCCTGATCTGAACTTTCCTTCATAGCATTGAGCAACCCATTTAAGCCTGTGGCTGTGTTCAGCACATCATGAAAAAACATGCGCTCTAAAGCCCTGCGGCGCTTCTGATCGCTGATATCTTTAACAGCAAATATTACGTAATCACGGTCTTTATATACAAATGGGCTGGCTTTAACCTGAAGGTCATATGATATCTGTTGACCGTTTACTTCAGAACTTATCCGGCATTCGCGAACCGTTACTTGCTTTGATTTCTGACATTCAATAATAGCATTAACCGCACCGCAATACCGGCACGATTCGGTGGTACCGCAGCCCCACTCATTCTCAGAGGAATGTATACATTTAAGAAGTTCGCCTGGCCTTAACCCGAGTTCTTCACTGCTTCCATCGTGTCCCAAAAGATCGAGCAGTGCTCGATTTGAATAAACTATCTGGCGCTCAGGCGAAAGGATAACCGCAATATCTGGCATTGAATCCGATATCAGTCGCAGCTGAGTATCAAGCGACAAATCAGCGTAATGATTTAATATCTCGCTTACGCCCGCTCTGGCTGATGGAGCAAAACTTGTACTCTCACGCGCATTGGAATTGTAGATACTCATGGGTAGCAGATTTTAAGCTAATTTTCCTAGTTTATTTGCAATGCGAATAATATTTTTTGCACTGCAACATTGTGTTAAATTTATAGATAATTTTGAAGTAAGTAACCGGCTTCTCTATAAAAATCTTAAACCTGTTTTAAAAAAATGCCAAAATGGTAAAATACCATGAAGGGCTGGTCGCCTCAGATTTACAACACCATTTGATTGAAGCGCTTAATGGATACCATGGCCATGATATCTTTTCGCGGCAAACCGGATTGGTGATCTTCAACAAATCATTCCTCAGAAATTTTCAGGTACTAGAAGCAACCGATTATAGTTGCCATCCATTTTTGCGGCTCCATTATCTTATTTTTGGGGGTGAAATTCTGTCTATAAATCCTGATGGCGAAGTTTTTTCAAAATTATCGCTTCGCAATGAAATAGAATTAAATTCTGACAATATAAGAGAGTTTCTATTATTCTATTTCCAAACCTATACGTTTGAGCACGAACACCTAAATATTTTCGAGAGCATTGATGAAGTCCCTTATAACCTGCCTCCACCCAACAACACACTCAAATACCTCACCGAAGCTTTCAGGCCAATAGCTGTTTACAACACTTCAACCGGTTTTATTTGCGACCTTTCAGTGATTCATTCCGGCGATTTGCTTTGGCTTACTGTTGAAGCAGATTTTAACGGATTATTGCGCATTACCAACAAGCAGCTAATTGCCAGCGATTTAAAAATCAGAAATTTCATGTTTGAATAGTTAAGAATTATGGATAAAATTACCCGACTCATTCAAAAATTCCGTCATATCCGTTATGCTGAATTTTATAACCCTTGCAGTCCCGAAACCCTCGAGGAATATAAAAATCTGCTGGTTGACTCTGGCCATGCTTGGACTGACGAGCTTACTAAATTATACCATACCACCAACGGTTTTTTCTATAACGGAATTTATGTATTCACCTTAAGGTCAGCTGAAACCAACGAAGATTATGATATTCTGGTGCAAAATGTCAAATGGGATATCAGCGATAGATTGCCAGGCTGTGTTTTATTCGGCCGCTCCGATGAAGAAGTTTATGTATTTAACAGTGAATTAAATGCATATCAGATTCTTGACATTACGGGTTGGGATGAGTATTACACTTTCAACACCTTGGATCAACTACTGGAATTCGTAGTGAACGAGCGCATTTAAATTCCCTCATTAATTTTACGTGTACACAAAATGCAGATGGTTCCTTATACAGCCAACCATAACTTTTAAAAACTATTAAAACTGGTAATAACAATTTTGAAAGCTCATGGCATTTCTAATATCTGTTAAGTAAAGATAGTTAAGTTTTTTTACACTATTCCCTAATCATATATGCAATGCTTATCAATCAGCGGGTGAATAACAAATTTATTTAATGGTTTTAACAAAATATTTACATTTACCCGACTAAAAAAATTATCTCAGTAAAAAACGGTTACTTTATTCTTGATTTGCCGATTTATATATAGTAACTTTAAAACAGCTGAAATAAACTAACCGATGTCAGTGACCCGAAAATCCGATAGCCATTTCGAATTTGTTGAGAAATACAACATTCTGATCAATCATGTTAACACAAAATACAATGATTCGCCTTCTTCTTACATTCTCGATCTCACCAGGTTTATAAAAGAGGCTGACCGGTTAAAGGCCGATCGACTGCTCGTGATTGCAAGCTCAGAAGTTTTTAATTTGAATATGAGAATGTATGAATGGATTTCATCCTATCTTTTTCCACAGATGAAACATTCAGGTATTAAAAAAATTGGCTTCTGCGCGAGTACGAAGTCTGATTCAGTAACAAGGCATAAAGCTATTTTCGGAATAGATCCTGAAGTTGGTGTATTTACGTCAATGCCGGAAGCCAAAGCATGGGTACTTGATTTAACTGAACAAATGGCGTCACTGAGTATCGATATAATTGAGCAGGAACTAAACGGACAGCTCGCCTCATGATTCATTTTTTAAAGCTTTTTGTCTGGCAAACCGCTGTGCCATAGCACCGGTAAATGTCAGTTGCATGGCATGGTATATTAACATAGGAATAAGCAGAATGCCTGAAATTGGATTATGCGTATACATCACTCTCAGAAAAATAGTAGCATGCATCAGTGACTTGGTCGAACCACAAAATAGAACAGTTATGATATCAGATTCCTGAAACCGGCCCAGTTTCGATAACACCAACAATAGAATATTCAAAATCAAAAATATAGCTACAAGAACACCCATCAGCACCGCCAATTTTACAGCGCCCATATCCGACATCAAGCCATTGGTAAATGAGGCACAAAAAGAAGTATATACAATGCTTAATACAACAGATTGGTCAAAATATCGGGTAATATTCCGGTAACGGACAGCCATAGAACCATACCATCTATGCAGTAGCATTCCACTAAGCATTGGCAATAAAACCTGTAAACTTACTTTAATCAAAATATCTGCACCTCCATTATTTCCGGAATCCGGGGCAAGAACAAGCCCAATTAGCAGTGGAGTTATAAATACTCCGGCAATGCTTGAAAATGTGGCATTAAACAGCGATGCAGGTATATTACCACCCGCCATAGACACCATTACCACCGCCGATGAAACTGTGGAAGGCATAGCTGCCAAAAAAAACAAACCCACCCAAAGTGGATCATGTAAAAGTTTTGGAGAAAAAATCAGAGGCAAAGCTACCAAAGTCGGAAAAATCAGAAATGTAGCCGATTGCACCAGAGTATGAACTTTCCATAATGAAACGCATTGCAATAACTGCGAAAAACTTAATCGTAATCCATATAGAAAAAAGATAACTGACACTCCTGCCCCAGCAAAGGATTTAATCGAAATTACATCACGATTTAGCCCGGGAGAAGGAAAAATCCAGGCAAGTAAAATCACAAAAACCAATGCAGGTACAAACCAATCAAATGACGATATTCTGGTTTTAATATACTGTTTTACTGGTTCCAACATGTGGCTTACAGGAGTATTGCTAACAAAGATACGAATGTTATCCCGCACGAAAGTCGATAAAAATCAGTCAAAATCAATAGTTTTGCACAAAATTACAGATATGCGTATCGATATACTCACCATTTTCCCAGAAATGTTCGACGGCCCGTTCAGCCATTCAATCATAAAAAGGGCGATTGATAAGCAGAGGGTTGAAATACACATTCACAATATCCGTGACTTTGCAGCAGGGAAGCACCATAATGTGGATGATTATGTATATGGAGGCGATGCAGGAATGGTTATGATGATACAGCCGATTGCCGATTGCATTGAAGCGCTGAAGGCCGAACGTGCATACAATGAAATTATTTTTCTCACTCCAGACGGAAATTTACTCAACCAGGGCCTGGCAAACCGCCTCAGTATGTCGGGCAACTTAATAATGCTTTGCGGCCATTACAAAGGAATCGATGAGCGCATCAGAGAGAACTATATCACTTTGGAAATTTCAATTGGTGATTATGTGCTTTCGGGAGGAGAACTGGCAGCCGCGGTGCTTACCGATAGTATAGTCAGACTTATTCCCGGCGTTTTGAACGACGAAACCTCTGCACTCAGCGATTCATTTCAGGATGGTTTGCTTAGTCCGCCTGTTTACACAAGACCGGCCGAATATAAAGGTTGGAAAGTGCCCGAGGTACTGCTATCCGGCAACGAAAAAGAAATTAAAAACTGGAATTACGAGCAGGCACTTGAGCGCACAAGATTGCGCCGTCCCGACCTTTTAACCCATAACATAACTCAAGCTACTGATTTGTAACTTATTCCCTATTAGTTATATTAACCTGATTAGACGATGCAACCGTTTGATTGCCTTTTCGTAACAGATATATCAGAAACCAGATTGCTACCCCCACTGTAACAACTGCTCCTGCACTATAGGCAGCATTGCCAGGTAAAGCAAAACCCTCAGGTGCAATAAAAAGGTAGGTTGATACTACCGCAGTCATAAAAAGTGCAGGAATTAATGTTATCCAATACAATTTTTGGTCTTTAACCAGATAAACCGTTATCGCCCAGAGAACAATGGTAGCAAGGGTTTGATTTGACCACGCCATATATCGCCATATAATGGCAAAATCAATTTGAGTAATAATAAATCCGGCTATAAATATAGGTAAAGTAATCAAAAGTCTGCTTTTAATACCTTTCTGCTCAATTTTTAAGAAATCAGCTATAATCAGCCTTGCGCTTCTGAAAGCTGTATCGCCTGAGGTAATAGGCGCTGCAACCACGCCCAACAATGCCAGCAAACCGCCAACCTTTCCGAGTAATGTATTCGAAATTTCATTTACAACCCAGGCCGCATTGCCTTTGTGGGCAACCATAACATCGTTCAGTTGATCAACACCACCATAAAATGCCATACCGGCAGCGGCCCAAATGAGAGCAACCAGCCCTTCGGCAATCATTGCACCATAAAATACACGTCTTCCCTGCGTTTCGTTGGTTATACAACGGGCCATCAACGGCGATTGGGTAGAATGAAAACCAGAAATTGCACCGCAGGCTATGGTAATAAATAACATGGGAAAAATCGGAAATTTACCTGAATCAACATGGTAATTGTAGAGACCGGCATCATATATTTCGGGTATCTGATATCCTTCAAGAAATAGCCCCAACGAAATTCCGGCTGCCATAAACAGCAGTGAAAACCCAAAAATAGGATATATTCTCCCGATAATCTTATCAATAGGCAAAAGGGTGGCCAATACATAATAAACAAAAACAAGGGCCGACCAGAAAGTAATTCCCATTGGACTCATTCCGTTCAGAATACCTGCCGGACCCACAACAAATACAGCTCCTACCAGCACCATGAGCAACACTGTAAAAAGACGCATAAACTGTCTGAATCCATTGCCCAAATGGTCGCCTACGATTTCGGGGATACTCTTACCCCTGTTACGTACCGAAAGCATGCCCGAAAAATAATCGTGAACTGCTCCGGCAAATATACTGCCTAGTACAATCCATAAAAAGGCAACAGGCCCCCACATAGCTCCTGCAACGGCTCCAAAAATCGGACCTAGTCCGGCAATATTCAAAAACTGAATCAGGAATATCCTGCCCCATTTCATGGGTACATAATCCACACCATCGGCCATTGTAATAGCCGGTGTAGGCCTTAAAGAATCAATCTGCAATACCTTGTCGACTACCAACCCATAAACAAAATAGCCTGTTATTAATAGCACAACAGCCAGAAAAAAAGTTATCATTGCTTCAAATATTTCGGGATAACAAAAATAGTATTTTGCAAAAGTAAATAATAAGTAATTTGTTTGCTTTCATACATTAACCAACGGGCAGATAATCAGACCACCTGCTGCCTTAGACTATTAATTATTTTGACAGGGACTTGTTTTATTCAAAAATATTGCCGTATATTTGCACTCATTTTTGGCAAACGCAACAATTTAATACCTAAAATAATGAGCAAGAAGGAATTAGTGAAATATGTTGAGGAAAACTTTGTTGATAAAAAGGAATTTCCTGCATTTAAAGCTGGCGATACGGTTACTGTCCACTATAAAATCAAGGAAGGTGATAAAGAAAGGATTCAGCAATTTCAGGGTGTGGTCCTTCAGCGTTCAGGCGAAAGTGTAACTGAAACATTTACAGTTCGCAAAGTATCCGGAAACACAGGAGTGGAAAGGATTTTCCCAATCACTTCACCTTTTATTGACAAAATTGATGTTAACAAACGTGGAGTAGTTCGCCGGGCACGTATCTTTTATCTGCGTGAACTTAAAGGTAAAAAAGCACGTATCAAAGAAAAACGTGTATAACATTGTTTTCATAAGTGTTGAAAAGGTCTGTTTGTTTGAACAGACCTTTTTTTTATATAAAAAATTCATAAAAACTTACAAGAATTAATAAACCTGCTCAATAGTGAGTTTACGACCATTAAATTCAATAATATCTCCTGCTTTATGGCCCCGGATTGCCATGGCAAATGGTACTGAAGCAGAAATAGCATAGATCATTTTGCTATCAGGAGCTTTAATCTTTCCTAAACCAACCGAGATAAAAACAACCTGCATACTGGTAAAAACCACGGCTCCAAATCCAGCCACTGCACATTCGCGCGACAAATCAATCCTATCGAGCAGGCCAAGCTCCTCCTGAACATGCAACAGCTGCTGTGCCATCATTTCGCGGCGAGTCGAAAGCTGAGCGCGGTATGAATCGTATCTGTCCTTTGGCTGCCCATATTCGTTTGCACTTTGCTCAGCATCTTGCATTGCCCGCATCAGATTGGCTTCACTCTCAATTTTAATTCTTTTGCACTCCTCAACAACACCTGCCTTAAATTGTAAATTCGTCATTCGTCATATTTTTGTAAATATACTAAAACGGACCATAGGAATTGAAAAATACATCAAACAGAATTTACCAGTTAGAGACCTTTTAATAATAATGCCGTAAATTTGTACAAAATAAAAGGCATGTCACTTCCAGAAAATGATCCGGTACTCACGCGTCCGATTCTTGAATTTATAACCGTTAGCCACGATTTTTGCCAGTTTACCGAAAAATCAGAAGATTATTCAGCCCGTGAACTCATTGATTACTACCGTAAGATTCTGCCGTTGCTGTATTTAAAAGGTTCATTGGTAAAACTGGTTACCCCATCGGATCCTGAAGCTGCAGAACGTTTTGTACTTGAAGAAACCTGGGAAACGCTATTCAACAACCTGCGCAACGCATTCTATCCTTACGACCATTTTTGGGTAAGCACTCATATTTACGACGAGGATGCGGAAATTGAAAAGGCAAGCCTTGCCGAGTGTATCGCTGATATCTATCAGGATATGAAAGACTTTCTGATGCTTTATCAGAAAAATATGTATTCTGCAAAGGAAAATGCCATATTTAATGTTTGCAACGACCTGAATACCCATTGGGGACCTGCATGTATTAAAGCATTGTTTACCCTGCACGAACTTGCCCAGAACGACACAATCTGAATTGAGCAAGCGTTCATAAAATCTAATTTAGAATGACAACCCGTTTTTCTTAACGAAAAAGCGGATATATTTGCTATTTAAAATTGTTCTAAATAATATCAAATTGACTTTAGCGGAGTTATCGCCGGGTGACAAGGGAATAATCGCCAAAATAAGAGGCAGAGGTGCATTCCGTAAACGGATTCTTGAAATGGGATTTGTTACCGGAAAGCAGGTAACAGTTATTCAGCGTGCTCCTCTGGCCGATCCGGTTGAGTACAATGTAATGGGCTACAACGTATCGTTGCGCAACAGCGAAGCCGCTTTGATTGAGATTGTTTCAGAAAGCGAAATTTGGCAACAAAGCAACCTTGAGTCCTCCCCTTCTGTTGAAGGTTCATTACTTGATTACAAAGCCAGGCAAAAAGGGAAAATAATCAATGTTGCATTGGTAGGGAATCCAAACTCAGGAAAAACAACACTGTTTAATTACGCTTCAGGTTCGCGCGAGAGGGTAGGTAACTACAGCGGAGTAACTGTTGATGCCAAAGAAGCTCACTTCAGAAAAGGCGAATACACTTTTGTGATAACCGATTTACCCGGCACTTACTCAATATCGGCTTATAGCCCCGAAGAGCTTTTCGTAAGAGACTTTATTACCGACTTTGCACCTGATGTGGTAGTAAACATTATCGATAGCTCAAATCTCGAGCGGAATCTTTATCTTACTACCCAGTTGATAGACATGGACATCCGGATGGTTGGTGTTCTTAATATGTACGACGAACTTGAGCAAAGCGGGCATAAACTCAATCACGAACTGCTCGGGCAATTGCTTGGCTTTCCATTTGTTCCTACAGTGGGCTCAAAAGGAAAAGGTATTGATGAACTGCTTCAAAAAATCATCGACGTTTATGAAGAAAGGGAATCATCGTTAAGGCATATTCATATTAACTATGGTGAGAGTATCGAAAAAGCCATAATCTCGGTACAGGATTTACTTAAGGTTCCGTCGAACTCAGATTTTATTGATAAAATATCTTCCAGGTTTCTAGCAATTAAACTTATTGAGAAAGACAGGGCCACGGAAGTGCTGATAGAAAAATTTGCCAACCATACTGAGATAATTCAGGCTGCTGATAAAGCCATTGATGACATCGAAAACCTGATGCGACAGGATACTGAAAGTCTGATAGCCGACGCCAAATATGGATTTATTGCCGGTGCCCTGCGCGAAGCCTATATAGAGAATGCAGCATTCAGGCGCAAAACCAGCGAGATTATTGATACCATTTTTACGCATAAGGTATGGGGAATCCCGATTTTCGTTTTCTTTATGTGGCTCACCTTTTATGGTACGTTCCGACTGGGCAATTACCCAATGCACTGGATCGATTCATTGGTCGAATTTGTATCAGCCACCCTCAATAATCAATTGCCCGATGGAATGCTCAAAGATCTTTTAGTGCAGGGAGTTATTGGCGGCGTTGGAGGCGTTATCATCTTTTTACCAAATATTCTGCTGTTGTATCTTTTCATCTCAATTATGGAAGATACAGGCTATATGGCGCGTGCTGTTTTTATCATGGATAAAGTAATGCATAAAATTGGACTGCATGGCAAATCATTTATTCCTTTGCTAATGGGTTTCGGATGCAACGTACCTGCCATTCTTTCAACACGCATTATTGAGAGCAGGCGAGACCGTATAATAACCATGCTCATCAATCCATTTATGTCGTGTAGCGCCAGATTACCGGTTTACATCCTTTTTATCAGCGCTTTCTTTGCTGATTACCAGGGCACTATATTATTTACAATTTATTTAACCGGAGTTTTACTCGCAATCGGATCGGCATTATTATTCAGGAAGGCATTCTTTAAGAGAGAAGATATTCCATTTGTAATGGAACTTCCACCCTACCGTACGCCGACACTTCGCAGCATACTGAAACACATGTGGAACAGGGGTGAGCAATATTTACGAAAAATTGGAGGCGTTATTCTTATTGCTTCAATTATCGTATGGGCCATGGGATATTTTCCACGTACAACACCAACCGATTCAATTTACCGGTCGCGTATTGCCACCACACAGAGTTTGTATTCAAATGCAATCATGCAAACCAGGCAACCTGAAAAGGTTATAGAAAAATTAGAGAACAATCGCCAGCAACATATTAATAATATATTACTTGAGCAGGAAAGCAACCGGCAATTAAACTCCTACATCGGCAAACTCGGTCATTTGATTGAACCTGCCATGCGTCCGCTGGGCTTCGACTGGAAGATGAGTGTGGCTGTTGTGAGTGGTATTGCTGCTAAAGAAATCACCATTGGCACAATGGGCGTATTGTATCAGGCTGAGAAAGGCAGCGATGAGCATTCATCCTCTCTGATCAGTAAATTGCAGCATCAAACATACCACGATGGACCGAAAAAAGGTCAGAAAGTGTTTACGCCCCTCGTGGCGATGAGCTTTATGTTATTTATTCTCATTTACTTCCCGTGTGTTGCCGTAGTTGCTGCCATCCGCAAGGAATCTGGTGACTGGAGATATGCCCTGTTTATAATTGTGTACACCACAGGCCTAGCTTATCTCGCTTCACTTCTGATATCTCAGGTGGGCAGTTTAATCATATAATTGTAAACAATGAAAGCCCTGCCCGATGCATTCATATTTTACACCATCGTTGCTGGATCGTTCCTTATTCAGCGTGTGCCTTTTATCGGCAGGTACCTGCGCACTCTTAATACACTGCTGCACGAAAGCGGTCATGCATTGGCAGCTCTGCTCACAAGTGGCGAAGTAATGACTATTTCGATTGATAGCGACACCTCGGGATTAACTAAAACAAAAAGCAATAGCAGATTTTCCGCAATTATAGTTTCTGCCGCTGGTTATCCGTTTGCAGCTGCTTTCTCTTCGTTGCTGGTTGCATTGGCAATAAGCAGGCAACCACAGCTGGTATTCTTTATTCTACTGTCAATCATGCTAATCAATCTGGCACTTTTTGTTCGAAACACGTATGGTATTTTCTGGCTCGTTATCAGTCTGATATTCATTCTCATACTCTACTGGAAAGCAAATGAAACTGTATTCACCTACAGTGCGATAGTATTATCAATAATTTCGCTTACCGAGTCGGTTACTTCAGGTTTTGCGCTTATCGCCCTTGCTTTAAAAAACAGCTCGAAAGCCGGCGATGCCACCAATCTGGCCAGGTTAACATCCATTCCGGCTGCGATCTGGTCTTTACTTTTAATGGCCTTTACCCTGTGGTGCATTTATTATTTGTTTATTCATCATTTTCCGACTGTTACAAACATTAACATTCAACAACTGTTTAATCTTAAATAATTGCAAACCTTATGCAGAATTTATTGACATATTTGATAGTTGCTATTGCGGTTGCCATTGCACTTTATAAGATGGGCAGTGGCCTTAAAAGCAGCAATCAAGGGTGTAATGGATGTGCGTCCGATTGCGGTGGCTGCGATTTGGTTGATCTTAAAAAACAGATTGAAGAAAATAAAAAGAAAAAAAACAGCAATATTTTATAAAACTTTCTGAATTTTCTGACATTATAATATGTTATATTTGTGAAACCAACAATCCAACCCCAGTCTCAATAATATCGTTATGGTTAACAAGGAGAATTTCTACGAAACCTATCAGCTTTTTGACAAATCAATAATTGTCGAAATTATAGATATTTTTCTCAACGAATATGAAGAACGTTTTGTAAAACTTGAGCAAAATGTTGCTGAAAAAGATTTTCAAAATATGCGTTTCAATGCGCACAGCCTTAAAGGTGTTGTCGCCAATTTTTCGGCACCTGTGCCACTAGAGATGGCAAGGGCTTTCGAGAAAACTTCAGCAAATTTGCTTGAAGCAAACGGAGCTGGTTATGACGATGCCAAAATGAAAATGGACCTTCAGGCACTCAAAGAAGCAACCTACCAAATGGCCCGCCAACTTGCCGAAATTAAGGATGAGCTTCTTGCTTCCTGAATGTCAGAACTGCCCATTTAAATGAATTGCTAATTCCGGATTTACTTATCATCCAATCTGTTAAGTGCTTTTAAAGCATTGTCATTATTCACTTTCATTCTCAATACTGCTTCGTAATCCTGACGGGCTTTTTTTGCATCTCCCGATAACTCATAAGCATAACCTCTGTTAAAAAATGCGTCGCTGAATTGGGTATCAAGCTTAATGGCTTCGCTAAAAGCATCAATGGCTTTGGCATAATCCTGCTTATAAACCAAATAAATATAGCCTTTGTTATAATGGGCAAGTTTAAATGTTGAATCAATCACAAGTATTTCATTATAAACACTTAACGCTTTATCAGCATCTTCATTCTCCTGATAAAACATTCCCAGCACATACAACGGATCAGGAGATTCCGGCTTTAGGTGAGCGGCATTGCGAAGGTAATCTATAGCCAATTTATCATGCTTTAGTGCAAAAAGTATTCCCAACTGTTTGAGGGCTTCGTAGTGCTGCTGATTGCGCGCTACAGCCATTTGGTAGCTATCTATAGCTTTAAGCGTATCCCCCATTTCTTCATTAGCAAGTCCGCTCACAAAAAAGGCTTCAGCATTCTCTGGGTCCTTTTTCAGTGCCGAACGTAGTGCATTAAAGGTTTGTTTATAATCACTCATCGTAAGATATAGCCTTGCAATCTTAACATCTACAAGAGCATTGTTGGGGCCTAAAGCTGATGCTTTGCGCAAGGCCTCAAGAGCCCTCTGCGATTTACCTGAATACAGATACACATCCGATAAAGTAATGTAAATAGCCTCATTATCAGGTTCAAGGTTGAGTGCACTGTTTACATCAGCCAGTGCTTCATTAAATTTATCGTGCCGGATATAATATTCAGCCCTTGAAAGAAAGGCTGATATTTCTTTTGGATTTTTTACTATCCGGTCTGTTAATTTATTGAGAGCAGCGTTGGTAGTATCAGAGCCAATGGTTGTTGCAGGAGTGTTATTGCTTGTGTTATTGGTTTCACATGATGATAGAAGAATCACCCCTAAAGCAAAACAGATTATTAGATTTTTCATCTGGAAGCAAGTATAATATACGGTACAAAGTTAGCACATTTCGATTTTACAAAGGCTATGTGTTTGGTAGCTCATAACGAAAGCACTTAAATCTGTAATTGCAAAAAAAATCTGACCCCCGTTGGGATCAGATTCTGTTTTTGCAAATAAAATTGGGCTTACTGTTCGTGCAATTGAGCCCTTACAAGGCCTTCGAGTTCATCAGCCAGTTCAGGATTATCCTGAAGTAGTTTTTTTACAGCATCGCGTCCCTGTCCTAGCTTGGTATCGCCATAACTGAACCACGATCCGCTTTTCTTGATGATATTCATATCAACACCCATATCGATGATTTCTCCAAGTTTAGAGATTCCTTCGCCATAAATAATATCAAACTCACCCTGTCTGAATGGAGGAGCGACTTTATTTTTTACAACTTTTACCTTTACACGATTACCAACAACCGTTTCACTATCTTTTATCTGACTGATCCGACGGATATCACAGCGTACGGAGGCATAAAACTTCAGTGCATTTCCACCGGTAGTTGTTTCGGGATTACCAAACATAACACCTATTTTCTCACGCAACTGATTGATAAAGATGCAGCAGCAACCCGTTTTGCTGATGGTTGAAGTAAGTTTACGAAGTGCCTGCGACATGAGTCTTGCCTGAAGTCCAACCTTAGAATCACCCATTTCGCCTTCAATTTCGCTTCGGGGTGTAAGTGCAGCAACCGAGTCAATTACAATAATATCGATGGCCCCCGAACGAATAAGGTTTTCGGCTATCTCAAGGGCCTGTTCACCGTTATCGGGCTGCGAAACCAACAAATCATCAATATTAACTCCAAGCTTTTGCGCATAATACCGATCGAAAGCATGTTCGGCGTCAATAAATGCAGCTATACCCCCCTGTTTCTGCGATTCAGCTATGGCATGCAGCGCAAGGGTTGTTTTACCGGATGATTCCGGTCCGTAAATTTCAATAACTCTTCCTTTGGGAAATCCGTTAACACCCAATGCAGCATCAAGAGAAATTGAACCGGTTGAAATCGCTGGCATTTCTTCAACAGGAGCATCACCCAGTTTCATTATAGTACCCTTACCATAAGATTTCTCAAGCTTATCAAGGGTAAGCTGAAGTGCTTTCAACTTTTCGAGATTGATTTCTTTTTGATCTTTACTCATATATCATGATTAATTTTGTGGGAAATCTGGTATATTTCAATTTTTCAAAGGTAGCAATTCGGAATGCAAAAGCCAAAAAAACATAACCCAATAACGATATAAAACCATATTTTCAACCAATAAAATTCCAGAATCAAACAACCTGAAATTGAGAATTATTTACCGGCTTTTTCACCAGTTATAGCTTCATCCTGAGCAGAGACTTGATCATGCCTGCGCACAAACCATTGGCTGAGCAGAAATAAAACACCTGTAAATATAATTGGAAAAGTTGTAACGAGTAATATGCCTAGACTCGTTGTAACTGATTGGTTTAATTGGTGATTATGCATATAAATACCCGGACTCAAACCCAAACCGGCAATCAGAAAAAGCATTCCACCAGCAAAGGGCCATTTCCAGGCAACAATAAGGAATAACGTCAGAATTATTGAAGGTAAAAGTTGTAATATGAAACCAGCGGTTTGATACCAAAAACTGCCCGGTACACTATATGCATCGAAAGCAAATAGTCCTAAAAACAATATTGAAGCTATTGCCAACAAACGTGGCATCCAAACAAAAGCACTGACAATAAGTTTCATTCGCTGCATTTGAAATAAGCAGGGTTACTTTTAGAATTTCCGATAAATCAATCATTATTCAGGCAAAGGATCCGCTTAACCGTTCAAAATCTGGATTGCGTGATTTTTAGTATCAACTTTGGTGATAACCTCATCGATAATTCCATCTTCATTAATTAAGAATGTGGTTCGAATCACCCCTTCATATTCACGGCCCATAAACTTTTTAAGGCCCCAAACACCATAATCGTTCAGTATCTTTTTATCAGTATCTGGTATCAACGGGAAGTTAAGATGATATTTTTCGGCGAATCTAATGTGGGATTTAGCTGAATCAGGGCTTACTCCAACCACAACGTAGCCTTTTGATTGCATGAGTTCATAATTATCGCGAAGGCTGCATGCTTCAGCTGTGCAACCGGGAGTGTCGTCTTTCGGATAAAAATATAAAACAAGTTTCTTTCCTTTGAATTGGTTGAGGGTAATTCCGTTACCCTTATGATCGGTTGCAATAATATCGGGTGCCTTATCACCTGGTTTTGGCATATTCATAGTGACTCCAATTGATTTGATGAATAAACAAACCTATCGGCGATTGGTTTAAACAGGAATAGAGCCAAAAGCATTTTTATTTACTATTTAGTGCGATTGCGTTTTTGCAGCATTGAAAAACCGGCAATATTCTGAAAGTCCGCATTCGCTGCATTTGGGTTTGCGTGCCAGGCACACATAACGACCATGGAGAATAAGCCAATGGTGTGCAATCGCAAGCTTTTCTGCCGGAATATGTTTAACCAGTTGTTTTTCGGTTTCAAGTGGAGTGCGGGCATTGGAAGTAAGACCAATACGGGCCGAAACCCTGTGAACATGGCTATCTACTGCCATTGCCGGCAGTTTAAATACCACAGATAATACAACATTGGCAGTTTTACGCCCCACACCGGGTAATTTTTGCAATTCGTCAGCCGATTGAGGAACCTCACCATTAAAATCATGCACCAGCATCTGAGCCATCCCTAAAAGATGTTTCGCTTTATTATTGGGGTAAGAGCAGGATTTTATCAGTTCAAACACATCTTCAAATGTAGAGTTTGAAAGTGTGCACACATCCGGAAACCGCCTGAAAAATTCAGGAGTAAGCAAGTTCACTCTTTTATCGGTGCATTGTGCCGATAAAATTACTGCAACAACCAATTCGTAAGGTGATTGATAGTGGAGTTCGGTTTCGGCTACCGGCATCGACTTCTCGAACCAATCAATGACTTTATGATAAAGTACGGCTTTCAAAATGCGGAGGGTCATACTCTAATATTTATTATTTTACCCGCATTACAGCGAATAAATTAAAAATCCATCGTGGCAGGGGCCCGGATTTACGGCGGGTGAGATCAAGAAACCAGCCAAGTTTTTTAACGAGTGGAATTTTATGTGTTTCAACAAATTCAATGAGCGTTCCTTCAGGAGCCTGAATGTAGGAAAAACTACCAGCAGCTTCACCCATATCGAAGGTTTCCATTTCCATAGCGCTGTCGACAGTAAACGGGAAACCCATATCTCTTACTTCGTCGCGCAGATCATCCATTCCATTGATATCAAAACACAAATGAATAAAACCCGGGTCGCCCCATAAGCGGCCCTCGTATATCGGACGTGGCTCACGATCTAACGATTGTACCAATTCGATGCAACTTGGACCAAACATTGGACTAAAAGCGCCGTTTCGTGGTGTTGAATGCTTAAGCAAAATTCGTCTTACCTTAAACTCGCTTCCCGGCAAACCGGCTAAATCTTCAAAAACACCAGACTTATCGTAAACAACAGCATCGTAACCCAAAACCTTCGAATAAATCGGGTAGCTTTCTTCAATATCCTTTACACCGATAATGGCACCAAATACCCCGCCGGTAACTGATTTTTGCTTTTTAAATATTTCATTTTCAGCAACAACTTCCCAAATATTTCCATAGAGGTCATGCAGAAAAAAATGCTCATTCCCAGAGGGATCAGTGTTTACGGGGGTAAGCACATTAAGATTCCATTCAATGAACTGAGTATACGTGCGCTGAATATTGCACGATTTTAATTTGCCAATTAAAATCCCCAAATCGCCAATTTGAGCTTGAAAACCAATAACTTCAGGCTTTTTACCGGTATGCTGCCAAATTTCAAAGCCGCCCCCCCCCTGTAGGTTGAGTGCCAATATAGCATGGCGTTCGCGGGGTTCTCCATCGGTGTAGGGCAGCATGAGCTCTGCCATTGCAGCTTCTTCAAACATTTTAATATCCATCCCAAAGTGCCGGCGGTACCATGAAAAAGCTTCCGCTATATTGGTAACACCAACCCCAAGCTGCTGAATGCCGTTGATTTGTTTAGTCATTGAAATCCGCTTATTTTTGATAATCAGTTATTTAAACCGGTTTAAGCCTGGTTGCCAGGCGATAATAGATAAATGGAAAAAATCTGCGAATACCCAGCATAAGCAGTTCAGTGCCGCCAACCAGTATCTCATGTTTTTCGCGCTTTAAACCCCTGAATATTTGATTGGCTGCTTTTTCAGGTGTAATGCCATTGGCTTGTCCGGGATCCATGCGGCCATATTCCTTACCTTCCTTATCTAAGGCAAATTTTGAAATATTGGTTTGTATACGTCCTGGGATGAGTATACTTACCCTAATATTGTATTTGCGGTTTTCGGCAAGCAGACTTTCGAAAAAACCATGCAGGGCATGCTTTGAAGCAGAATAAGCCGATCTGTAAGGAAATCCAAATTTACCAACCAAACTGGATGTAACTGCGAGCTGTCCTCCTCCATTGGAAATCATGGAGGGCAGAATGGCTTTAGCAAGTGCTACTGTGCCAAAAAAGTTGATTTCCATTATTTTTCTGTCAATATCGAGTGGAGCCTCGGCAACCAATGCGCGCTGACTAATCCCTGCAAATTGATATAACCCGTCAATTTTCAAACCTTCACCAAGAATGGCCAGGGCACTGGATTCAATTGCTTTTGAATCTGACATATCTAAGATTACTGGCCTGATAATTGAAGCATACTCTCCCGCCTCTTTAATCACAAGTTCAAGGCCGGCCTGATCACGGTCAGAAAGAATCAGCAAACTGACAAATGGCATAATTTTAAAGGCAAGCGCCTTACCCATCCCCGACGCAGCACCTGTTATCCAGATTGTTTTTCCGCTAAAATCCATCCGTGTGGCAATAATTTGCGAATATATGAAATATATGAAAACTGATATTAAATTCTCCACCAAGGGAAGATATATTCCCGCACCTAAAGAATTTAATTACCATACTTAAATACAAATATGAATCGGGACCTTGATCAGGAAAAGCGCATCTTTATACCTTATCTATAATTCTGGCCGCTAATTACAACAATGAGCTATCATTATTTTAAAACAATACAGCAAAGCAAAATAAGTTATTATTTGAAAAAAACTGGTTAGGCAGCCTTAACACCTTGCTAAACCCAGACTCCTGCCTTCAGGTAACGTCCGAAGAAGCTATTACACCGATAATTTTTTTAACAATAAAGCAAATTATTGAACCAGTCAGTGCAATTATGTTGTTTTGCGTCACAAAGCATAAGTGTGCTGCGCTGTAAAATGGATATCTTTGCAAAAAAAAACAAAACAACAGATATGAAACTTTTAACCGGAATTTCAGGCTTTTTTCTATCAATTATTGTAATATCGGTGTTACTCACTGGATGCAATGGTACAAAGAGTGGCATCTCCGAGAAGGATCTGCCGGCAGGCGTAAGAGGCATTAAAGTGATAGAAGCCATTCAAACAAGCAATTACACTTATATCCAGGCTTACGAAAATAACGAAACCATCTGGCTGGCGGTTAATCGCATGGAAACCAAACCGGGCGACCTGCTTTACTTTAAGAATTCAATGGAAATGAAGGACTTCCACAGCAAGGAATTGAACCGTGATTTCCCCTCAATCCTGTTTGTTCAGGACATTACTAATCACCTGGTTACAATGGAAGAGACCGGTAAGAAATCTACCGGCAAAATTCAGGTTCAACGCTTTGAGTCAATCAAGGTGGAACCGGCCAAAGACGGCATCACCATTGGAGAATTATTTAACAACAAAGATAAATACGAGGGCAAAAAGGTAAAAATCCGGGGCACTATAGTAAAGTTTAACGCCAATATCATGAAAAAGAACTGGCTGCATTTGCAGGATGGAACTAAAGGTGATGGCAGTTATGATCTTACTGTAACAACTTCCGAAATTTTTTCAGAAGGCATGATTGCAACTTTCGAAGGGACCGTTGCCCTTAACAAAGATTTTGGAGCAGGATACGCCTATGACGTATTGCTTGAAGATGCCAGTGCAATTGATGTTGCATCAGCAAATTAGAATGTAGAAGCGGCATTCCATATTTTACTTTTTCGTAAAGGATGATAAAGAAATTTCTTTATTATCCTTTTTTATTGCATCGGCAACTCAATGACTTCGCGGGCGAGTATTTCACGGGCAGCAATATATCCTGTTGAAAAGCAAGCTTGTAGCAAAAAACCTCCGGTCGGTGCATCCCAATCGAGCATCTCGCCGGCACAAAAAATATGCGGCAATTGTTTTAGAGACATGTCATCGTTCACTTCATTAAGCAGCAAGCCGCCAACAACAGAAATAGCTTCTTCAACAGGTCTTAATCCGGCTACTTTTAATTCAAGATCCTTAACTTTTGCACTCAACACCTGGGCATTTTTAAACTCTTCCTTCGTGCTGTTTGCTTTTAACAATGCTAGCATTTGAGGAGAAATAACAAGTGATTGGTTCAATGATTTACCATTGCCAATTCCATGCTTGATTCGTTCCAGGATACTTGAGCTTGTATTGTGAGGTTTTAAATCAAGAGAAATAAAGCAGTCAGGTTCTTTTTTCAATGCCTCCCTGATTATGGGCACCAAGGGGTATAAAGCGTTGCCTTCGAGCCCATACTCAGTGATAACTAATTCGCCTTTAGTATATTGATTTCCAACCCTCAGACCTATATTTTTTAAAGGCTTTCCAATATGAAAGTTCTTAATAGCGGCAGGCCATTCGATGGAAATTCCACAATTGGAAGGCTCAAATTCACGTGTCTTAACTGAGCACTTTTCGAGTATTGAACGCCATTTTCCATCAGAACCTGTTTGAGGCCATGACGCCCCTCCTAACGCAAGAATAACGTAATCAGCTTCAATTTTAATTTGGCTATTATCAGTTATAAAGGTAAGCTGATGATTTTCAATTGCATCTAAACGGAGGCCTGTTCGTATTTCAACGCCACGCTGTATCAGACTCTTAATTATTGTATTAACAACAAAAGCAGGAGTAGTTCCTTTAATTGGAAATACTCGTCCGCTGCTCCCTATGAAAGTATGAATTCCAATTTGATGCAACCAATTGCGCAGTGAACCACTTCCGAAAAACTGGACTTTTGAAGCCATAAATTCGGCAGGCGTGTATTTTGCTGCCAGCGAATCACCATCCAACTGATTTGTAAGGTTAAAACCTCCCTTTCCGGCTACAAGCAATTTACGGCCAGGTGTCTTTTCCTTTTCAAAAAGGGTAACATGCATAAACGGAGCAAGCTGCCAGGCAGTCATTAATCCGGCTGGCCCTCCTCCTACGATTGCAACTTTCTTTAAATGCTTTCCAGGATTTATTGTTCCCATTCTTTACCAAGCCTTTAGTCCCCGTGACCTAGAATCCGATTGTTACTTCCTTCTTACCAAAAAGCTGCAGCGAAACACGCACATTCACCCCCATATTACCGTGTTTGTCAAATGCAGTAAAGGTACCAAAACTATAAGCCTGGTTTCCTATTCCATAGCCAAACTCGGCCAGGCTGCCATGATCAGGCGAATACCAGAATCCGGTATAAATATGCTCCTCCCACAAACGGTTTCGAAGCACCGGGAGCCTTTTTAGCAATAATCTTGCGGCTGTGTATTCGGTGTTTGCCTCAGCAAAATATTTATTTGTGCTATATTGGTAATACGTCCCAAACTGCAACGTACCATATAAATCTTTTACGCCTATCGCCAAAGGCTGTATATTCAAATGTAAAAAATCGTCAAAAAACAGAGAACCTTTTGAGATATATCCACCACCTGAAACAGTATATTGAAATCGCGAATGTCGATTAATCCGCACTTGCTGCCCGATGGTGGCGGATAATAAATTATAGTGTGATGACAGACTGTGAGTTCTTATAGCCTTTTTATAAAATAAGCTTATTACCGGCGTCTGATTCATTCCTGCCCGGGGCGACTTAACGCCATTTTTTAGCACATAATATGGCATTGGTTTATAGGTAAATCCAAACGACAAGTTCAAATCATTATGCTCCACCATTAAATAATGCTCATTGAGGGGAATGTTCTCGCTGTACTCGCGCGAATCACGATAAAAAAAGGAGAAACTGCTGTTGTTATTCAATGGCTTGTTTGTTGCATACTGAAAGGCAGAGCTAAATTCCAGCTCATGAGTCAGGTGCATATTAAGCCTGAAATTGAATGATTGTGACTCATATAAACGGCACAGATTTTGCCTGAAAAAAAGAGACGAAAGCGTATTTTCTAGCGAAACAGCCCCATTGCTGTTGTAATCCCTGCTTGTAGATTCGAAGGAAAGTTTCAAATCTGGTTTTAACTTGCCATTAAGTGCAAGAGTTAATCCAGTTTCGCCCAATAATACTTTTCGACTAAAGGCAAATCCCGGATTCATATAAAACTTAAAATTATACCTATCGAATTTTCGCACAGCATATTCGAAAGTCGTTTTATAAAGGAATCCATCAACAGTGCTGAAACTAAGAACCAAAGGATTCAGGAAGCCACCTGTACGAAACGTGTTAAGGCTGTCAAATGCAACCATTCCGCCAAAAATAAGGGAGTTAAGTATCTTTCCTGTTGTTTTTCGTGATTGACGACCTGCAAGTGAATCGGAAGATTTCACCGTTTGCCTTATGGTATCACGAAGCCGCAAACCCGACCGTTCAACCGGAGTAAGCGGAATCGGACGAATAAGGTTCCATTGAACAGTATCTTTCAATCGCGCATTAGAATCAAAGACTGTTTTATAGTTTTCAATATATTCATGATTCATCCTCAGCGAGTCACGTATTATAAGTTCATTTTGCTTTCTGCGCACATCAGCAAGCTTTGCAGCCTCTTTGTTGGAAATATTGTCTTTTCTCAACAGTTTCGATTCCCTTTGGTGCAATTTCCCTATTTTATTGGCAGTTACCGTCCTGAGATTCTTGTTGGCTGATTTATAAGATACCGGTTTCGGGCCGGTGTCTGGTGGTGATACCTTCAGAACAAGGTACCTTATAGAGGTGGTATATAAGAAATTACCGGCATTCCCCATCAAATCCATTTCAACGCGGTACTGATTGCTAACAGGAAGCCATGCCGAATTTTGAACCTCACCAAAATTCTGATAAATAAAAATATCAATCCCAAGTTGTTCGCTAATATGAATATCAAGACTATAAAGGCACCAAAGTCCGTCAATAACATATAACATGCCGCTTACATACTGCGGCCCGCTCCCCCTGGGAATAACCTTTATCTTATAAACCGTAGTGCTGTCATAGGTTATAACCCCCTGATACTGAAATCTGTAATAACCAAAAGCCTGGGAAGACAGTGGGGAAATTGCATTCCCGAACGCACCTGAACCATAAATATTACCTGAAATAAAACCAATGGCACCCGATGATTTACCCTCGTCATTTCCTGGAAAAGTACTATGAAACGATTTTACAGTCTGCCGCACTTTTACAGGGGCGGTATAGTCAATCTCATTAACCGATTCTTCAAGATATGTATCCCCTTCTCTAATTTTATTTTCCTTAAGATCATCTCTTGCCATCCACTTCACCATTGATGATATCTTCTTTATATGCAGCGTTCCACGGATATAGACATTCGCCTTAAAAGATTTAACCATAGAAGCATTCTGAGGAGCTTTTCTGATAACATTTCGCATAATCCGGTAGGCCGGGTCTTCATTTCCTGACTTTACTTCTACCACATTGAGCTCATAAGTTTTCGGTTTCAGCACAACTATGGTGGTCAAGGGTTTATCTGTTGTTACATCTTCAAATCGGGTTATATTTTCGTACCCCATACACTGAAAAAGCAACGTAAATCGACCTTCGCCGGTCCTAACCTCAAAGTAGCCAGCTTCGTTGCAAACGGTTCCCAGCGACAGTTCCTTAACATATACCGATGCATAGGGCACCGGCTCATTATTATCATCCACTACACGGCCTGATATTAGCTGAGCCGAGGCCGAAAGCACATTAAAGAAAATCAAAAACAATACTAATTTTTTTTTCATAGCTGTAAGTTCCAAAGGTAGTGTGGTTTGATTTACTTTGAAAAATTTTAACGATAGTTAATAAATCTCTGAAAACAGGTAGGCTGCCGTCAAACCGTTGATCTAGTTGAAATCAATTAATGCTTTGGTGTAGTCAGGCTCATCCGAAATTACAGGTTGCGTCTATTTAGGTTCAACATTAATTTAAAGCAATCGGGCACCAACCTACGCAAACATGCACTAGCGGACGTTGGCAATCTATTCATTATTCTCTGGCAGATTGCATAAAAAAGCCTGAAAAGTTAATTACATTTGCACATGAGCTTGACCGAAAAATCTGCGAATACAAGTCTTTACATTGCTTTGATTTGGATGCTTTTGCCTGTTCTTTGTTATTCACAGGCATGGCGTACCAGGCCTTTTTCAGTTGCGGTTTACAACAACGCGACATTGCTTCCACTAAAATCATTTACTGCGGTTTTCAATCAACCTTTGCACCCCGGATTATATTTAGCCTATGAATTTGGCTGGAAAGAAACCATTAAGAGTCCGATATTCCGCAATATCAACACCACAGCCCTGGGAGGCAACAAGGTGAATACCGGCAAATGGTTTCAGAGTGTAGCCATTGGATGGCAATATCACCAATTTGTGAACCATGCATTTACACTAACCACAACTGCAGGATACCGGCGTTATATCCGTAAATTTTCTGCTGAGGCCTCATTACACGCAGGATATATGCATGTGATATTACTTACTGAACGGGCAGTGCGTCAGATGGATGGAAGCTGGCGAATTTCAAATGGTGCCGGAAGACCTCAGTTTATCGCCGGAGCCGGGATTGGAGCAGGATATGATGCCGGAACACATAACAACATACGACGAGTTTTCGTTAATTACGATTTCAGGTTACAAATGCCATTCGTCAAAAGCTATGTTCCTATATTGCCCAACGGACTCCTATCAATAGGCGTTCAATTTTCGTTGTACAAAAATGTAAACATCAATAAACCATCAAACGGCCGCCTCGAATGTCCCAAAGATTGATTGAAAAATTCTGGCTGCTGCCACTACTGGTTTTTCTAACAGCCTGTTCACCAGAAATTAGCCGCGTTGGACAATCAGATTGCGCATTGTCTGATGTGACTACCTACCAGACAAATAGCAAAAGCACATTTTACCAGTCGTTGATTGATCAATATGTTGCGCGTGGTTTACCCGGAATTACATTGCTTGTTAAAGATTCGACGGGAATTTTTATCGGCTCGGCAGGAATGGCTGATATCAAAAATAACATACCAATGCAAGCCTGCCAGGTTTCAAAAATTGCCAGCATTACAAAAATGATGCTTGGTGTATGCATTTTCAGTCTGCAGGAAAAAGGCATTTTGTCACTTAATGACCCAATTAGCAAATATATACCTGAAAATGAACTTTCTAAAATCGGAAATGGTAAAGAAGCCATAACAATACGCAATTTACTGAATCATACCACCGGGTTTTATGACGTAATCAGCGACAACGGATTTTACCTTCAGGTGCTGAACGATCCTGCAAAAAAATGGGACTACGCCGGCCTTATGAGTTATGTATATCATAAAAATGCTGAATTTGCATTTAACCCGGCTGATTCTGCCGGATACAGCAATACCAATTTCTTAATTCTGAGTAAGGTAATTGAATCTGCAACCGGTGTGCCACATGCAGTTGCTTTAAGAAACGAGGTTTTTGATGTTGTTGGAATGCCTGATACATATTATTACTGGCACGAGAATCTGCCTCAAAATGGGATAGTTCAGGGATATTTTGACTTGTATAATACGCACAACCTGCAAAATATGACGCAGTGGAATACCGGAAGTGGCAATGGATATGGAGGCGTTTACTCTACTGTGTGGGATATGTATCGTTTTGCAGAAGCGTTGTTTATCAATAAAACGTTGATCTCTGAAGCTTCCTTGCAGCAAATGCTCACATTCCATCCGCTCGTTGAATCGCGCAAGCAGCTTGGGCTGGCGTGCTTCAAAGATTTCATTGATATCGGAAATCCTCAGACAGATTATGCCTGGGGGCACCGGGGACGTGATTTGGGTTATAGTGCCGATTTATTCTATTTTCCTGAGTACAAGTCCATTATGGCTCTCATAGTAAATTATGGCACTGATGGTGATAGCTTCCTTAAGCCTACATTTATCAGCTTACGCGATGATATTGCCAGGCTAATAACCCATTAACCATTAATCGCGGGTAAATGCCTGCTGGTTCATTCTGTCAAGCATCCTGCGGCGCCTTGTTATCATATCACGAAGTTCAATTACCATATCCCTGTTTACTTTTTCAGCCATCGGAAGTATATACTTTTCAGTCTGATCAAGGTATCTGGCAATTTTACTATCTGAGTCTGTATCGCGGTGGAGGTCAGTAAGATTGCTTATTCTGTCGGCACACTTCAACAGGAGTGCACGCTCTGAGCCCTGAGAGAGTATCCTTTGAAGGTAGTCTTCTTTAAGCTCATTCTCTCGCCGTGTAACTTCAAGCACCAAATCTACAACCTGATTCCCTTCATAATCAGTCTGACGAATGCTGTTAACTTCTGTTTGCGGTAAATCTTCAAGCAGGTCGTGAATGAGTGAGGCTTTCAACAAAACACTATCATGAAAAAATTTATAATCGAATAAAATACCCAGCGTCGAAAAGGCGTGCCTGAACTGATTTCCGCCAACCCGGCGGCTAACACCAATCAGAGCAGTGGCTTTCATGATATAGGGTGCCAGCACAAGATTACGTAATGCATCTAAGTCGTCCATAGTCTTAAAATTAATCGTAAATCTACAAAATAAATAAAAAAAACTGCCCCGTGACCAGTGGGGCAGTTCCAATTAACCAACGTTTAAGCTAGACTACTAATTCAGCAAGATTAAACTAAAACTACCTGTTGTAGCTAATGGCACAACAGATAATGCCTTTGAATAATTCAGAATGTTGCGAATAACATGATCACTGGGTGAAATTTCAATTGGGTTTATCCTGCTTTCTTTTAAGGAATACCCCGCCTGAGTTTCATGCTGAACATTCATACATACTTTTGGAGTAGAACTTTTTGCCATAGGCCTGTTTAGGGTTCGTTTTAAATTTTCAACAATCTAACGCAAAACACCAACCTATTATTATTCTAAATAACAACTTTTTATAAAAAAAACGCATCAAAATTCAATCAAAAAAGCGAAGGGTAAATACCCCCCGCTTTCAACATGAAAACAGAATAGTTTAAGCCGATAAAGTAATTTCTTTTTGCTCAATAAGTTTACGCAGGTTAATGAGTGCATAGCGCATACGACCCAACGCGGTATTGATGCTAACTTCAGTTTGTTCAGCAATATCTTTAAAACTCATATCGGCATAATGGCGCATTATCAGCACCTCACGCTGCTCAGGTGGCAGATACTCAATCAGTGCTCTCACATCCTGCTGAATCTGCTCATTTATAATTCGATCTTCTGCTGAATCATCATAGATACGGAGTGTATCAAAAATGTCAAAGTCACTGTTTCCATTGTCAACAATCGGAATTCTGCGCGATTTCCTGAAGTGGTCAATCACCAGATTATGGGCTATGCGCATAACCCACTGAATAAATTTACCTTCCTCTTTGTAAGAGCCTGTGCGCAACGTATAAATCACCTTGATAAAGGTATCCTGAAAAATATCGTCAGCATGCTGCTTATCCTTAACAACCATAAGGATATAAGAGAAAACTTTGTTCTTGTGACGGTGAATCAACTGTTCAAGGCTGATTTCGTTACCGGCTAAATACCTGTTGATTAGCTCCTGATCGCTAACGGCCTGGGCGTGCATATTGCCTCCTTTTGTTAGTAATTAAAAGCGTAGATATTTATCCGATAAGTGCCTCCTTAAGGTTGGTTAATATTTTGTGAACAGTCAGAAAACAAACAATTTTATTGCTTATCCGGAACAAATATAAACAATTTCAAAACACAAAACCATCTGCAGCCAGAAATAAATTAATTTTGCTGTTCCGAATTCTTTACATTAATATGAATTTAAACACAAAAGTAACTTCGCAGGCCGACAATGCAATTGTTATTAAGGGAGCTAAAGTTCACAACCTCAAAAATATATCTGTTTCAATACCCCGAAATAAATTTGTTGTAATTACCGGACTTTCAGGTTCCGGAAAATCGTCGCTGGCTTTTGACACGCTTTATGCTGAAGGCCAACGGCGCTACGTTGAGAGCCTGAGTTCGTATGCACGACAATTTTTAGGCAGAATGAGCAAGCCGGAAGTGGAATATATTCATGGGATCTCGCCTGCAATTGCTATTGAACAGATGGTGAACAGCCGCAATCCCCGGTCAACTGTTGGAACATCAACTGAAATCTATGAATACCTCAAGCTGCTTTACGCAAGAGCCGGAAAAACATATTCGCCCGTATCAGGCAATCTGGTAAAGCGCGATTCAGTAACTGATGTTTGCGATCAACTGCTAGCTCTGGCTGAAGATAATAAAGTAACCATTCTTTCAAAACTTTTGATTAAACACAACCGTTCACTCGAGAATCAGCTTACAATCCTCAATCAGCAGGGTTTCAGCAGAGTAATGAAGAATAATACTGTTTTCAGGATCGAAGAGCTTGTGAATAATCCTGACCCCGAAGCTGAATATCTACTTGTTATCGACCGCATTGCTATTCGCCATGAAGACGATGATTTATTGGCAAGGTTAGCCGATTCAGTGCAAACAGCCTATTACGAGGGCGATGGTGAATGTATTTGTGACATTGAATCAGGAGGAAATCATCAACGACACATATATTCGAATAAATTTGAAGCCGATGGCATTGCTTTCGAAGAGCCCACAGTTAACCTGTTTACTTTTAATAACCCATATGGTGCTTGCAAGACCTGCGAAGGTTTTGGCAGCATTATTGGTATTGACGAAGATTTGGTTATCCCGAACAAAAGTTTATCGATTTACGATGATGCAATTGCCTGCTGGAAAGGCGAGAAACTGAGCGAATGGAAAGAGGAGCTTGTAAACAGTGCCTATAAATTCAACTTCCCGGTACATAAACCCTGGTATGAGTTAACTGATGAACAACGGAAACTGGTATGGACCGGCAATAAATATTTTGGAGGTCTTAACGCATTTTTCAAGTTTGTCGAAGAGCAAACATATAAAATTCAGTACCGTGTAATGCTTTCGCGATACAGAGGTAAAACTATCTGCCCCGATTGTAATGGAACCCGTCTCAGAAGTGATGCAGCCTTTGTTAAGGTAGGAGGTCTGAGTATAAGCGAACTGGTTCTTAAACCTGTAAGTGAGATTCTTGATTTCTTCGAAACCCTGCAACTCACCGATCACGAAGTTGCGGTCACACGCAGATTGATGGTTGAAATTAAAAGCCGGCTAAGGTTTCTGTGCGATGTAGGTTTGGGATATTTAACCCTTAACCGCTTGTCATCATCGTTATCAGGTGGCGAAAGCCAGCGTATTAACCTTGCGACTTCGTTGGGAAGCAGTTTGGTTGGATCAATGTACATTCTCGACGAACCCAGCATTGGCCTGCACCCTCGCGACACACACAGGCTGATAAGCGTGCTGGAAAAACTTCGCAATCTGGGCAATTCGGTCATTGTGGTTGAGCATGATGAGGAAATTATGAAATCATCCGATTACATTATCGATATTGGACCCAGAGCAGGTGAAAATGGCGGCGAAATAATGTTTGAGGGAACTTTTAACAACCTTCACAATTATCAGCAAAGCCTTACTGCCCAATATCTTACTGGCAAACTTAGCATAGAAATTCCGAAAATAAGGAGAAAATGGCGTGATGCAATTGAGCTCACAGGGGTGCGTGAAAATAATCTGAAAGGTATATCAGTTGCACTGCCATTAAATATTCTTGTTGCAATAACGGGAGTTAGTGGATCAGGTAAAACCTCACTAATTAAAAGGGTACTTTTCCCCACGCTGAAAAAAATCTACGGAGGTTATGGAGAAAGAACCGGTCGTTATGATAAACTATCAGGCGACTACAGCCGTATTGGTGAAGTTGAGATGGTTGATCAAAATCCAATTGGGCGTTCGTCAAGGTCGAATCCGGCAACCTATGTAAAAGCTTATGATGAAATAAGAAGCCTGTTTGCAGATCAATCACTTGCAAAAAGCCGCGGATACAAGCCCGGATATTTTTCATTCAATGTTGAAGGTGGTCGTTGCGAAGAATGTGAAGGCGAAGGTGTTGTACAGATAGGCATGCAATTTATGGCTGATATACATCTTACCTGCGAAAGTTGCAAAGGCAAACGTTTCAAAGATGAGGTACTTGATGTCACATATCAGGGGCAAAACATTGCCGATATTCTCGACATGACAATTGATCAGGCAATAAACTTCTTTGGCAGCGGAGCATCCGGTCACAATGCGGAAAGCCGCATTCTTTCCAAACTTCAGCCTTTGGCCGACACAGGCCTAGGATATCTCAGAATGGGGCAGTCATCTGACACCTTAAGTGGAGGCGAAGCTCAGCGCATAAAACTTGCCAGTTTCCTGATAAAGGGCACTTCTGAAAAACCTACACTTTTTATTTTTGATGAACCTACCACCGGTTTGCATTTTCACGACATCAATAAACTGCTTGGCTCATTCAATGCGCTGATCGCCAAAGGCCATAGCATTATTGTTATTGAACACAATATGGATGTTATAAAATGCGCAGATTGGGTAATCGATCTGGGCCCCGAAGGCGGAGAACAGGGCGGGGAATTGGTTTTTGCAGGAACTCCTGAACAACTTGTAAAAATTGACGGTTCATATACAGGTAAATACCTGAAAGAAAAACTTAATCCGTCGACCACAAATTAAGGACATGCATATTTTAATATTCAAACACATTCTTAATGAGCCCGAAGGATATGCCGAGCAATGGATCAGACAAAGGAGTCACACATTTACCTACCATTACTGGAGCAATGAAAATGTTATAAATCACCTGCCTGACACAGATTTAATAATCATTATGGGAGGCATGATGGGAGCTTATGACGAGGATAAGTTTCCGTGGCTATCTATCGAAAAACAACTTATTCGCGATGCAATCAACAAAAAGATACCGATACTTGGAATTTGTTTGGGTGCCCAAATGATTGCATCTGCTTTAGGAAGCAGCGTATATAAAAGCAAACACACTGAAATTGGGTTTCATTCTGTAACATTATTACAAAACAGCGCAACTTTTAACCTTGCGCCCCATGCTGACGATTTAAAATTTTTCGAGTGGCATGGCGATACTTTCGACCTTCCGGAAGGTGCGTTAAGACTTGCAGAATCTGATCATGCACAAAATCAGGCTTTCTGTTACAATAACAATGTAGTTGCATTGCAATTCCACCCTGAAATGAATCAAACAATTATCGAAAATTTATTGAAGGAATCCTATCATGCAGAACCGGACTCACCATGGAAACAGGATATAAAAACGATTCATGCTTCGCTTGATTTGGTGAAAGATGGCAAGAAGTTAATCTATCGCATTCTCGATCAGCTTGTTTGCACTGAAATCCAACAATAACATGTTTCAAATGCAAATTTTTTTTACACGAAATCCTTTAACTGCCATTACATTCTGTTGCATTAGCCATTAAATAAACAAACAGGCAATTTTAATTATTTTGCACTGTTACAAAGCAAATTAATTTTTTATTAATTTAGACCGTTCATTGGCCCGGCTTTACAGCCGGTATGTACGTATTTTACAATCAACGTGTATGGAAAATAAGCTGTCACAGGAGGAATCCGGAAAATCGAAGCAAGAACTACTTGATGAGATTAATGCACTTAAAGAAAAGCTTGGACAGCTTAACTACCTGAAACAGCAGGAAGAAGCATTAATCCGGGCCAAAGAGGAAGCTGAAAAGGAAAACCAGATGAAATCGGATTTTCTGGCAATGATGAGCCACGAAATCCGCACACCAATGAATGGAGTGATAGGTATGACCAGCCTGCTTCTAGACACCCCACTCACAGTTGAACAAAAAAACTACATAGAAACACTCAGAATAAGCTCTGATAATCTTATGACGATTATCAACGATATTCTTGACTTTTCGAAAATTGAATCTGGCAAAATGATGCTCGAGGAAGCACCATTTGAGCTAAGAAACTGTATAGAAGATGCGCTTGACATTTTTGCACAAAAAGCCATTGAAAAAGGGCTCGACATGCTTTATTTGATACAGCCTGACGTTTCGCCATTTCTCATCGGTGATATCACTCGCCTTAGGCAGGTTTTGATCAATCTTATCAACAACGCCATTAAATTTACCGAAGAAGGTGAGGTTTTTATCTCCATTGAAAAAGTAGCTGAAACCGAAGGTTATCAGGAACTTCAGTTTTCAGTAAAAGACAGTGGAATAGGCATACCAAAAGATAAAATTGATTACTTATTTGAGGCGTTCACCCAAGCCGACAGCTCTACAACCCGAAGATACGGTGGTACCGGTCTGGGATTAGCTATTGTAAAGCATCTTGTTGAACTTATGGGAGGCCGCATCTGGGTCGAAAGTATGCCTGGTAAGGGATCTACATTTTATTTTACTATCAGGCTTCGCACCTCAGGCATTGGCAAAACCAAACTATATGTCAGAGGTCAGATCCCAGAACTCAAAAGCAGCAGAGTGCTTATTGTTGATGACAATGAAACCAATCGTCATATCTTCACATTGCAGTTTGAATCATGGGGAATGGTTCCGGTTACAGCAAAATCCGGCCCCGAAGCTCTTGCAATCATCGAAGAAGAAGATGAACCTTTCGAACTGGCTGTGGTCGACATGCAGATGCCAGCAATGGATGGACTTGAATTAGGACGAGCCATTAAGTCGTTGCCATTTAAGGGTGATATTCCGCTTATCATGCTTACTTCGCTGGGTAAAATAAGCGAATTACCTTCTGATGTTTTTGAAGCTCAGCTTTCGAAGCCAATTAAACTTGCTGAACTTTTTGAGGAAGTATTGCGCGTAATTGCAGAAGCCCGTAATCGAAGAAACAATCTGGCTGATCACAATATTGATAAAAATCTGTCGACGAAATTACCTATGAGAATTCTGCTGGCAGAAGATAATATTACAAATCAGGACCTTGTTATCACCTTGCTTAGCAAGATGGGCTATAAGATTGACGCTGTTGAAAATGGCCGAAAAGTGGTTGAGATGCTTGAGCGAAAAAAGTATGATATTATCCTGATGGATATCCAGATGCCTGTGATGAATGGTATGGAAGCAACAAAAATAATTTGCGAAAAATACCCAGAGCATGAACGTCCTAAAATTATTGCTATCACAGCAAATGCAATGCCCGGAGACCGCGAACGTTATCTGAACGCAGGCATGGTTGATTACTTACCAAAACCTATTAAATTTAAAGATGTTCAGGCAGTACTCATTAAATGGGGAAAGAAAAAATAACAATTCTTTCATTGCATTGTAGAATTATGTCACAACAAAGGCTGCCGCAAAAGGCAGTCTTTAATTTTTAAGCAAATTAGCCTGACATAAAAAGATGTAAATCAGAGCACGTTTTGAACTGAATAGCAATAATAAAAACGCAGCCGGTTAAGTAAATTGGATATGAATGAATAGCCTTATAAAGTAATACACAACAAAACCCCAATAAACCACAAAAGGCTACCCAAACGGATAGCCTTAGTGTTAAAAGTTCGGCGACGACCTACTCTCCCACCGGGTTTGGCAGTACCATCGGCGCTGGTGGGCTTAACTTCTCTGTTCGGA
>Ga0172370_10001632_pt1 | contig 33764 bp, 16 predicted proteins | sample LakKiv5m_FD_114538 | JGI IMG/M metagenome (GOLD analysis project Ga0172370, IMG submission 114538) | Freshwater microbial communities from Kabuno Bay, South-Kivu, Congo - kab_022012_11.5m | ecosystem: Environmental > Aquatic > Freshwater > Lake | place: Democratic Republic of the Congo...
TTATCCAGCCAGTTACGGATCAAGCGTCCTCCCTGCGGGGTCATCACCGATTCGGGGTGAAACTGAAAACCGGCCACCCTGAGCACAGTATGGTGTAAACCCATAACAACCCCACGTCCATCGGTGGCATTCACCTTTAGCTGACCAGACAGTGAAGCAGGTTCCACGGCCCAGCTGTGGTACAATCCGGCTGAAAAACCAAGCTCAAGTCCTTTGTAGAGATGATGTACTGGCTGAGCCGGTTGCACCAGTATCTCTTCACCATGCAGAATGGTACCTGGTTGATATAGTTTTCCTCCAAACACTTCGGCGATTGCCTGCATGCCCAGGCAAATTCCTAACATATTGGAGCCCTGCGCTGCAACGCGGATAAAGTCACACAATTGTCCGGCCTGTGCAGGCAATCCCGGACCCGGCGAAATTACGATGTGACTGTATTGCTTAGCCATGCCAGCCTCCAGCCCGTCGTTGCGCACCACATCGACCCGCGAAACCCCGTTTTGCAACAGCAATTGCCGCAGATTATAGGTGAATGAGTCGTAATTATCTATCAACAAGAGGGTCATGTCACAGGGTTGTTATGCGGCGCAATCCCAAATCATCAGGCAGGGTATGCATGGCCGGTGGTGCAAAGATACCGGTTTAGTAAATTCGTAAATTAGCATCGCTAAAAACCAGCCCTATGAATTCCCTGAATGCATTTGAAAAGATGAACAACCTCGGCGCTCAGGGGATATCCTTCCTGTTTATCATCGATTTCGAAATGCAGCGGCCGGTGGTTATACCCTTGCAGCAGGCCGCGGAACAGGGCATTTACTATGCTATGCGGGGTAATTCGAACGGGAGTCCGGTAGTAAGGCCTATGCCTAACAAACTGGATTTCGCAAAAAAGCCGGTGACCTACGACGTCTATCAAAAAGCATTTGACCATGCCATGCAGGGGCTACGATTCGGCGATTCCTATCTGCTTAACCTCACCTTTGCCACACAAGTGACTACCAACTGCAATCTGGCCCAGATTTATCATTACAGCAAAGCACCCTACCGCCTTCTTTTTGGCAACCATTTCACGGTTTTTTCACCTGAATGTTTTATACAGATAGAGAACAACTGCATACGATCCTATCCGATGAAGGGAACCATTGATGCCTCGCTACCCGGAGCTGCCGAGTTGCTGTTGCAGGATGCCAAGGAAAAAGCCGAACACAACACCATTGTCGATTTAATACGAAACGACCTGAGCATGGTAGCCGTCGATGTTCGGGTTGAAAGGTTCAGATATATTGACGAAATACGCACCAATCAAAAGCATTTATTACAGGTGAGTTCAGAAATAAGCGGAACGCTATCCACAGGATGGCAGGCACAAATTGGAAGCCTGTTGCACACCTTGCTCCCTGCCGGTTCGGTCTCAGGAGCCCCCAAACAAAAAACACTGCAGATCATCCGCGAAGCCGAGCCTGAGTTGCGGGGTTATTATACCGGCGTATTTGGCATTTTCGATGGGCATAGTATCGACTCGGCTGTAATGATACGTTATATCGAGCACCGTAACGGAGCCTTCCTTTTCAGAAGCGGAGGTGGTATCACCATAAATAGTCAGCCTGAAGCCGAATACCGCGAAATGATTGATAAGGTGTATCTGCCGATTGTTTGATTCAAGAAATTTGAAGTTACGAACACCAGGATTGAGAACCAGTATTATTTACGGGCTTTTTTCGGTGCTCTTTTTGTTCATCAAAATAATATTCAAACGATGGTTCCTCAAATAAAAATTTTCAGCAATTATTTTGTTCTATTGATATTTTCGCCATACTTGTTGAAACAAAGTCAGAGATTCGTAGACTGGGAACTATACGAAAATTCTACGCTATGCTTATGCTATTGCATGCTTGCGATAATCTAGTATTAGCCACTATCAATTTATTGTACTTTTTATGAAAGCTGTTACACTTTTAATCAGAGGCAAACTCTACCGAACCGGTTTCCGCTTCTATACGGTTGAAAAAGCTGTTCAATCAGGCATAAAAGGGTTTGTGAAATACACTGCGGCACATGATATTCTGATTCATGCCGAGGGTGAGCCCGAACAAATTGAAAGTTTCCTGAAATGGTGTCGATCGGGGTACCCTTCGTGCCGGGTTTATGATATTGAGATAACCGATTGTGATGTGGAAGGCCACACCACTTTCGAAATGATTGAAGAACCTGATGCACTGCCGGTGAGCAGCAAAGCTGCGAAATAACTGTTGAATGTTGATGTAATGTGTTCACAAAAGTATCGGCGGATTAATCAGGTAATAGAGCCTCGCCCCGCAAAAATTACATTATTAGAAACTGATTTCTGAAAATGTTACATTGTTTGGCATATACTCCGGCTTAGAGCAGTTGTTTTGCATAATAGTGCTGCAAACATACAAAGTAAAACTAGCCCTTTTTAAATTGCCCTTTCGGCACAAGTTGTATCAGCACCACAGGATTAAACGATATTGGCAACCTCGTGCTGATAATCGGAAATACTTTTATTGGCGAAGGATTGCCTGCTGTGATAATGCTCGGTTAAGGCTGGGCTGGTCAATAAGTCTGTCCAAAACAACTACAGTAGTTCCTGACAGTTGTATAGTGATATTTTAATGTTTGAACGTTCGGCGAGGCGCACTGCCAATTTTAAACCGGTAATGCCAATAACAATGAATCTTTCACGCCGCCAATCTTCACAGCTTGTTGGCAGAGTGGCTCCTTTATTTTAGCCCGATATATATCAATATCTTAAACAAATTATCTTCCAATTCGCCAGGGCATTTAAATTAGGCAAAGGCAAACCAAGCAAAACACATCCCAATGTTCAGATTAAAAATGTGGAATGAAGACCAGTAAGACCATACATAACGATGCTTTGCCTCTAAAAAGCAGTGCTATTTGAAAAAAATGTAAATTTGTACAAATGAAAACGACCGGTTCCTCTAAAACCCATCTGTTTAGGATGTATCTGTTTGGAGCTGCCATTCTGCCACTAGACATCGTGACGTTTTCGTGCAGCCCAACCATCAGGCATTCAGGAGCCACTGCCCAGGATTCATTGCTGCAATCCCGATATAACAGCATGGAGTCAGCTATGTGGAAACACTACGTAAGCAACCCCGACTCATCGGAACAACTGCTTTTGCAAATGCTGGCATTTACCGATTCTGCCGGAATGGCCGAAGCCAATATATTTTCGCATATGCATCTGGCTGAGCTGTATCAATACCGCAAACCCGATATTGCTAAAGCTCTACAACATTTATCTGAATGCATGTCTTATTTCATTAAATCCCCTGGCTCATATTACGAAAACCCTTATTTATATATCGACATAGGTAATTTGTTTTACCATTCAGGATTTACAGAGCAATCAATTCCACTCTACCGCATTGCAGAACAAATCGGGACAGAAAGTGGAAATATGCAGGCACTGGCCCTGGCTTTACAAAACATTGGCCTTATGCATCAGGCTGCCCATCAGCCCGATTCGGCATTATGGTATTATCAGAAAGCAAAGAAGGTTATCAACGATACAACTGATATTAAATTAGCATACGGGTATTTGTACAGTGCCGAATTGTATCTTGGCAAAAAAAACTTCGGGCAGGCATTTCGCCTGGCAAAAAAGTGCGGAGAGATAGTACACTATCACAAGCAAATAAATCAAAAAAAACTAACCCATACACCTGATCGCTACGACCTTGCCTTCAACGGACTTGAAGCTTCGGTAGCCAGAATTTTATTTGTTACATATCTTGTATCGGGTAAAGCCGATAGCAGCAATTGGTATTTTAACAAAGCCGAGGCGCTTTCAAAAATCTACAACTCGCCAGATTTACTTCAGAAGCTTTGGTTTAGACGCTTGTATTTTACACCTGTAGAGAAGGTAAATACCGGTTTGGTTGCCAGCTCGGAGGAGCCGCTATTTGGCAAAAAGGCCAAAGCCGACCTTCGTCTGCTCAAGGTGTTGTCAGACTCATTGCAACATCACTTTGAAAGGGCCGGCAAACCAATTTTAGCAGCTCATTATCGCGAACGGTTCAATTTTTACAACGATAGCCTTATCAGGTTGCGTGGGCTTAATGAAATTGCCCAAACAAGCATGTTGCTCTCCTCATCGGTGCTGTACCGTAATCTTCACCAAATGCGTAAAGATCAGCAACATAAAGCAGTAACCATCAAGGTTCAACGCATAGTGCTGGCTGTTATTTTCATCTTGTTTCTAGTAATTCTGTTACTACTTCTATTGCTTTTACGCCAGAAGCGCAATCTGCAGCTGGCCCACGAAGCACTTGTTTCGCGCATAAGAGCTACAATTGAGTTGCATGCGAATGAAAAACAGGCAGTGAATGAAACTGAAGGTGATTCGCAAAAGCCTCACAACGACCTTAAGGAGCGGCTCATTTATTTGATGCAAGATGAAAAGGTTTACCTTAATAAATCGCTAACCTTGGTTAAACTTGCTCAACTGATGAACTCTAACCAAACTTATGTATCTAACCTGATTAACCATGAATACAATCAAAGTTTCAATGACTCTATCAACCGCTTTCGTATTGACGAGGCCTGTCGTTTGATTTCAGATCCCGCTAATAGCCAACTACGTTTTGATAAGATTGCAGGATTATCAGGCTTCAAGGCTAAATCTACATTTTATGCTGCCTTTCGTAAACATACCGGAATGAGTCCGGTGGTTTTTAAAGAAAATATCTCAAATGCGTTAAAGCACTGATTACTTAAAAGCAAACGCAAGCATTAACACCTTCCAGATTTTGTTAAAACAATTTTACTACCGCTTATATAGCTATCTAGTCATTCGCCCATTAATTCAGCTACCTGTTATTGCTTTACTTTGTATTCAACTTAAGTCCTGATACATTTTGCCACATTATATATCAGGCAATAAGACTAGTGTGAAGAAGCTTGTTCATATTTAATGCTAAATTGGCTCATGTTACTTTAATTAAATTTTTATATTTGTTTGAAGTATAGCATTGATTTCAGTTCCTATGGAAACAAGAATGAAGAATCTGATTGGTCTCTTATTGATTTTATTTGTACAAAATGCTTTAATTGCCCAAACTTCAGACTCTATGGTTATCATGAAAAGGCTGATTCAAAGAAGTCAGAATCAATCTGAGAAACTTCATTTTATCAACCATTTGGTGTTGGGCTACTGGGACACAAATACTGATAGTGCACTCTACTTTGGCAGATTGGGACTTGACATGATAAAAAAAGACCCAAAACCAACTGAAAAAGCGAAACTCCTATTTACATATGGTATTGCATTAAAATATTCAGGCAAAACAGACTCTGCCTACCATTACTTGTACCAGGCAAGAAAACTTGCGAAAAAAATCAACTACGATTTCCTCTATTACCGTATTCTGGAACAAACAGGCAATTTGTACCGGGAGAATGGAGAGTACGATTCGGCCAGGATTTTGATTGAGAAATCGGCCGATTATTTTAAGTCGATAAAAGATGAAGAGCAAACTATTTCAGCGCTGATTAATCTGGGTAGTGTCTGGATAGATCAGAATAGGAATGCAAAGGCTCTCCAATATTATCAGGAAGCCTTTAATAATAAATCTATTGCATCAGATACAATTTCATATGCCCTGACATTGCTTGGAATTGGATTGGTGTATGAAAACCTGGGAACTTTATTTCAAATCCACGATCACCAGAAATCGGCAACCTACCTTAAAAGTAGTATAGAATATTATAATAAAAGTTATAAATCGTTTTCTAAAATTAAGTTTGTAACAGGAATTGAATATGCAAGTATGAATCTGATTTCAGTGTTTTTGAAAGCAGGGATGATCAATCAAGCGGATTCTGTATTCAGAAATTCAGGTATATTGTTTAAATCACATGACCAGCAGGTTGTTGTTTCGTACAGAGCATTGTATGCCAAGCTATTAATGTTGCGAAACAAGCGCACTGAAGCTTTACATCAACTCAGGATAGTCCTGAAAGACGAAAATAAGAAAATCGTACCAAATGTATATTATGAATCACTGATGCAGATGGCTGAATTATTCAGATACTCCGGCCTGACTGATAGTGCATTTCAAATGGCCGGTGAATCGGTGCGGTGGTTTATGCAGAAGCAAAACTATGTTAAGGCCTTTCCTGAAATTGTTACTTTATCAAAATGGCTGAATGAGGATGGAAAATCCGCTGAAGCATACACCTACCTCACCAAAGCAACTTTACTGTACGATTCACTTTTTCTGGAAGCTACCAATGAAATTTTTGATGAAACCGGCTTTAAATATGAAAAGGACTTGCTGCAGTCAAAAATCAAAACAATCGCTTCAGAAAAAGAGCTGAATAATTACAGGTATAAAATTACGATACTTGTAATCTCAGTTATTGTGTTGCTACTTACCTCATTTATACTCTTTTTAAATCAACGCAGGCGTAAACTTCTTATTATCAACCAGCAGGCTCAATTTGACGCCTTGCAGTATCAAAAGGAAAATATACTTAAAGACCAAACACTTAAAGAACTAAAAGTTAAAAATGAATTGGCCGAACATAAGGCCAATAACAAACAACTGGAATTGCAGATTAAGGAACAGGAGCTCGTTTATCAATCGCTGCGACAGGCCGATATTGTAAAATTTAATAAGACAACCATTCAAAAATTAATTCCATTTCAACTGCGAATGACGCGCAAAAAGGATCAGGAAGCGTTCGGAAAACTCATATCTGAAATTTCGCAACTTACAGAGCAAAACGCATTGTCGGATTTTGAATTGATGTTTAGCCAGATGCATGGCGATTTTCACAAAAAACTAATCGAGATAGCCCCGGATTTATCAAGATCAGAACTCCAGATTGCAGCACTGCTTCGTATGAACCTACCCTCAAAAGAGATTGCGCGCCTAACCAACCTGTCTCTTGCCACAGTTGATCTTACACGACATCACATCCGTCAAAAATTAAAACTTGAAACCTGCCAGAATCTGATTGCATTTCTCATTATGTTATAAACCCTGCTTAATACTTTGATCATGAACGAAAGGGATTTATCAGGAAACACCATCCTGATTGCAGAAGATAATGATCTCAACTATACGCTTTTTGCCTCAAGCCTTAAATCAACCGGCCTCATAATTATCAGAGCAAAAAACGGGCACGAAGCAGTTGAATATTGCCGGAATCATCCTGAAATAAAAATGGTACTTATGGATGGTATGATGCCGGTTATGAATGGGTATGAGGCAACCAAAGAAATCCGGATGTTCGCTCCAGCACTTCCTATTGTGATAATAACTGCCTATGTAAGCCAGTTTTCGGTCCAGGATGCTTTATCCAGCAATTGCAATGACTACCTGGCCAAGCCAATCAGTCAGCAGGCTTTGATTACTGCCGTTAAAAAATGGGTTTTAAAGTGATTTCTTCCTGAACAGCAATAAACCAAATCACTTTGCTATCTGCAGGCAACCTTCTCCGGGATTCTCAGCCCTGAGACAAGCATATTGATTTACCGGGTTACAGTAAAGGCAACCTCAATTTAAGAATCGCTGCCTGCCAACCATTTTGTAAACAGAATTACCTGCGATTGCTGCCAACACAGGCAATAACCTCTTTATAGAACAATAATTTCTATTATTTGCAATACGCATCAGGGGAATTCAATCATGCTAAAGTTCACAAAACTAACAGGGATTGTTTCTCAGAGGGCAGCTCTGTAAAATCAGATTCGCAGAAACAATCTGTTTAAGCATGAGCTATACATACAACTACAAAGTAGTAGCATATGTACTCTCAACAAGTTACAATGTAAATCGAAACATGGCTTTAGATCTTCACAAACCCATGTTGATTTTATTCAATACAAACAGATTTAAAACTGCCACGTACTCATTTAAAGGATGAAAAAAATCAATGTAAAGCCACGTTTTATTACGCCACGCCAGTCTTTGACCCCACAGGTGATACTTTAAAATCAGGAAACAAGTACTAATCTGAGCGCCAAAGCAAACACTGATGTTAGCATTTTTACTAAATTTTAACCAAATTCAGGTTATTTTGACCTCTTTACTTTTTCTTAGTTTTCACTTTAGCAATCTATGTATGTGCACTTTAACTGATATACAAGTGATTCGTAAAATTGCATAAAATTGTCAAAATACAACTTATACCACTATTTATCAGGCTGTTAGATAAATATACAAAGACAATTTAAAGATATTTGGTATTGAAAGCTATTGTTGACCCACCCGGGAGCATTTATCTTTACTTGCACTCAGAAAAGTTTGCTGGTTCATAAAAGTTACTGAACTTTTAGGAAGGCAAAGATGAACCGTTACGAAAATCTCTTATGCAATCAATACTACTTGCCGGACTGGAAGATGCAACAGGTGAAATCATAAAAACAGAACTTGAAGGGAATGAATACGAGACTACAGCAGTTAAAAATATTGAAGAGCTTTTGTTGCTGTGCGAGCGTGATAATAATATTGATATGATTCTTATTGACGTCAAATTCGCGGCCCACGAAGTTTCCCAGTTGCTAAAGGATGTTCGTGATATATGCAATAAAGATACCCGAATTGTAATGACAGGAGAATACAGCCACCTTGCTATGTCGCTCGCTGTAGTTGCCGGTTTTGATGATTTTATTGCCCGGCCCTTTGGAAAAGATGAAGTAAAAGCCCTTTTAAAAGGTAACAAAAAACAAAATGAATAATGCATTCATTCACGTAAACCAAACGGGATGGATGATAAATGAGAATATTGATCAAGATTCTACAAATAAACACAATTAGTAATATGGAAACATTTACAATTTCAACTTTGGCACACTTGCGGCGGTTATTCGTTGCATTGGCCATGATTCTGATCCTATCAACCCTTAGCTTCGGGCAAATAACCTCAACAACCCCTTCTTCGCGCTGCGGCGAAGGCACGCTTGTGTTATATGCTGCGGCCAGTTCAGGAACAATTCAATGGTACACTGTGCCATTTTATGGATCGCCCATAGCAACAGGAAGTTCCTTTACCACTCCATCGCTGTTTGTAACTACCACTTATTATGTGGATGCAGTTGATGACGGAGGATGCTCTCTCAACCAAAATCAGGCGCGTATTCCGGTAATTGCAACCATTAGTGCAAATGCTGCACAGTCTGTGATATTTTATGAAAGCAATTCATTTTGTAATAGTGTTACCGAGCCACAGTCTGTTACACAAACCGGCACTTCGGGGGGCACATTTACTGCAGTGCCCGAAGGGCTCAACCTTAATAGTGCATCAGGCGCCATAACCCCCAGCTCCAGCAATTTAGGAACTTATACCGTTACCTATACCGTTACTCCAGCCGCAGGATGTATTGAGAATCCCGCCACCACTGAGGTAACCATTACTACAGCTCCACTTACATCTACGATACTCTACGAAGCATCTCCCTATTGTACCTCACTCACAGCTGCAAGTGTAACACTCACCAATCCCAACAGCGGAACATTCTCTGCTACGCCCTCAGGCTTAAGCATTAATGCCACTACAGGCCAGATTAACCCCTCACTTAGTTTACCGGGAGCCTATACCGTTACCTACTTTGTTTCAGGCGCAGGCGGTTGTGCACCACAAACTACAACTACGGGAGTAACCATTACCGGTTTACCCACTGCTGCCATTGCCTATACAGGCACTCCGTTCTGCAAAGATATAACCAACGCTTCACCAACATTAACCGGTACCGGTGCTTATACTGGTGGCACCTATTCGGCAACTGGGTTAACAGTAAACTCAATAACAGGTATTTTTAACCCAGCCACCACAACTGCAGGAACTTATACTATATATTACACTACGCCGGCCTCAGGCAATTGCGCTGCAGTAGAAGTGAATAATTCTGTTACCATCAATCCATTGCCAACCGCAGTCATCAGCGGAACAGCCACTGTTTGCCAGGATGCCACAGCTCCTGACATTACGTTTACCGGCAGTGCAGGAACAGCGCCATATACTTTTACCTATAAAATCAACGACGGTATTGACCGTTATGTTACTTCCGGCACAGGAACCAACCCGGTTTCTGTTACCGTGGCCAATTCAACCGTTTCGGCAGGTACCTATGAGTATACTTTGGTAAGTGTAACTGATGCCAACGGATGTTCACAAGCGGCCAGCGGCACTGCAACCATTACAGTAACACCCGCCCAGGTGGCGACCTTCAGTTATTTAGGTTCGCCTTTCTGTAAAACCGGATCAGTAAGCCCCACCTTTACCGGTGGTGGTGTTGCCGGCACTTTTACACAAACTCAAGGAGCAGGAACTTTATCACTCAATAGTACCACAGGAGTAATTGATCTGGCTGCCAGCGATGCCGGTTCATATACCATTACCAACACACTTTCGGGCTGCGGAACCGCAGTAGCTACCTACGATATAGTTATCAACGCCTTACCCACAGCTACTATCTCAGGAGACCTTACAGCTTGTGTTTCCACTGTTTTAACAGCCACTACCGATGCCACCAACAAAATCTATATGTGGTATAAGGATAACGAAGTAGTTCCCGGAGCTGCTGACGCCACTTATACAGTTACTGAAAGCGGTGATTATAAAGTGAAGGTGACCAATACCGACACCTATTGCGAATATACATCGTCAGCCTCTACAGTTACAATTAATCCACTGCCTGTAGTTAGTTTGACAGGTAACGATATGGATTGTGTTTCTACTGTATTGACTGCTGTGCACAATGCTGCCAACCCTTCGTTTGTGTGGTATAAAGATGACGTGGTAATTGAAGGCCAGACCGGTGTAACCTATACAGTTACTGTAACCGGCAATTACAAGGTAAAGGTTACCAACGGCACAACAGAGTGCGCTTACACAATAGCCAATTATTATGTAACAATTAACCCTTTGCCAACGGCAACGATAACAGCGCCTGATCCAAATACTGTTTGTATTGGAGGCACCTCACCACTGGTAACGTTTACCGGCGCAGCGGGTACATCTCCTTATATATTTACCTACAAAATTGATGATGGTGCAGAACAAATTGTATCGACAGTTCCTGGCCAAAATTCAGTAACTGTGGAAGTGCCCACAACCAGTGCCCACGCATATACTTATACCCTGGTTAAAGTTACCGATGGTACATTAACCGCCTGTAACCAGACTCAATCAGGAACTGCTGATGTTACTATTGTAGCCGACCCAACCATTGAAACCCAACCAGTAGGAACAACCATTTGCCAGGGCGGCTCAGCAACCCTGAGTGTGGTTGCAGCCAATGGCACCGGAACGTTCAGCTATCAATGGCAATATGATAATGAAGGATGGGTTAATGTATCCAACGGAACACCAACCAATGCCACCTATACCGGTGCCACTACAGCAGAACTGACCGTAAGCGGAATAACAGGAAACTGGGCGGATAACCGTTACCAATGTGTCATCACTTCAACCGGGGTTGGTTGCAACACAGTAACTTCAGCTACAGCGGATGTTCCGGTAGTAGCAGATCCAGTCATTTCGGTACAACCCACTGCCTCAACCGCTGCCTGCTTCGGAGAGGTGGTTAATTTAAGTGTCACAGCTACCGGAGGAACCGGAACATTCAGCTACCAGTGGTATTCAAATACCAGTGCCTCTGCATCCGGTGCAAGTCTTATAAATGACGCCACTACCAATACTTATGCTGCGCCAACTTCGTCGGCCGGAACTATGTATTACTATTGTATTATTGATCAGACCGGCAATGGTTGCGGGTCGGTAACCAGCGATTTTGCCGAAGTTATTACCTATCCCCAATTTACAACCGGTGAAATAGCTACCACCGGCGAAACCATTTGTTATAACGAAGATCCCGCTCAGATAGGAAGCACCACCGCTGCAAGCGGTGGTTTCGGAACCATTACCTATAAATGGGAATCGTCGACAGATGCATTTGTAACCGCAGGCACATTGATTGCCGGAGCAACATCGGAAAGTTATGATCCACCTGCAGGATTAACTACAACAACCAGCTATCGCCGGTATGCCCATGATGCTACTTGTAATACTTCTTTTGCGGTATCAACCGGAACCTGGCTGGTAACTGTTAACCCTCTTCCAACCATTACTACCACTGGCACAATCGACGCAGTAACTACTTCAGCAAGCCAGCAAACTACTATAATGGCATACACTGCTTCAAGTATACCTGTTTCTTATAGTATTGACTGGACAGGTATGGCAGATCAAACCAACACTGCAATAGCATTTATGTCAGGATCAGGATCTGTTACAGGAATTGTAATACCAGCCAATACTGCAGCAGGCACCTATACTGGTACTATGACCATATACAGTGCAGCTGGTTGCACCTCAACCCAGGCTGTTAGTGTAACCGTTTATCCGACAGCCCCAACAGGCAGTTCGCCACAAACATTTTGTGCAGGCAATTAACATACAGTTTTCCGTTCAGGTTCTGCTCAGGAACCTGAACGGGATAAACCAAAACAAAGAAAAAAGAGATGAATCATAACATGAAATTTAACAAACTCAAAAATATGAAACGCTTTCTACTCATTTTCGCATTGCTGCTGGGAGCTGTATGTTCGTGGGGGCAAACAGTTGCCGATCAGGAAAAGGTACTGCAGAAATGTCTGGGCATCGATCAGATTGCGATGCACTATGATCTTGATGTGGCTGGTATTCCCAGGTCACTTTTTGCAATCAACAACTCGGCAGAGTTAGGCCAGGGTCTTCAGGTTAACTATTGCGGGAGACTATTGGCTTTTATCAATCAGGAAACATTACAGCAGACAAAACCCGATGCTTATTTCACTATCAATGATTTGGTCATTCCTGGAAACAGTGCCGAGGTTAATCTGATTTATCGCTATAACTGCAACAAGCAAATGCAGCAAATTACGCTTCGTGTTCTGTTGCAGAAATCCAATGAGCAATGGATAATAACCGAAATAAATAAATAAGGAGGCAGGTTATGAAAAACTTTACAATGCAAACAAAACGCAAAATGATGGTTCAACCAGGTCGAAACATTTTTGCGGTGATTTTTATGGCAATGTTCTTTCTCCTGCCTGGAATGTTGAAAGCACAAGACTCTTATTTTGCCGGGTTTTCAACCGGAAATGCAGCCAATATCAAGCTGTTTATTAACGGGGTTGAACAAACCTATGTTGACGATGGCTGGATACAAGGTGGTGGAACACATGGCTCTACTAACCAGAATTATCTTGCTGCCTATACGGCATCCAACTTTGCCACCGGTACCTTTCGAAACTATTTTGTGTTTACCCGCACCGGGTCAGGCACAATTACTTCCGCATCGTTACAGGTTAACTCGTTTACTGTCTTTGGATCTGTGACCTTTAACTTAACCGCAGTGACGGGTTATACTGCATCAGATATGGATGCAAATCGCTCCAACGGCGATGCCACCGGGCAGGCCATATTTGCCGCGATTGGCAATGGCACTTCACTTGGCAGTTTAAGCAATCCTGCTTCCAGTACCATTTATACCATTAACTTGTCAAACCTGTCGGCACTTGAGAACATGGGATCTACCATTATCATTGGCGGCAGGGTTGAGAATACCAGTAGTTACACCGCACCGGTTTTAACTACCAATGCGGCAACATCGGTATCGGCAACCGCTGCTACTTTAAACGGGAGCCTCACTGCTAATAGTAATTCAGGTAGTTACTACTTCCAATATGGTACTACCGGCAGCTATGGTTCAACAACCACATCAACAGCTTACAGCAGCAATGCTACCATGACTGCCAATCTTACCGGACTATCATCAGGTACAACTTATTATTACAGGGCTTATGCTACCGTAAGTGGACACAGCGATGTATATGGATCACAACAATCGTTTTCAACACCTCCGGCTAACCCATCAGGAATTACAGGTACAACTACCATTTGCAACGGAAGCGGAACTACTTTAACCGCAACTGGAATTGATGGTACTGCTTACTGGTATTCGGGCTCATGCGGGGGTACTTATGTGGGTACAGGCAATTCAATCACTGTTTACCCGACAACAAACACATCTTACTATGTAAAAAACTACAAAAACGCTTTATACAGCGCGGGATGCGCTTCGGCTACTGTTACAGTAAATAATCCGGCAACAGTTCCGGCCAGCGCCACCGTAACTTCGGTAACCGAAAATACAGCCAATTTAAGCTGGGACGCTTCAAGCGGCACACCAACCATAACCCATTACTGGGTAGTAGGTACCAGCAGTTCGGTAGTATACGGAACGGTAGGTCAAAACGGGGTAATAGCCCAGGGAACCACCGATGTTTCAACAACAACAGCCATTGCCACAGGCCTTTCGCCAAGCACCAATTATTATTTCAGGGTGTTTGCCAATAGTACTGCCAGTCCTTGCGGGGCATCGGCTTACCGCACTTCGGCTATGTTTACCACGGTGCCATCTGCACCTGCAGCCGGTGCAGCTACCAATATCAGAGCCAATAGTTTTTCGGCCAATTGGAGTGCAGCTACCGGAGCCACCAAATATTTTCTCGATGTTTCAACCTCAAACACATTCAGTAGCTTTGTTGCCGGATTTGAAAATAAAGATGTTGGCAATGTTGTAACCTACAGCATTACAGGCTTAAACAATACAACAACCTATTATTACCGTGTAAGAGCCTACAATTCCGGAGGTATTAGTGTAAGTTCAACTCCGGCCATTTCTGCCACCACCCTTCCGGTTAATAACTTCCTGATAGAACAAGTTGGCGGCGGAAACATTTCTGATCAACTTGCAGGTACCGCATTCAGCATTAAAATTACAGCAAGGGATGAATTTAATACCACGGTAAGCGATTTTACAGGAACTGTTTCTATAACAAGCAATTCTGATTTAACAGCAGGGGGCACAACAGCTGCATTTACTGCTGGTATCCTGAGTTCACATTCAGTTACCCTAACCGGAGCAGGTACAGGCATGCACCTCACTGCCAGCATCGGAAGTCCTGAAGTATCGACGAATTCAAACGATTTTACAGTGTTGCCCGCTAGTATCAATTACTTCACTCTGGCTGTAAACGGCACTGTAACTGCAGGCACCCCGTTTACCGTTACCGCTACGGTTTACGACGAGTTTGGCAATGTTAAAACCAATTACGAAGGTCAAAAAAGCGTAAACTGGACCACCACAGCCATTTCATCGCCCAATGGAACGGCCCGTATTATTCCGGCCAACGGCGATCAAACTTTTGTTGCAGGAGTAGCTACTATTGGCGGGTTCACCTTCTATAACTCCGACCAGAGCCAACTCGCACCTTATGAAGGGCCTACCATTACGATTACTGATGCCCCTACATCAAGCCCGGGTACAACAGCCCCAATCACTGTGTTGAATGCAACTCTGGCAAATTTTAGAGTTGTTGCAGGCACTGAACAATCCTCAGGTATTGCATTTTCGACCACAGTTACAGCCCGCGACGTATATTGGAATACCTGTGTTGACTATGCCGGTAGCATCCGCTTCAAATCATCCGACGATGCGTTGGTTACATTCCCCGCAGGGTTGCAGTCATTTGCACCGGCTTCAACTTATCACGGTGTAAGAACATTTACCAATGCCATCCTTATCAATGTAATGGGTGCATACTGGCTGCGTGCGGCCGATGCAGCATTTGCCTACAAAAGTGGTGAACAACAAAACATTATTGTTGGCCCGGGTACATTTTCTCCATCAGCTACCTACTCAACACTCACCATCTCAGATCCTTTAACACCCACCAATTTTGTTGACCCGCTGGCCCGTGTGGCCGGTGAATATGTACTTGTTACGGCCACCCCACGCGATGCCCAGGGCAACCTGTTGTATGCCTGCCGCAATATCACCATTTACCTGAAAGGCTCAGCAACACATCGCAATGGAGAAGGTAATACTTCTATAGCGATTCCTGTAACCAATGTGGGCGATGGATCGTACACTGCACTGGTGCGTGTTTCGGAAACCGGAACCAATCTGATTACCGCCAGTTTCGACGATTATGTGCCGGTTGTATTTTTTGGCCAGACAAGAACTGTAAATGTATCCCCTGCTCCGGTTGATCTGGCACATACACTGATTACTGCCGTTCCAACAACGATGACCACCGATGAGCACAGCGACATCACCGTGCAACTCAAAGACGTGTTTGACAACAACCGCACCACCAGCGGTGGGACTGTGACACTGCAAACCACAAAAGGTATTTTAACCAGTGTTACAGATAATAGTGATGGAACTTATACCTCTGTTTTAAACGGCAATTACGGTGCTGTAGGCACCGCCCTGATTACCGGCCAACTGGTTGGAGCAGATATAACTGATACCGAAAGCGTAGTAATTAATGAAGGCCTGCCTGCATTGGCTACCATCCAGATTACTGCCAATCCCGAGGTAATCACAACAAACCAAACCAGTACTATTTCAGTACAACTCAAAGACCAGTTTGGCAACCTTGTAACAACCAACAGAGGAACCGTTACCTTATCAACAGATAAAGGCCAGTTGTCATCTGTTGTATATACATCCCTTGGAATTTACCAGTCAACCCTTTCGGGATTTAATCCCGGCTTCGGCCCGGCCACAATCACCGGTAAATATAACGGAGGCGACATTGCTGATAATGCAACAGTAACCTTTAACGAAGGCCTGGCGGATCTGGCTCATATCGAAATTACGGCTTCACCAACCACCATGACCAGCGATGGAAGCAGTGAAATTACTGTTCAGTTAAAGGACATATGGGGAAACAACATTACCACCAGCAGAGGAACGATTGCTCTGTCTGCTACAATAGGTGCTTTAACCGCTGTTACCGACCATGGGGACGGAACCTATACCGCTACCTTAACCGGCGATAACCGCGGATTTGGGAATAGTACCATAACCGGAACGCTCACAGGCGCTGTATCAGGCAATATTACCGACAATGCGGTGGTTGTAATTACCGAAGGTAAACCTGACCTGGCCGATATTACCCTTACACCGGCCTCAGGCACCATGACCACCGACGAAACCCGTTTGATTACCGTACAGCTGAAAGACCAGTTTGGCAACAACCTGACTACCAGTCGCGGAACAATCAATTTGGCTACCTCGTTAACCGGAACCGCGCTTACAGCAGTTACCGACAATGAAGATGGAACCTATGAGGCAACCTTATCAACTACCGTAACCGGAACTGCCACCATCACCGGACATCTTGATGATGTAACAGATGGCATCGACGGCAATATTTCGGATGACGCAGTTGTAGTCATTGGCGAAGGCAAACCTGCCCTGGCACAGATACAGATTACCGTATCAGACGATAACATTACCACCGACGAAACAAGTACAATTACTGTACAGTTGCGCGACCAGTGGGGCAATAATTTATCGACCCAGCGCGGAACAGTTGCATTGGCTTCCAGTGATCACGGATCAATTGGAACTGTTAGCTATGCTGGCAACGGAACCTATACTGCTACTTTAAGCGGTGATTATCGCGGAGTCGGAAGCCCATACGGTGTTGGTTTGACTACCATTTCAGGTATTCTTACTGATACGGATGATGGCGTAACAGGAGATATAACAGACAATGCTACAGTAACCTTTACCGAAGGTTTACCCAATCTGGCAAACTCAGATCTTACTGTCTTTAAAACTACTATGACGACCGACGAGTCGTGCGATGTTACCATGTATCTGAAAGATAAATGGGGCAACTACATTACACACAGCAGAGGCGATGTAACATTTGTTACATCAATAGGTGCTATGTCGGCTACTACTGATGGAGGCAATGGAATTTACAGCGCAACTATTACAGGTGACACCCGCGGTGTGAATGGAACAGGTACTGCAGCTATTTCAGCCAGTTTTGCTGGTGCAGGAACAGCTGCCGCAGTTGTAGGAGATTTTGAAGAAACCGGAACTTTGGAAATTACCGAAGGCTTACCGGCATTGGCCACTACTACAATAACTGCCAATCCAACCACCATGACTGTGGATGAAACCAGCACCATTACGGTTCAATTAAAAGACCAGTTTGGTAACCTGATTACCCACGACCGGTCAACGGTGGCGCTCTCTACGAATCTGGGATCACTTTCTTCAGTTACAGCCGGGGCTAATGATGGTGTTTACACCGCCATACTCAGCGGAAGCAATCCGGGTGTAGGTACCGCAACCCTTACCGGCACATTGGCCGGTGTAGTTGAAGGAACTATTGTGGATAATGCTACTGTCGAAATCACTGAAGGTTTACCGTTTCTGTTGAATACTGTTATGTCGTCGTGGCTGCAATCAATTACAACCGATGAGTCAACAACGGTTACATTCCAGTTGAGAGACCAGTTTAATAATAATATTACCCACAGCAGAGGTACCGTTACCATGTCTACCACTCTTGGTCAACTTACTGCGGTAACCGATAACGATAACGGAACTTATACGGCCACCTTATCGGCAAACAATACCGGAGTTGGTGATGCTGTTATCAGCGGTACATTAAATTCGTATAGTTTTGGAAAAACGCTGACCATTCCAATTACCGAAGGTCTGCCGAATCTGGCACAATCAACCATTACAGCCAATCCAACAACCATAACTACCGACGGTTCGAGTTTGATAACACTGCAGTTGAAAGACCAGTGGGGTAACAACATCATCAATAACCGGGGTACTGTAGCTTTGGAAACTAACCTGGGTGTATTAACCACTGCAGCTTACACAAGCTTGGGCCGTTATACTGCCACATTAACTGCCAATGCTACCGGAACCGGATTGGCAACAATTTCGGGAAGCTTCGTTGGAGCAGTTTCAGATGTTAATCCGGATGGCAATTTTGTTGATGAAGCAGAAGTTACCATTACCGAAGGTTTGCCTGATTTAACTAAAATTCAGATTACAGCCAGCCCAACTTCCATTACCGCTGATCAAACAAGTACAATTACCATTCAACTGCAAGACCAGTGGGGGAATTTACTTACCAGCAGCCGGGGTAGCATAGCACTGTCATCAGCCGATTTAACAGGTACGCAAATTTCAAGCGTTACCGATAATGGAAATGGTACTTATACCGCTACTTTCTCTATGAACGCTTACGGAACCGGAACAGCAACCATTTCTGGTATCTTTACAGGTTCAGGAGATGCTTCCGAAGTAATAGGATCTGTTTCAGACCAGGCAACCATTGAAGTATCTCACGGTGTTGCTACGAAACTGGCCATGAAAACCCAGCCATCGTCAACCGCAATTGCCGGTGTTGATTTTGCCCAGCAGCCTGTAGTGTATATTCAGGACCAGTTCGGGAATACCGTACTGGCCGACAACAGCACTTTAGTAACAGCAGCCATAGCAACCGGCACTTCAACATTATACAGTACCGGTGTTCTTACTGCTACTGCATCCTCAGGTATTGCTACGTTTGGCGGATTATACTATACCAAAGCAGAGACCATTACTCTCGGTTTCAGCACTACCCCCATAGGCTATGGACCGAATGTAGGGTTAACCGGTGTATCATCCTCCGAAATCGTAGTTGGTCATGCTCCTATTGATCACTTTACCCTGAATTCACCGGCCAATTTCACAGCTGGAGCATCCAGAGCGGCTTATACGGTTACCCGTTATGATGTATTTGAAAATCTGGTGACTACCGGAACTCAGGTAACCTATCTGTACAGCAGTTCAACCGGTGCCAACAAAAAATTCTACAACGCCGCCAGCAGTGGTAGTGTAATAACCCAGCTCACCATTGCCGATGGGGCATCAACAGCCAATTTCTGGTATTACGACGAAAAAACCGGCGACCATATTATTACTGCTTCTGATAATCCGGAAACACCCGATGGAGAGGTAAACATCAATGACGGAACCGATCAAGTTACTGTAACGCCAGCATTACTCAAGGATTTTATTGTTTATGGTGTAGATAACCCACACGATTTCGGTATTGTTCAAAGCGTTACCGTTGAAGCACGCGATACCTATAATAACCGCAAAACCAACTATATCGGCACCATTACATTTTCAAATACCGATGTAGATGCAACAAACCCGGCCGATTATCATTTCCAGCTAGCCGATGCTGGTATCCACACATTTACAGATGCCGTGATGTTTAGCCAACCCGGAAGCTGGTGGATTACTGCCATCGATTTGGCGGAACCAACAAAATACGGCGCCCAGGCAAACATTATTGTTCAGCGCGCTGTAGAAATTGTGGCCAATGACCGAACCAAAACCTATGGCGATGTACTTACTATGGGCACCACTGATTTTACTGTAAATCAAATTGTACCGGGCAATTCAACGTATGGACCTGTTGCAGGTGAAATCACCGGTGTTACCTTAACCAGTACAGGTTCAGCCGCTTTGGCTGATGTTGGAGATTACAGCATTATTCCTTCATTAGCCACCGGACCTTACAATCCTGCCTATTACCGCATTGTGTACTCAGAAGAAGGAATGCTACGGGTTAATCCCGCTGAGCTGACAATTACGGCGGATGCATATCAGACAAAGGTTTATGGAGAAAGTGATCCTGCATTTACCTATGAGGCCAGTGGATTTAAAAATAGTCAGACTGTTTCCATAATAACCGGCAACCTGGTTAGGGAAACTGGTGAGAATGTTGCAAATGATTATGCAATTTTAATCGGCAGCCTCTCTGCAGGCTCTAACTATGAAATCCTTTATTTAGGAGCAAACTTCAGCATTACTCCAAAACCGGTTACTGTAATTGCTACTGTAGGTCAGAGTAAAATTTATGGCCAGCTTGATCCAACATTTGCTTATACATCTAATGTTCCTCTTGCCTTCAGCGATGTATTTGTTGGAGCGCTTGCCCGTACTTCGGGTGAGAATGTTGCATCCGATTATGCACTCAACATTGGTTCACTGTCCATTGAAAATGGCAGCAGCGTAAATGTGGCATCCAATTACACGATCTCCTTTACCACGGCTGATTTTGCGATTACACCGCTGGCAATAGCCGTAACTGCAGATGCTGGTCAAAGTAAAACCTATGGTGATCTCGATCCAACATTCAGTTATACTTCAGTTCCAGCAGTAGGATCCTCACTGCCCAATGGTCATACCATTGCTTTCACAGGCAGTTTAACCCGTGCAGCAGGTGAACCGGTTGGAACCTATGCAATCAACCAGGGAAGTCTTGACAATGGCAATTATGACATTACCTATACTTCAAACCTGTTCACAATCAATAAACTGGGCGTAACACTTACGGCCGATGCAGGTCAGAGCAAGGAATACGGTAATTCAGACCCAACCTTTACCTACACTTCTGTTCCGGCTGTTGGTTTTGAATTGGCAAATGGAATTCTGATTTCCTATACCGGAGCTTTAGTCCGTGTTGCAGGTGAAAATGTTGGAAACTATGCCATTGGGCAAGGAACCGTTGATAACAGCAACTATACTATTAATTTTGTTTCCAACAACTTCGCTATTACCCGCAAAGCCATTGCGATAACAGTAACTACTGGTCAAAACAAGGTTTACGGAGCGAACGATCCTACCTTTGCTTACACAACAAGTCCATTAGTTAGCGCACTTCCTTTCACTGCATCCTTTACAGGAGCGTTGGTGCGTGAAACCGGTGAGGTAGTAGGAACTGAATATACCATCACTCAGGGAACCCTTGAACTGATAGATGCAAATAACGAAGAAGGTGGTTCACTGGAGGCTAACTATACCATCACTTTCAATACAGCCGACTTTGAAATCACCCGTAAACCTATCACTATCACTGTTGACGAAGGAATTGCCAAGTTATATGGTGCCGATGATCCTGAGTTTACATACACTTCAAGTCCGGCTCTTGGCAGCTTGCCTTTTAATGCTTCCTGGACAGGTTCACTTGAGCGCATGGATGGTGATCAAAATGTAGGAACCTACACCATTACCCAGGGTTCTTTGGAACTTAGCGATTCGAACAACGGAACCGCTTCGCTGGCTCAGAACTATACAGTAACATTTGTGAACACCAATGTTTTGACCATCAGCAAACGGCCAATTACAGTTGTGGTGGATGCCAATCAGAGTAAGGTGTATGCTGAGTCAGATCCTGTATTTACTTACACACCTTCTATCGCATTGTATTACAACGGCGCATTTACCGGAACGCTTACCCGTGCAACCGGCGAGAATGTGGCAACAAATTATGCTATAAGCCGCGGTACGCTGAATGTTTCGGATGACTACAATGCAACAACATCATTGGATGACAACTACGACCTGACCTTTACTCCGGCCAACTTCGCTATTACGAAAAAACCGATTACAATCACAGTAAACAGTGGTCAGCAGAAAGTTTATGGAAACAGCGATCCTGTATTTACTTATGTATCTTCCGTTGATCCGCTGCCATTCGAAGGTTCATTTACCGGCACACTGGTACGTGAAGCAGGCAACAATGTAGCTACCGGCTATGCTATCAGCCGCGGCAGTCTGCAGATTGAGGATATTAATCACTTAACGTCCCTCGATGCAAACTACAATTTGAACTTTGTAGGCGCTGATTTCGAAATCACACGCAGGCCCATCACCCTCACTGCCAGCGACCGCACCAAAACTTACGGCGATCTGCTCGATTTGGGCAATACCCAGTTTGGCATTACCGGCGACGGCATGGCGTATGAGGAAACCATCAGTACGGTTGAACTGTCGAGTTTGGGCACACCGGTTCAGGCCAATGTAGGCACCTATGCCATAGCAACAGCCAATGCAGTGGGTGCAAACGGTTATCTGGTGTCAAACTACGATGTTACGTATTCAACTGCAGGTACGCTAACGGTAGGCGTCCGCACCCTGAATCTCTCCTATTTTGGCGCCGACAGCAAAGTATATGATGGAAACACTGTAGCAACCGGTATCGGATTTATGGACGACCGTATCCCTGGCGACTACCTGTCGTTCCAGCGCGATGCAGCCTTCGATACCAAAGATGCAGGCACCAACAAGCCGGTATATTACACCAACATTGCCATTACCGGCGGTTCTGATATGCTCAACTATGTGCTTGCCTCTACAACAGGCACAGCCTACGCCGACATTTATCCAAAGGCCCTCACAGTAACCGCCAACGACGACAGCAGGCTGTACAGCGGCAGTCCGTATACGGGTGGCAACGGGGTAACCTATAGCGGATTTATCACCGGTGAAGATGCTGCAAACCTCGAAGGCACCTTAACCTATAGCGGTACCAGCCAGGGTGCGACCGAGGTGGGCGATTATATCATCACCCCCGGCGGATATACCCCCGGCAACTACTCCTTTACCTACGTAAACGGCAACCTGTCTATCTTTGCAAGCCTCTCGGTAAGCGGCACCTTCAAATATTACAATACGGCCCGTACTCCGTTGAACAATGTAACGGTTCAACTAAAACAGGGCGCTAGTGTAATAGCAGAAACCACTACCAACGCATTGGGTGAATATACCTTTACCAATGTGAGCAATGGAACCTATGATGTTATTGCAAGTAGTAGCCTTCCAATACCCAATAGCGAGAGCAATGCTACAGATGCTCTGCTTGTATACCTAAATTCCGGTGCATTTGCTGAGCCGCTTGAAAAAGTACGCTTCTATGCTGGCGATGCAGGTAATCCGCTGAATAACAAACTACAAACAGGTGACGCAAGCAAAATCATTGCTCACTTTAATACCAATGGAGCTAGTCCATACGGTCGAGCAAACTGGACATTCTGGAATGCAGGTGATTTGATTTATTCAAACCCGCTTACTACAAACTCAACACTGGCAATACCGCAAGTAACAGTTCTTAACAATTCATTGATTGCTGATTTCTTCGGATTGGCCACCGGTGACTTTAATATGAGTTTTACACCAGGCGGAGCTAAATCAGGCTATCAGTCATTAACCCTGAAACAAGAACAGATTGTTCCAGTAAGCAAAGGGGATGTATTTGAATTACCTGTAAGTGCAGGAATGGGCATGGAAGTGGGAGCTATATCGATGATCCTCAATTTCCCGGCCGACCGGCTAGAGTTGCTGGATATTTACCTCAACGATGGAAAGAATACCCCAGTTGACTTTGCTGTAAACGGCAATGAAGTAAGAATGAGCTGGTTCTCAGATAATGCAATCTTACTTAACCCTGACGATAAGATCTTCACTCTGAAGGTAAGGTCAACAAGCAGTATTGCTCAGGATGAAACCATCCGCTTTGAGCTTAACACGGATCCAAACAACGAACTGGCTGACGTCTATGCAAAAGTTATAGAAGGTGCTGTACTCAAAATCGCTGAAATTGGTGCCAGTGGCCCTGCGAGTGAACTCTCGCTTTCAAACTTCCCGAATCCGTTCAGCCACACCACCAACTTTGTTTACACACTGCCGGTTGATGGAAGGGTAACCCTGGAAATCAGCAATATGCTGGGCAGTGCGGTAAAAATGGTGGTTAATGAAACCCAGAAGGCAGGTTCCTATCAGCTTCATGTTCTTACCAGCGACCTGAACCCGGGCATCTACACTGCCACCTTGCGGGTAACCTCTCCTGCCGGAACGCAGGCCCGTACGATTAAAATTATCTGCAACCAGTAAACATCATCGCGGGAACGGGCGGAGCATTTCCCCCGTTCCCGCCTTTTTTAATTCCTGATTCAATGCCAGCGGGTTTAACTACGCTTCATTTCAAAAAAAAACCGCTCCCAATTCAGCCTGAATGATATTACAAATGCAACATTGAAGGATTAATAATACACTCCTTTGCCTGCTTAAATCCAAAGGCAGGCGAAGTTTCAAAAAAAATAAAACGCATCCATTTTTGTTAATCACCCAACTCCGATGATCCGCCCGAACATACCTCCTTCCGGCATCAGACTCCGAACCATCATCGGGTTGTTATGCATGGTGTATCAATGGACGAATGCACAAAATGCACCGATTACCCTGGCCCCTGTACAGCAGGCTGATTCGGGAAACTATGTTAGTATTCCGATAAGTGTAACAAATTTTAATAATATTGGTGCAGTATCGTTAACAATTGAATTTGATAATTCAGTTTTAAATTATATTTCTGCTGCGTCCGGAGGCGGCTTTCCGGGATTAACATTTGGAAATGCAATTCCTGGATCAGTAACAATTGCCGGATTTTCCACCTTGAGCAGCGGAATAAGTTTAACCGACGGAACAGTCCTTTTTACCCTGACTTTTATGTATAACGGGGGCTCATCAAATTTGAGCTGGTATGATAATGGAACCTCCTGCGAATATGCAGGATCGTCGCCATCGTACAATACGCTCAACGACATTCCCCAATCCACCTATTATATCGATGGATCCGTAAGCGGATTTCCCCTGCCCGGTGATGCCGGTACCATCACCGGGCCGGCCAATGGCATGGTTTGCGACGGAGCAACCGGAGAAGTATTTGTCATAGAGCCCATCCCCGATGCCACAGGATATGTATGGAACCTGCCCGAAGGAGCAGTGATTACAGCTGGTGAAAATACGCCAGAAATTACCGTTACTTTCACCCCCGGAATGGCCGATGGTTTTATTGAAGTTTATGGCACCAACCGCAACGGACAGGGGCTTCCCTCACCGGCTTTTCCAGTAATAATAAATTTGCCACCGGCTATTGTTGTGCAGCCCGTTTCGCCTGAGCCGGTTTTTGAAGGCGAAGGAGAAGCATTTTTTGCTGTGATGGCCGGCGGATCTGAACTCACCTACCAGTGGCAGGAATACAACACCACCTGGAACAATATAACCGATGGCGATATTTACAGCGGAACGCTAACCGACAGCCTGCTGATTACCAACCCGCCCTATTCATTGAACAATACGCGCTACCGCTGCCTGATAAGCGGCTTTTGCGAACCCCAGGCGGTAACCGATGGCAATGCCACACTCACTGTTACCCAGTTTCCGCTGCCCGGGGCTGCCGGCTCCATTACCGGGCCCGATGAAGGCAAGGTATGTGCCGGTGAAAGCGGCGTTGTATTTAGTATTGAGCCCATCGAAAATGCCACCGGCTACCAATGGCTGCTTCCCGAGGGAGCCAGTATTGAAGCTGGCAGCAACAGCCCTCAGATTGTGGTGGCTTTCGACAGCGCCGCCCAAAGCGGCTATCTTGCCGTGCGAGGAACCAATCCGTATGGTTACGGCCCTTATTCAGCCCCATTCCTGGTCACGGTAAATCAGCCAACGCTCATCGAAACACAACCTGTTTCGCCCCCTCCGGTATATGAAGGCGACGGGACAGCTGTTTTTAATGTAACTGCCTCAGGCACTGATTTAAGCTATCAATGGCAGGAATTTATAACAGACTGGAACAATGTAAGCGATAACGGCCTGTACAGCGGCGCTTTAACCAATTCACTGGTGATTACCAATCCTCCACTTGAACTCAATGGCCGGCATTACCGCTGCCAGGTAATCGGCCTGTGCGGACAGCGGGTAGCCACCGATGGAGCGGCATTTCTTACCGTTCAGGTAATCACCCAAACCCATGCAATGGCTCCCTCCGGAGAAATTTTACCTCAGTGTAAAATTTACCCGAATCCATCTAAAAATTTTGTACATTTGAATGTTGAATTGGTTAACGATGCAAGGCTGGTTGTGTACATTACAGATTTAGCAGGCAGAATCGTAAACCTCCCCGGTTCATTCCTTGGAATGAAGGGAACAAATAATCTCAGAATTGAAACAAACATGCTTTTGGCAGGAATTTACGTTGTACAAATGCAGTTAATATCAACAAATATCAATGCGGTAATTTCAGCCAGAATGATTATTCAACCCTGACATTCAGCTGAATGCTTGCACTGCATCAAAAAGAAGTTTAACCATCAAGCCATACACCCATGAAAAGAATTACACTGCTACTATTGGTTCTCTTTGCATTTTCGGCTCAGAAAAATGCATTTTCAGATATTGTGACTACTGTAGGTTCTGCTGCAAGTACCGGAAATGTGGGAACAGAAGTAAATATACCGATAACTGCAACTCCATCAATGTCAACAGATATTTATTCTATGGATTTGTATATTGATTATGATCCAACTATAACTACAATCACCTCTGTAACAGAAGGAGCTCTATTCCCAAGCGGTTTCTCCGCTGCAATTGATAATGTAACAGGGAGAGTTAATCTTAAGTATTTTGGTTTCGGGGGTTTTGTAACGCTTTCATCGCCAAACACAGTAATTTGTACTATTAAATTTCGTAAAGTTGGCAACGGAACCCAACCTTTGGTTATATCTGAGCCAGCTGGTTCAGCTTATTTCGACATCAATGGTGATGCGATTTTACCTAGTACATATATTGCAGGTTCTCTTGAATTTCAGGGCGACGCCCCTCACACCATAGCGCCGGCTATTGAAGCTTGTTCGGGTCCGGGTATCATAAGCGTCCCGGTAATTGTTAATGATTTTACTACCATTGGTGCTGTTTCGCTGCAATTGCAATATTCCACTTCGGTACTAACATATGCAGGCTCTCCGACAATTGCTCCCGGATTCATTCTATCTATTGATGGTACAACTACCCCTGGAATGGTTTTTATTTCTGGATTTAGCGGAGGTGTTACATATCCTGACGGGACAACTCTATTTACACTGAAATTTACCTACAGTGGAGGGTATACTGATTTAGCCTGGATTGACGATGGAGGATCATGTCAATATGCAAACCAACAAGCCACTGCTCTTCCTGATACCCCCTTTGCCAATTATTACACCAATGGTTCGGTAGGGCCAGCTCCTTCAACCTGGACCGGTGCCAGCGGCACTGCGTGGGACAACCTGGCCAACTGGTCGTGCGATGTACCCACTGCCTATACCGATGTAATTATTGATGCAGTAACCAATTACCCGGTAATTTCCACTGCAGCCAATGTAAAAAGCCTTACCATCAATGCCGGTTCGGTTACTATAGGGCCTTCAGGCTCGTTAACGGTGGCCAATACCCTTACCAACAATATGGGCAATGCCGGCCTGGTTATCAAAAGCGATGCCACCGGCACCGGTTCACTCATTCACAGTTCGGCCAATGTAAACGCAACGGTTGAGCGCTACATCAGCGGCAGCAGCAACCTGAGTGCCAATCTGTACCACCAGGTGAGTGTACCTTTGGCACAATCGTCGAACCCAACCAGCAACCTGTTTTTGGATTCTTACCTGTTCGATTTTACCGAAAGCGGCGACGCAAATGGCTTGTGGAATCCGTTGGGCGTATCAACCACCACTCCGCTTGATGTTGATAAAGGTTACCTGATTTATTACCCCAACGCTTCGCATCTTTATACATTTGCCGGCCCGCTGCGTGCCGGTACTGTAAGCCCGACAATCGGCTTTACCGATGCAGCACATGGTTTTAACCTGGTTCCCAATCCCTATCCATCGGCCATCGACTGGACACTGCTTACCAAATCGAACCTGGCCGATGCCATCTGGATCTGGAATTCAGCCTATCAGAATTATGGCGCTTACGGTAGCCAAACCGGAGGAGGAACCTCGGCTACTTCGCAGTATATTCCTGTTGGACAATCGTTTTTTGTAAGAGCAACTGCCTCTTCGCCGGTGCTCGCCATTGAAAATGCCGACAGGGTGCACAATACCCAGGCATTTCTTAAAAATACCAAAACGATTGAAAATCAACTGCATCTTGCTGTTGATGCCAATAATTCGCGCGACGAAATTATGGTAGCATTTGGCGACAACTGGAGTGCCGCTACCGAAGCTGCCGATGTAACCAAAATGTATGGTAACGATGGCGCCCCGCAATTAAGCACGGTTGCTTCGGATGGCAGCAAACTCAGCATTGATGCCCGCGCATTTGCCGGAAACGATGTAATCGTACCCCTCAACTTTACACTCACAACCAGCGCCGATGTAACCTTTACTGCTACCGGCACCGAAACCTTTACACTGGGCAACCCCATTTACCTTGAGGATATGGTATTAAATACTTTAACCGATCTGCGCAACAATCCGGTGTATACGTTTAATCATACCGAAGGCAGTGATAACGACCGTTTTCGTCTGGTATTTAAAAGTTCTACCGGTATCAACAACCCCGATGCCACGGTTTGGGGCAAACTTTTTGTTAGCCAGGGCATGCTGAATATTGTACTGAACAATAAACAACAAACTGAAGTTACCATAGCCATTTATGATGCCACCGGTCGCCAGCTTAGCAGCAAAAAGGAAGTTATTTCCGGATTGTATCAGATGGCAGCCCCGGAAGCTCCCGGAATGTATATTGTGCTTGTATCCGGCAGCGACAAGACCTTTACCGGCAAGGTAGTGGTTAATTAACACGGAACTGCTGAAAAGAAAGAAAAACATGAAATTTACCTTCAAAAATAAATGACAATGAAAAAGATAGCCAGTCTGATACTTTTAACCACTATGCTGGTGCTGAGCCTTGATGTTTTAGCACAATCACCGCCTCCTCCACCATCAGACCCATCAGCCAATAACAACCTACCGGTTGGAGGTACCGCGCCCATAGGAAGCGGCCTGATATTAACGCTTGCCCTTGGTGCTGTGTATGGTATCAGAAAAAATACGACAAACTCAAATTCCGTAGAATAATCGGAGCCCATTCTGGAATTGTTAAACATTAACCTTATTCCTTATTGGTTAGAGCAATCAAAGCACAGCAGTGATATTTTCAGAATATTACTGTGGTGCTGCTTTTAATCAACAAATGGGCAATTCGTGGTACTGCAGCAATCAGATTCATTTTGTACAATCCATCAAAAGCTGATACCATAATCCATTGATTCTTAGTTCAGAAAATATTTATTCTGTTAGAAACTGAAGCCGATAATAATAAATTAAAGGAAAGGTAACTACACTATGAAAAAATCAATCAGGCATATTCAATGCTGCACACGCATCATCCTGGCATTGCTTTGTATTCTGTTCTCAGGGGGTCGTACAAAAGCACAAACAACAATTTCAGCTTATGATATTACTTTGGCTGGATCCAACACTGCAATGTCGGTTGCCTGGCATCCTGCCTACAGCAGGTATTATGCATCATCAGGCGGAGGTAGCGACTCACCAGTGACAACATTTTCCTCCACTGGCTCCTTACTATCCACAACTACCCACAATTTCGACAACCGCGGTTTTTGGTATAATGCAAGCAATTCGCGCATTGAGGGAACCTCCTATGGTACGGGTGACTATGGTTATTATCCGCTTGACGGCAGTGGCACACCAAATGGCAACGTTTCGCTTTATGGTTATAGCGGAACACCTGGTGATCAGTCAGGAGGCATTCGCAACGCTAACAATGGCGAAATACTTTTTTACACCGGAACGTCATACTTCTATAGATACAATACCTCTGGCACCCAATTGGGTATAGTAAATATAACCGTGCCGGGAGGTGCTACATTTAACAATTCACACATGATTTATACCGGAATCTCAGGCCAGGAAGTGGGATTTTATGATTATACAAACAGGCGTGTGTACCTTTACAGTATAGCAGGTGGATCTTACAGTTATTATTATTCTCTGCCTGCCTCGGCTCCAAACCCCGGGTCCTTTGGTTTCGCTTATGCCAACGGGCGGTTCTTTTTGGCGTCGAACGGCACATGGTATGGCTATCCTACCACAGCAACTGCACCTTCGAACCCATCCTCAGTTACCGCCACCTACAACATTCTTTGCAATGGCGCCAGCACCACACTTACCGCAATTGGTGCCGTTGGCACTGTTTACTGGTACACCGGCAGCTGTGGCGGCACACAGGTAACAACAGGCAATCCTGTAATTGTAAGCCCTTCATCATCAACAACCTACTATGCCCGAAATTTCAACAACGGGCTGTATAGTGCAGGCTGCGCTTCAATAAGTATTGTAGTAAATCCAAGGCCGACAGTAGCTGATTTACAGGCTACCGGCACCGGTATAAAATGGTACCTCACCTCCTCAGGCGGAACTGCGCTGGCATCGGATGTTCAGCTGCAAAACAATACCCATTATTACGCCAGTCAGACAGTGAATGGAGTCGAAAGCACTACAAGGCTGGATGTGCTGGTCACCATGACCAATCCCTGATCGTATTAACAACCAAACTAAAAAGTATTCGTTTCAGCTGAGCTAAATGTGTGCAACTGCTTCAGATTTTAACCAATGTTTAACCCTTTGCAATGGGTTAAACATTGGTTAAACTACAATATAGATATATTTGCAAATCGATACAAATTCCTCGAAGATATGGCAATACTTAAATACGGGCAGTAAGGCAATGTAAGCGGCAGGCTTGGCAATGTGGTTATTTATGAGCTAAACGGCAAAATGGTAATGCGCAGCATGCCGGCCAAAAAGCGTGGAAAGTCAAAAGGACGTCAGAAAGAAACGCAGGAGTTGTTTAAACAGGTAATGAAACCCATGCAGATTGCCAAGGCGTATCTCCGCTACACCTTTGCCGGCCATAAAGGTTATTCACCATATCACAGTGCACTGGCAATCAACATGAAACAAATATCAGAGGCCGGAGCATTCAGCTACCAACAATTGCTCTTCAGTACCGGCAAACTGGCCGGAGTTACCCAAACAGCGTTATACATCAAAGAACACCGCATAGTGGAAGTCAGCTGGCAAACCAACGAAGCAGAAAAACCAGCTTCGGCCCAGGACATTTCAATGCTGCTGGCTTTCAATGTTACCCGTCAGCAGGTAGAATTTAATACTTTTGCAGGCCGCAGGCACGATGGCAAAGCAATACTTCTGCTAAATGAAGCACAAACCGGCGATCAATTGGAAATTTACCTTAGCCTGCTGGCATTGGAAAAAGGCAAAACAATAGAGAGATTTATGATTTCCAACAGCCAGTGGCTTGGAAGCATGGTGCTTTGATTATGAAGCGGGTTGCTCAGATTATCTTCAAAATCTTGACACAAGACCGGATATCTGAATGCATCACTATCAATTCAGTTAAAAGCAGAACAGAAAATAACCGAAAGTGTTCCTCAGACTTTGCTGATCATGGCAATGCATCAGATTACCGGTCAGGCATTTCAGTGGCACTGCATTACTATAGCCGGTAGCCGGCATTAAACCGTTAACCGACTGAACGGACCACTGCCCCTGCAAAAGTAAATATCACTTTCAATAGCCGGTAATTGCAGTTTATCAGACGGTTACAAATGCTAAGTCTCAGGTATGTTATAGGATCAAAAAACGACCCTCACAGCTAATATCCTAGCCTTTACAGGAGAATCCTGAGATGGGTCTTTTATAACAAACGCTCCTTCACTCATTTTAAACCCCTGATGAATCATTTCCTTCACGAAGAAACCGGGAGGTACCTGAATTTACCTTAAGATCGTAGTTAGGGGAATGAAAGAATATCTGCTCCTTCCCTGAAATGAATGATTAAAACCTCTGATCAGGCTACTCTGGCCGGCAATTCAGTGACATTTAAGGAAGCAATGAACAGTTCAGGCTTTTATCACGAACTTATATTTACCTTAACAATAACACCATCTGTCACATTTTCAACACTATAGATCACTCACCACTAAAGCCAAAATACCCCAAAAAGGCCCTCCCTCTGAGCTACATAATTGTTATACAACCGGTTATATAATTTAATTAAGAAAATTTAAAGTTTATTCCCAAAACAGCCGGTTACGAACCCAGAATTTCAACCTTATATTTACATTCTGCATTGGGTAGCGACTGATTTGCACCACCATTACTCATGCATTTCTTTCTGAGTTGATTCTTGCTATGATGATGTTAACAACCTGAGTGTTCATTGCGCAAGTTAAAAGCATTTGCGAAAAGCCAGGTAAAAAATAAAATGTGAAATGTAAATGCGCTGAAGGTGTAAGAATTTTGGCCAAAAATAAACAAACAAATGAAAAATGCTAGAGTGATTCTCATTTTATGGATGCTGCTTCTATCGGGTATTCAGGTTTCAAAGGCGATGAATGTAGCTATTATTGGCAGCAATGGGAATGCCAACATAGTAACCTATTTAACAAACAATGGTTTTACTGCAACCGATTTTGGTACAACAATACCGTCTGCAGCCACCCTTGCAAGTTACCAGGCAGTGGTGCTGCTGCGCTATGCGGGTAATAGTGACTTATCTGCCTGGGTAACAAACGGCGGGCTACTGATCACTGAATGGGATGCAGCAGAATGGGCCATTAATACAGCTCATTTACTCAATGCAACGGCAACTTCGGCCGGTAATGTAGGTGGAGGTACTCCCATTACCTTTTCAGGAAGTACTCTTGGGGTAAAACTGAATACAGGTTTACCAAATCCGTATTCAGATGGAGGTGCAACTGAATACTTCTACAACTTTACTTCAATCGGTGGAGGTGTTGAAACACTTGGTACCCGCCCCACCAATCTACCTGCGATTATTGGAGGAGCATATGGTTCAGGATATACATTTGTTATCGGTTATGACTGGGCGGATGGATTCCCTGCAACAAGCAGTAACAGTGGCACGCTTTTGAAGAATGCCCTGAATTCCGGAGCTACAGGAGTTCAGATACCAGCCAATCCAACTTCAATTGCTGCTACATACACGGTTTTATGCAACGGAGCCGGCACATCGCTTACCGCGAATGGTGCAGTAGGCACAGTGTACTGGTATACCAGCAGCTGCGGTGGAACTCAGGTAACAACCGGAAATCCGGTGAATGTAAGTCCGGGTTCAACCACCACCTATTACGCCCGCAATTACAACAACGGCCAATTTAGCGCTGGCTGTGCTTCAA
>Ga0172370_10001635_pt1 | contig 33731 bp, 26 predicted proteins | sample LakKiv5m_FD_114538 | JGI IMG/M metagenome (GOLD analysis project Ga0172370, IMG submission 114538) | Freshwater microbial communities from Kabuno Bay, South-Kivu, Congo - kab_022012_11.5m | ecosystem: Environmental > Aquatic > Freshwater > Lake | place: Democratic Republic of the Congo...
CTTTCGCGCTCGAAACTCATACGTTATCCCTTCGGGGACATGGAATTATACCATGGAATCACAAGCCGGAAGCGATTTCATCTGGGAAATCCCGGTTTATATATTATTCAGGAGCCTCATCCTATCAAGTAGTAATTTTAAAACTACCTTCAGGTGCTTTTACTGTAAAATCTTATCCATTAAAAATCCAGAGTGCAAGAGCAGGGTCCTGTGGTATAAAATCTAAAAGCAGAAAAACCACCAGACTTTTTGCTTATAATCTCTATTTGGTCATTTCAAGATTCTCAACTGTAATCACACAGCTTTTGTAAGGTTACAAGTAAAAGATGAGTTTAATCGTGCCTATTGCATATTTCATTAATCAATGCTTTCACTTCTGGATCGAGAGGCCCACCTCTTTTCTCCGGTCGTAATTTTTGTTCTTCAGTCATTTTCTCGCCTGATAGTTCTTCAATGAGGTTTATCACCTCTGCGCATGCGGGAGCATCGCTCTGTACTATTCTACACTGTTCAATCCGTTCGATCCTTCGTTCGTGCTTTGTCATGTTGGTAACCTTTTTGTTTGTCTTTATTTCGAGGTTGTCTAGCCGCTTTTCTATATCTTCAAGCTTCTCAGCTTTTAATAACTCGCCTGCGGTTGATAAGAGATAACCAAGTGCCCTGCTCCTTTGAATCTCTACAGGATCAGCGTTAGATATTTGCCTCAATTCCTCATAGCATCGCAGGACTTCTCTACGAATTGCGCCAATCGTTGAATAGCGCCGGATTCGAGGAAGTTTTTTTTCATGTCCAAGTTCTTGTTCACCCATATTTTTCAGCCCTTTTTCGCACTCCTATAGTGCAATTTTATGTACTGTAAAGGCTATTTTATGCCCTCTACACCTTCACAGAATACAGCCGGCCAGGCTTCCCCAGCCGGCTCGAATTCTATATTCCCGCATTACGTTTCAAGGACAAGTGTCTCATTTTCCTCACGATACACATTCAGGGCGTTGCAATACGCCATTCCTTTCTCGAATTGCTCATGCGTACAGCCATGTGCAAGACAGGCCGTCTCCCATGAAGCGACAGGAATAGAGACAAAACCTCCACGCATGTGCCCCTGCTGTATCTGCGCAAGCATGGTAAACGTCCGCATGGCGATGTCGAGTACATCCGTCCCCACGTCAAAGATGCTCTTCCTCATATCACTTATGGAAGCGCAACACGCAACATTTATCTTATAATTTATCGTATTACATTGCTTTAACAATGTTGCGTTTGTGTTGCTGTTGCGGTTCATATCCTTCATATCCGCAACATTTTCAGAATATGCGCTCATCGCTTTCCACTCCTTCTGTATTCCGACTATTCTTGATGTTGCGCTTTGCATCCGCAACAGAAACAGAGCCGCAACATTTTATGTCACTGTAAGGTAAACACTTATCATCATTTGTTGCGGTGTTGCGGTTGTTGGGGAGGTATCGTGAGAAGGCATCGACGAAAGATTCAATCGTGTACCCCTTGGGGGTATCTATTCCCTCTCGTAGTGTCTTGGTGTGGATGTCGAACTTGGCGAGCATCCGGGCGAGTCTGTTCGTGGTGAACCCTTTCCCTCGGGTGAAACTCTGCCAGGGACTTTCCTCCATGGCATTCAGCGCATCGACAAGAACCTGAGAAGGCCATTTTATCCGCTCTGATTCTTCGGAGAATATTCTTTGAATATCTGCCAGAAGTTTAATCGAGAGGTCCCCGGAGTCATCCTCTTTTGAGCACAGTTCGAGCGCGGCGGCACGTGCCCGGGCAGGCCAGTCTCCCCCGACAAAGTCCGCAATCCGAAGAAGCTCCCTCCAGCAGTCCGCCTGCCGGTCGGAGAGTGCAGGCGGTATTTCGGGATCGATCGACAGGATAGAAGCACCAGCATCGATAGAAAACCAAATGATGCGCGCCTTTAAATCTTGAAAGCCCTGATCTATGTCTGTACGTAATCGACAGGTTTCTTCATCTGGCTTGCGCCGACGCATCTTCACGATAATGGAACGACTTGCCAGGGTATCTGGCAAGTTCCCAATCAACGCTATGGCTTTAGGGCAGAAAACATTAAAGGCCCGTGCCTCGAAGTCCTCACCGACAGTTCGAATAACATAGGCGGCTAACCGACTGAATCCCGAATTTAAAATCGTCCGCAAATCATCATTATTCCGGAAGATCGAATCTGCTTCATCGATGACTAAGGTTGGGGTGTAAGCTTCAATCGCGCGATAAAGCGCAGCGGGAGAAATGTTTGAAGTCGGGATCAATCTTGGGACAAGCCGGGAGACAATATCGAGCGCCGTACTCTTGCCACAAGCTTTCGTCGCAGAATTAAAACAGAGGATTGGGCAGATCGATGCTTTTCCTGCAATATGTGCAAACACGATCCATAAAGCTATCGCATCAATGCTTGTTGAATCCGCGACGAGAAATCGTCGGACTTGCCGTGCGATATCGTTGAGTAGGATAACACCGTTCTGTGGCAACGCAGATGGATCTGGATCATTGAAGCTTAAAGCTTTGCCCTGTATCCGTTTCTCCTTCTTTAATTTTCCCGTTTTCTCGTCAGTGCATGGCGTTGTATCACAGACGATTGAATTTACGATTTTATTTACATCCAGCAGTTCTTCTTCACTCATGAGAACCCTCCTGGAGTTGAAGAGCTGCTGACCAGAGATCATCAACCCTATATTTAGTACGAGCAGCCTGTGCTTGATCTTCTGCTTTTACGTACAGCAATGCGAAGGTCTCCGCGAGACTGCATACTTCAGGTGGTGTTTCAGAAGGAATGCCTACAAATTGGGCTCGTACCTTTTCTGGTGCGGAATAAAGATGAAACCTCGCGAGGAAAATCGCCCAGTGCTGCCACTCCTCACGATCAAGTTGAAGGTTCTGTCTAGTCTGTATGATCGCGTGTTGGATTTGTCTGGTCATATGGCATCTCATTTTAAATGCCTATTCGGCACGAAAACCAACTGAAACTGAGTGAGATTTGATTTCGCTTGGATTTATCGATGAAACTAGCTGTCGTTTGCCAGAGGATATCCAGGCAATCAATTCCTGTTCATCAAATAATGTTCGACCGCCGACAGATATTGAAGGAATCTTTTTCTGACATATCCACTTATAAATTGTCTGACGCTTTACGCGAAGCAATTCGGAAGTTTCATCAACAGTAAGAAATCTTGACATACACATCCTCCTCTACAAGAAGTTCTGTAGAGAAGGGTAGCCGTGAAAGGATATTAAAACGTCGGTATGACTAACGGTAATTCGGGGGTTTTAACGGTAATGCCTCATTTTTTATTCGCTGGTATTTGTAGATGATCACTAAATATTTCTATATGTCCGTTATATTCACTATGATTTCCATTGATAGCTTTAGGGCTTAGCTTTTTCCCCTTGAAAAGAAAGTGCTTGGCGATATATTGATCAACACTAGTGCCTTCTAAATACCCATTACGCAAAAGAAATTTAATGAGTCTTTTGCAATCCGCTTTCTCGCCAACCCAGTTTAGCATATATTGCGTTTCGATCGAGGATGGCTCTTCAAACAAGGATGCATCATTTCGAATCCCAACTGACAGAAACTGTAAATCGCCAATGAATCCCTCTATATTTTCTATTGTCCCAACCTTTTGCCTGATTTGATTTCTATGTTCATTAGTTTGCCCCGCATCGATAGCTGAAGCCATAGTAAATATTTTTGTTTCTTCTGGATGTCGATTCGAAATCATCAGAGTTTGTAGAGAAAACAGGCAGTGCTTCAATGCTTCAAGTTTACTAATTTTACTATTCTCTTGTTCTTTTTGCTCTGCTTGTTCTGCTTGATTAATTTTTTGCTTGACAATATCGATCTGGCTCATTTGACTTTCCAACATAGCAGGAAGCATCTTAATTATTGAGTCTATGTCTGCGCTTTGAATAAATTGTGGGATTTCAAGAAATGATGGTCGAAGCGATAAAAGCAATTCTTCTGCTTGTCCCCTGTTCTGGTCAATTAAATCAAGAATTTGTCTAGCTTGAGCCGTCATCTCTGATTGCAGGTAGAGTCGCCATTGCTCGTCTAGGTCGCTTTCGCTTATAGCATTCTTATTGAGCATGGCGGCAAATTCTGTTTTAAGTTCATTATGTAATAGTTCAATTTGATCTTTTGCTTTCTCTATGACTTGATCTATTCGTATCACCTGATCGCTGTATGAAGGCCATTTTTGCTGTATTAGAAGTAAGATCTCTTGTGCAGTTTTTCCTTTGAACTTGCCATTTACATTCATAGAATTCTCCCAGTAATCGCAAGAACATCCTTATATTCATCTGGATGAAAATAGTGCTCTGCCATGGCGTCGGTCGTATGGCCAGTCAAGGCTTTAACCTTTACGATAGGAATGCGCTTATTAATCAAAAGTGAATTGAAAAAATGTCGCCAGGAATGAAAGGTTAAGCTCCGAGCGCGACGACTCTCATCGCTAATGCCTATTCTATCCAAAGCCTCAGCATAGCGTTTCTGAACGATTTTATGATCAAGCGGCGCGTTCCCTTTCCGGCCGGGAAATACAAAATCGGTGGGCATTGTGTAAGGACTGATCTCCATGACCCTGGCAAGGGATTCTTTCACCTTGGCAGCCAACGGTACAACTCTTGGCCTACCGGTCTTTGTTTCTTTCAGCCCCTTTCCTCGTTCCCACGATGCCTTTACTTCAAGGTAGCCATCCTTGACCGCACCTCGGGTAAGTCCGAGAATCTCTCCCAACCGCATGCCGGTTGTTGCCGCGATGAGATTGATCGCTAAATACCGTTCGTCGGTCCATTCCTGGCTAAAGAATTTTTTAACCTCCTCTAAGGTGAGAATCCCCCGTTCTGCTTTAGTACCACCCACCGTTGAGATTTCAGGTAAGGACTGCACAAGCTTTTTACGCAGGGCGCCTTGAAGCACGATCTTGAGCGTTGTGAAAATATGGTTGACTGTGCTCGCAGACAATCCCTGCGATCGCAACTCGATCGCGTACTCTTGAATGCGATCCGCATCGATTTGCTTAGGTTTAAGCTCGCCGAACTGCGGAATCAGGTAGTTATCGAGGTAGGCCTGCTGGTTCTCGGCGTGGCGCTCTCCAATCTGCTTGCCCCGAAGGAGGAGAGCCTGGACGTAGGGCCCCTTCCAGTCGAAGAAGTCCTTAGTGAAGTCCTTGAAGGTAATGTTCTCTTTGGTGATCACCTGCCCTCTCGCAAGATAGTCGATAGCCCAGGATTCAGCCGCAGATTTTGTGGTCTGCCCTGTGGCTTTCGCGGTCCCGAAGGTTCCATCATCCAATCTGAACCGGGCGGAGTAGCTTATGCGTCCCGATGGCAGTTTTCGTTTCCAAAGCGAGTAGGGTTTTTTAGGCATAGACACCCCCGTCTCGATAAAAGCAGTGTATAAATTTATGCTACATTCTGTGCTACACGGAGTCAATATGCGATATTGGTTATATAAATAAAAATAGCAAGTCATTGCTTTGCAATAACTTGCTATTCGTCGGGCAAGCCAGACTCGAACTGGCGACCCCAAGTCCCCCAGACTTGTACGCTAACCACCTGCGCTATTGCCCGAAATGTCGTGCCCGAAGGCCCGGATAAAGTAGCACAGGCGGCGCGCGGTTGTCAATGCGAAGGTGTGCTGCGCAGTGAAGGGCCGCGTGCGCTCCCCTCTTCAGCGGCAGCCGAAACGCTCGTCGCCGGGGCGAGGATCGATGCCGGGCCGCGTGAGCGCGAAATCGTACTTCACGGGGTCGCGCGGGGCATAGAGGCGGAATGACTCGGTGACACGGAACGCGTCGCGCAGCGTGGCCGCCGGGGGCACGGGGTGAGGCGGCTGCGCGCCGCCTTTGCGCGGTGCTTTGGCGGGAGAAGGCGCGCCAGAGCCTCGCGGTTTAAGAAAACCGAGCCTCTCGGTGCAGGTGCGGATCATGTGGGTGTCCATGGGCACGATGAGGCGCGCGGGGCTCAGCGTGCGCCAGCAACCCGGATCGATGGCGTCGCGGCGCGCCATCCATCGCAAATAGAGAAAGAGGCGCTTCGAGGCAGAACCGTCGGCGGGATCGGGCAGAAGGTTCTTGCGGATTCCGCCCGGGCAGGCATCCACCGACCATGCGCGCAATCGGCGAACGAAGCGCGAGGTGGCCATAATAATCGAATCGCCAGATTTTGTCGGGGCTAGTGCCGCCAAAGATTCCGAAGGAGCGGCCATTGCCGGGTAAGCTTCAGCATCAGCGCCACTGACAGCGGCGCGCGCATCGCCGTCCACAAACAGCGCCTCGAGGCTGCCGTATCCGCGCAGTGCCGCGCGGATCGCCCGCATGAGACCGATCATGTCGCGCGGAAAACAGAATCGGTACTGGAAATGAGCCCAATTCCGCGCGATGTCGCGGTCGTTCATGGCCGAGAGTGCCTTCGACGGGTTCGCGCCCAATGGTTCGAGGGCCCGCTCGCACGCGCGGATAATGAGTTCCACGGAGCCGAACGCGAGCGTGGAACAGATGAGACCCGCGACTTCGATATCGGATGGGGCGCTGTAGCGCTTAGCCACCGCGAGCGGGTCGAGCTCGAGCCGCTCGGGACGGTTGCACTCCGCGTAGATTTCCTCGAGAAAACAGGCGAGAGAGGGGTCGAAACGCGGCGAAGCGGGCGCGCCGGCATCATTCGCGCCCATGACGGCTGAGACTGCGGTGCGGCGCATTTACTTGAGCTGCGCTTTGAGCTGCGCGATGCGCGCGCGGATATCGTTGTCGGCAGGGTTGAGCGATTCAGCCTGGGTCAAGTAGCGCAGCGCCTTGTCTCGATTCATGCTGTCGCTTTTGTCGGTCTGGCGCTGATAGCGCGCGAGGTAAATCGCGGAGAGCGAAACGAGCGCTTCGACATTGTCAGCCCGCTCCACGAGCGAATCTTTGAGCTGGTCGATCGCCTTGTTCTCGTCGCTCTGCAGAGAGGCTGACATATAATAGAGGAAGGATTTGAGCTCCTTCGAGAACGGGGCCGCGATGAATTTGACCACGAGATCGAGCATCGCCGCGTTCTCGTTGCCCGGCTGCGCCACTCCGAGCGCGGAGAGCGCGAATCCGAGACCGGTGTGCACATCGCTCGCGGGCGCCGCCGAGGCGAGTCCGCCTCCCATCGTAAGGGCGAGGCTTCTGAGGTAGGCTTCCACCGCGCGCTCCGAGCTGGGGTCCTGGGCGTACCAGTTCGAGGCGAATCGCACCGCGTCCGCCACATTACCGGATTTTCGAAGGATCGTAGCGACCATCTGATTGTCGAGAGGCGCGTTCCCGGCCATCTGCAGGTACTTGGCGGCGTCGGCCCAGTTCTGCCGAGCATAGCTCTCGCTCACGAGGTACTGGAGCGCTTCATCTCTCGCCTGCGTCAACCTGGCCTGTTCGAGCGGCACGACCTGCGCGTTCACGCTGTTGGTGAGGTCGACCACGGCGATCGCGAGATCGATGGCCTCGGCGTGCCGAGCGTCATCTGTCGATTTTTGGAGCGCCATGACGAGCTGGGCCAGGCTCGCGGGATCTTTGGGGTAGTACTGCACCGCCGACCGCGCGAAGCGCTCCGCGTCGGACTGGCGAGAATTTTCCAGGGCGTATTCGCTCTTGAGAATGAGCCAGATTCGGTCGGTGGCGAAGGTTTTTAATGCGCTCTCGAGATATTTCCACGCCGACTGATAGTCGCGTTTCTGCATGGCGGCCTGCGCGAGAGGAACGAGGGTCTCGGCACGCGCCGGGTCCGCCGCCAAGGCCGCCGCAAGCCAGGGCTGCGCGTCGAGCACGCTGTTCAGCTGGTAGAGCGTCAGGCCATAGAGCGCCATGAAACTCGCGCTCAAGGCTGCCGCATTCGTTGGCGCCGAAGCCGGATTCGCGGTTCCCCGCGTGGCGCTGAGTATGGGATCGAGCGCCTTCCGCGCCTCGAGCGGCGTGTTCAGCGCGAGCGCGGCCCGTGCCACTCCGCTGGCGGCTTTCTGCGACAGATCGTCCATCGCGAGGGCTTTGGCGTAGTCGGCTTTCGCCGTGGGGTATTCTTTTGATTCGTAGGCGATCTGGCCTTCGATGAGGTACGGCACCGCGGAAACGCCGCTCAATTCCTTGAGCCTTCCCAGGGCAGCGAGCGCCTGGGTTCGCACTTCGCTCCTCGCGGAGCGAAAGAATGGGAGCGAGGAGATGAGTTCAGTCATCGTTGAGCAGGCGCTGTCATTGAACACCTGGGGATTTTTCCCGGCGGAAGCATCCCCCAGCCCGGCGAGGCATGCGATATATTTGGTTGCGGCGCCCTGCGCGGCGGCAGGAAGTTCAACTTTCGCGTCTTTGGAACCATAGACGATGAGCGCGACACCCCGCGCGATGCCGTCGAGGGCGGCCTTGTCGGGTGCGGAGAGAAAGGTCGAGGCTTGAATCGCCGCCTGGGCTTTGGCGATTGACCTCGGTGTTGCCTCGACGATGAGCGCTTCGATATCGGAAGCTTCGCTCGCGATTTTCTTGAGCGTCTCCTGGCTGGTGGTGGGTATGGCTTGCTGCCCGAAGGCGCTGAATGGCAGCGCCAGGCTCGCCGCGAGGGCGAGCGCCGCGACGAGAGAAGCGATCGGGCGTTTTTTCATAAAAAATCTGAATCGAAACTTCATGATGGATTGTTTATGATAGTACAGAATGGCAAGGAATGCAATAAAAACGCTCTATAGCAGTTTGTCTATGTGACGCGTCGCGCGTGATGCTTGCCCACAAAAAACGATGCATGGTAGGGTTTACCCACGATGATCCACGCCCAAAGGCGCCGCAACGCAATTCTACTCATATTCGCGACTTGTGCGGCACTCGCGCTGTCCGGGTGCGAGAGCGACCTCTTCGCCTCGCTGTGGCCCGGCACGCGCCAGTTCTCCGTCTCGAACAGGGCTCAGGAGAAAGACCTCCGCGACGCGTTGCAGGTGCTGCACTCCCCTCAGCTTAAAAAGAGCGCCGACTACAGCGTGCAGCGCATGCTCGCGGCGCGGAGGGTGTCGACGATTCTGCTCGAGGACAATCAGCAGGCGGAGGCCGCGCGATTTCTCTCCTCGCTCGCCGACGCGCACGACAGCTACGAAGCCTGGTACCTCTTCGCGGCGGGCGCGATCTACGAATCCACGGGCAGCGCTCCCATCGCGAGGCTCTACTTCGAGCGCATCATCAACACACTCCCCGACATGACGATCGATGGACAGTCGATCCACAAGACCTGCCTCGTCAAACTGCTCGCGAGCGACAGTCCGCCCGCGAAGAAGACCGCCTGGTACCGCGAGTTCATCCAGCGCTTCCCGAACGCCGACGAGGTGGGACCCTTTCACTTTCTCCTTGCGAAGGAGTACGAGAAACTGGGCCTCTGGCCCCAGGCGATCGATGAATACAGGCAATTTCTTCCCTATTTCAATGTCAATGTGCCGGGCTACTCAGACGCGCACGACTACGCGAGAAAAATGGTCGAGTTCAACGACAGCCCGAAGGATTGGACCTACCCAAATCTCAGCGACCTCGTGAGCGGAATACGCAAGGCGATCGCGGCGCGATCTCCGCAGGCGCTCCGGAAATTCATGTCGAAGGCGGGCTTCTTCGCCATGTCGTGGTACAAGGATGGCGGCGACGATTCAAATTCGAATGTGCTGTTCAATTTCAGCAATTTCATGACGAGGCCCATCTATGTGGCGCCCTCGCTCGATCCCTCGCTCAACGACTCGGAGGCATTCCTGAGAACTTCAGGGTGGACGGGGTACATTCCCGTGTGGTATCTATGCTTCCGCAGAGTCGATTTTCCGGCTGACCCCAGTGTGCACGGCAACTGGGAGTGGGCAGGCATCTATTTTGGAGAAAAAATGCAATGACGAACCTTCGGCGCTTCGGAGTACTCTTAACATTGTGCGTAGCCGTATCGCTCGCTTCAGCGAAAGAAGTGGAGGGAGCCACATCCACCGCCCCCATGAGTCCAGAGATCGCGAACATCTCCTCTCAGCCCGCCGTGGCGCCGACAGATGCCGCGCCTCCGGCTCCCGCTCCTGCGATGCCGGTCGAACCGGTACCCGCACCTACGGCTTCCCAACCTCAAACGCCGCAATTTTCGGCACAACCTCAGCCGGCCGCAGCCGCGCAGACGCCAGCGTCGCTCTCACCGCCGGCACCAACCGCGGATTCCAAATCTTCAGCCTCGCCCCAACCCGACACCGCGGACGAACTCCCCTCTGTGCCTATCGACGAGAGCCAGCAGACGCCCGACCTGAGCCAGGTGCCGCCGGAGCCAGTCAGCATCGAAGATCAGGCGAAGGCGCTCCAGTACGATATTCCGATGCCCTGGGGCCAGGACCTTTTCGAGAAGTATCGCCAGTACTACCTCAGCGACAAGGGGCGGAAGATTCTCCTCTCGGATATGCAGAAGGCCGCGCCCTTCATGGACTACATCCAGTCGAAGGTCGCCGAATTCGGCGTTCCCAAGGAACTGGCCTACCTGCCGGTGATCGAATCTGCGTTTTCTCCCTTCGCGGTATCGAGAAGCGGCGCCATGGGGATCTGGCAATTCATGCGCAATTCGATTCAGGGCTACGGGATGACCATCAGCGACTGGGTAGACGACCGGCGCGACTTCATGAAGAGCACCGACGCGGCGCTGAACAAGCTCGTCGACAACTACGACGAACTCAAGGACTGGCCGCTGGCGATCGCGGCCTACAACGCGGGCCTCGGCGCGGTGAGCCGCGCCGTCAACCGAAACGATGGAAACGCGGATTTCTGGCAGGTCTACGACAAAGAACTCATCTCAAAACAGGCCTTGGACTATGTCCCAAAATTCCTCGCGGTGGCCTCGATTCTTCGGTATCCCGACCTCTACGGCCTCGAGCTCCCACCCTCGACCGTGAAGTGGGAAACAATTTCGCTCAACCGGCAGGTTGACCTCAAACTTCTCGCCTCCAAGGCCGAGATACCACTCGACACCCTGAAACTCGGCAACGCGGAACTGCACTACACGATCACGCCGCCGGAGGATACGCACATCCTCAAGATACCGGCGGAAAAAACCGATCAGGTAAAGGCCATCCTGGCCGATCCCAACGCGCCGCTCGTCCGCTATGAAATCTACAAGGTGAAGGAGGGCGACACGCTCACAGTCATCGCGAAGCGCTACGGCATTTCGATCTCCATGATCGCCAAGGTGAATGGAGGAATGAATCCCGATCGCCTCAGAATCGGGCAGAAGCTGATGATTCCGCTCTCGCTCCAGCCGCTCAATGGATCTTCGGGTTCCGCGAGCCAGTCGGGTGCCGCGCTAGCGACGCACACGGTCCAGAAGGGCGATACGCTTTACAGCCTCGCGCGGCGCTATGGGACGACCGCGCAGAAAATCGCGGCCCTCAACGGCATCTCGATGGAGTCGATTCTGAGGATCGGACAGAAACTCAAGGTTCCGGCGGCGCCGTGACACGCGGGCCGATCAGCGCCGCGCCGCAACCTCATCGACGATAGACGAGGCGCGCGTTCAGGGCATCATCGCGAGGGTCGCGAAGACCTTCGCGTCGCCGATAATGTTCGCGATGTCGGCGCTCTCGTTGGGCTGATGCGCCGTCTCATTCATCTTCGACCACACCAGGCAATCGAAACCGGCTTTTCTCAGGTAGGCGCCCACGGTGCCGCCGCCGATGCCGATCGCTTTGGCCTCAACGCCGTAAACCTGGCGCACAGCGTCGGTGAGGAGCTTGACCGCGGGAGCGTCGGCGGGCGTGGCCCTCGACTCGTTCGACTGCACGATGTCGAGCCGCACGGAGACGCCGTACTCAGCCTCTACCGCGCGGGCGAGCTTGCCGACCTCGGCGAGGGCGGTCGCGACCGAGTACACCGGCAGAATTCGCATATCGACGTAGAACACGTCTTCACCGGGAATCGTGTTGACATTGGGAACGTTCGCCTCTTTCTTCGTGGGGTTGATGGTCGTTCTGTCGGGGCTGAAGAGCGAGTCGCGGGCGGTAAAGAAGGACTTTTCGAGGCGGTGGATGCGCAGCGCAAGGTCGCAGGCCGCGAGAAAGGCGTTGGCGCCCTTGTCCGGCATCGCGGCGTGGGTCTGCGTGCCCTTCGTGATCACCTTGAGCCAGCAGATATTCTTTTCGGCGACCTCGATTTCGGTGCCATCGGCGGCGCCTCCGTCGGGAATGATGATGATGTCGTCCTTGGTGAAGAGCGAGTGGTTCGCGAGCAGGTACTGAATGCCGTACTTCGAGCCGACCTCTTCATCCGCGATGAAGAGGAGCTTGATCGTCCGTTCGGGCACGATGCCGAGATCGAGGAAGGCCAGCGCGGCGAATACGGACGACACAAGGCCCTGCTGATTGTCCTCGACGCCTCTGCCGTACAGCTTTCCGTCTTTGACCAGCACCTTCCACGGATCGCTGCTCCAGAGCGTGCGCTCGCCCTCGGGAACTACATCGAGGTGGGCCATGATCCACAGCGGGCTATCCTTTCGTTTCCCGGGGATAGTCGCCACGAGATTGGGGCGGAGTTTGGAGGGAACGCGCTCGTCGGGCGCGTCGAAGCGCTGGATGTCGGAGATGCCCCGCTTTTTCAGCCAGGTTTCGAGGGCAGCCGCCTTCTCGATTTCTCCTGCGCCATCCGATTCGGGGGCCAGGGCGGGGTATGAGGTGAGCAGAGTTTCAAGCTCGATGATGCCCTTCTCCTGGGCATCGAGGAATTGCTGAATGCGGTTCATGTCGGTCATGATCACTTTTTCTCCTGCGCAAAGTGCGTTTCATACGCGCGCCACGACGTGGCGATGATAGTGTCGAGGTCCGAGTACCGAGCTTCCCAACCGAGCAGCGCTTTCGCCGCCGCGCTCGAGGCGACGAGCTTCGCCGGGTCTCCCGGCCTCCTGCCCGAAATGGTGGCCGGAATCGCTTTGCCGGTGATCCTCCTCGCGGCTTCGAGAATCTCGAGCACCGAGAGCCCCTGCTCCGATCCCAGGTTCACCGCGAAACTCTTTGACTCTTTGGCCAGGTGCATGAGCGCGGCGTAGTGCGCCCGCGCCAGATCGGTGACGTGAATGTAGTCGCGCACCCCCGAACCGTCCGGCGTCGGATAATCCGTGCCGAACACTTCAAGCCGGGGCCTGAGCCCCGAGGCGACCTCCATGATGACCGGTACGAGATTCGCTGGCCGCTTCTCGAGTCCTCGCACTCTTCCCTCGGGGTCGTAGCCCGCCGCGTTGAAGTAGCGGAGCGCCGCGTACCGCACGCCCTTCAATTTGTCGTACCACTCGAGGATCCGCTCGATTTCGAGCTTGGTAAAACCGTAGAAATTTTCGGGGTTCTTGGGGTGCGCCTCATCGATGGGCAGATACTTGGGCTCGCCGTAGATCGCCGCCGACGACGAAAACACCAGATTCCGTATGCCTGCCTCGCAGGCGGCATTGAGGATATTGATAGTACCGCTCAGGTTCTGCAGCGCGTACTTCTGGGGATTGACCATCGATTCGCCCGCGGCCTTTGCCGCCGCGAGGTGAACTATCGCGTCGTAGCCGCGCCTCATCACGCCGAGAATCGCGGGATATTCCAGAATGTCTTCTTTAAAAAATCCGTTTTCGGGAAAAAGATTTTCTTTCGTCCCTGTCGAAAGGTTGTCGAGCACATCGACCTCAAGGCCGCGATCCGCGCAGAATCGCGCGACGTGGCTGCCGATGTAGCCGGCCCCTCCAATAACGAGCACCTTCATGGTTGCGATTACCTTCTTCGAGCGGAATCAGTGCGCGTCAAAAATGGCGCGAAACTACTCTACCCCAGAGCGAATGCGCGCGCAACATCGCGGCGCGTATCCTCGCGACGCGTATCATCGCGAAGGGCGCCGCCGCCCCGTATATCATCGAAGCAGCGCGCGCCCCCCCGGACAAAAAAAATGGCCACCCCCACAGGGATGGCCTCTCTGCCGCCGATCAGAATCGAACTGATGACACATGGATTTTCAGTCCATTGCTCTACCAACTGAGCTACAGCGGCGCGCTGTAACCGGTGTGCTTCGCGAATGCGAGCCACAAAGGCTTTGGGCGGTGCAAGAGTCGAACTTGCGACCCCCAGCGTGTCATACTGGTGCTCTAACCAACTGAGCTAACCGCCCGCGCATGTCGCAAATGACAGAAGCTCTTATACCAGACAGCCGCCACGAATGTCAAGCGACCCCACATTCCACGCGATTATTCCCGCGATGAATTGCCTTTACCGCCAATAACAAGTAGAATTAACCAGATAAAGGGAGGAGCTTATGCATATCGCGCATCGACCGACACTCACGGCGCTCTTTGCCGGTCTTTTTATGATACTCGGGACGACCGCGTTCGCCTTCACCTTTATGCCCATGTCCGTCACGATTTCGCCGAGCGGGGCACAGAGCATCGCCACGTTCCGGCTCACGAACGATGGCGGGCAGCAGATCGCCATCTCGATCAAGACCATGACCCGCGTCATCGACCAGAATGGCGTTGAGAGCAACGAGCCCGCCGACACCGACTTCACCATCTTTCCGACGCGCATCGTCGTGCAGCCCAACTCATTTCAGAACATCAAAGTGCAGTACAAGGGATCGGCCCGTCTCTCGAAAGAGATGGCATACCGCGTCATCGCCGAACAGGTTCCCATCGATTTCAGCCAGCAGCAGACTTCCGGCGTCAAAGTGCTGTTCCGCTACATCGCCGCGCTGTACGTCGCTCCCCCCAACGTGAATTACAAACTCGCCATCACGAAGGCCGTGTACGCCGAACAGGACGGGAAGAAGGGGTTCCTCGTGACCATCACGAACAGCGGCACGCGACACGCGCTCGTCAATGATCCGGTTGTCAAGCTTACCGGCGCGGGGTCTCCAGCCGTCACGCTCCAGGAAGACGACGCGAAAGCGCTGCAGGGTCAGAATCTGCTCGCGGGTTCTACGAGGCTTTTCTTCTTCCCGAGCGACAAGGCGGTGCAGGGAGTGAATTACGCGGGAAGCCTCACCGCGACGATCGAGTAAGCCCATCGCGGAAAGGTTCCGCGTCTATATAAAAAGTTGTGGAGTATTGGCATACATGATTGCGTTTAAGAAAGCACCTCTTGCGGGTATTCTTCTCATCCTTGGGATATCGCTCATCCATGCTCAGGCTGCCGACCCCGGCGGTTTTAGCGGGAAACATCCTGTTCAGAACGCGCCCATCGTCCGCGATTCGATAACGCCCGACCTCGAGATGAGTTTTTCGCTCTCGATCAACGGAAAACCCAAGGGCGAGATCAACGCGGGCATATGGAACAACAGCGCGATCATCAAAAAGGATGCCGCCGCGAAGCTGCTCATCGATTACCTTCGTCCCGACATTTACTCGACGATCTTCGACTCGGTGTTCAAAGACCTCACCTGGCTCACCGCGAATGACTTCTCGATGGTGGGCATACCCTTCGTATTCGATTCAGCCGCCCTCACCTTGAGCATCACGGTGCCTCCCTCGTTTTCGCCCGTGATCGATCTCGATTTCGTGCCCGACAAGGTACCGAATTTCAAACCGATACTGCGGCCTGCCCCGTTCTCGGGGTTTGTCCAGAACGACTCGAGCGTTCAGGTTTCGAACCTCGCGGGCGGGTTCACGACGCTGTACTCGCGCCTCTACTCCATGATCGATATTCAGGGACTGCATCTCTTCGCGAATGGATTCGCCTCCTACTCCAGCGACTCTTTGCCGATGCCCTCATTCTCGCTCGAGAACGCCTTCGCGCTCTGGTACAGCAACGCGCGGAGCCTCCAGGCGACGCTCGGCATGCTGACCACTCCGGGCACGAGCTTCCAGACGCAGCCCAGGCTCTTCGCCGCCGCGATCTCGAGCTCCGACAGCTTCCAGTACGTCATCCGCCAGGGGCTCATCGACGATAGCACGGAGTTCACGATCTCGAAGACCGCGCGCGTAACCGTCGAGGTAAACGGGCGCGCGATCCGGCAGGTCGTATTGGCGCCCGGCAACTACAGAATTCTGGATTTGCCTTTCACATCGGGCCTCAATGAGTATGTGCTCCGCATTGAGGAGTCCGACGGCAAGGTTCAGGTGCTGCGCCGCACCATTCCCCGCGAAAACAGCAATCTGGTGATGGGCACTTCCAAGTACGCGCTCTCCGCTGGCGTCTCCACGACGGATCTCAGCGAATTCCTCGCGACCGGGTATTACTTGTACGGCTTCTCTCAGACCTTTTCGGGCGGCATCAACCTGCAGGCCGACAAGCGCTCCGCGATGGGAGGGCTCACGTGGATCGCCGCGCTCCCCTTCGGCAGCATCAACGGCTCCGCCTCCCTCGTCGGCAGGTGGGATGGCTGGGGCAATGTTCTCACACCGCAAGCCTCTATCGGCTACACCTTCTCGGTGCCCTGGAATGAATCGATTCCCACCCTCTCGCTCTCGGCGTCGTACCAGGGCGCGGGATTCTTCGCGCCGGGCATTACCGCGCCCTCCGGAACTCCTTCGGAAGCCTACCTCTCGGCGGCAGCAGGCATCTACACGCGCGTTTTCGAGCGGACCGGCGCGAGCCTGAGCTACAGCTACACGCAGTCGCAGGGAACATCGGTTCTCAGGGATCACGATTTCTACGTTTCGATCAACCAGGGTCTCTCGAATCAAGGGAATCTCACGCTGTCCGGCCACCTCTCGCTGCAGGCAGGCTCAGCCCCCACCTTCTCCGCGAGCGTGGGATTCACGATTCAACCTCGCGATCTGTACCAGCGGCTTTTAAGCTACTCGCAGTCTTCCGATGGAAGTTCGAACATGACCGTGCTCGACAAGGTCGGCATCGCGGGAAAACTTTTCGATGTGAGCCTCAACGCGACCAACTTGCTCCCCGGATCGGGAAGCGACGGCTCGCTCAATCTCGGGATCCGGAACCTTTCGGACTACTACGATATTTCCGCGAACGGCCTCCTTGCCTACTCGGGGAGCACAGGTTCCTTCTCGGGCGCCGGATCGGCGCAGTTCAGAACCACGATGGTATTCGTGGGGCCGTACATCGGATTCACCAAGCAGACGCCGGATTCCTTCCTCTTGATCGCTTCTGCGAAGAACCTCAAGAATCTCGAGGCATCCTACGCGCTCAGCAGCGGATCGCAGTATTTCGCGACCCGGGGGCAGAATATCGTGGTGCCGCTCACGAGCTATCGCACCACGGTGCTGGCCACGAATCTCGTCGGAGCCGAGCTCAACCTCAATCCCCGCAATCCCTACGCGGTGCTCTCACCCGCCTATCGAAGCGGGCTGCTTTTCATGAGCGACGTAGTGAAGCGTTCCATGATCCTCGGTCGGCTCGTGGACCAGAACACAAAACCCGTGAGCTATCTCCCTGGAGATGTGTACGATGTCGGCGGTTCGCTTGTAACCTCGACCTTCACGGACGAAACGGGAATGTTCAACATCTACGACCTGCTTCCAGGAAGCTACAGAATCCAGTGGCCCGAGGGATATGGCACGACGAGCTTCGAGCTCAAAGAGACCGACGCCGACACCCTCCAGCTCGGCGATGTCGTGGTACACACGAAGGTAAAATAGCACTACAATACAAGAGGATAGGCCAATGAAATACCGTTTTATGTTCGCGCTGGCGGCTCTGATGCTCATGGCGGGGGCGGCGTATGGACAAACCCTTTCGCTCGACACCTTCGCGAATCCCGCCGCGATGACCTACGATCCCTATAGTTCCGGCGATTCGACGGGGCCTCAGTTCACCTTCACCGTGCGGCTGAGCAGCAAACCCAATCAAATCAGACACTTTTATCTGCTCATCGACGGCGCGCCTGTCGCCAGCAACAGGAACCTCGTCTTCGCGGACAACTCCTCGGTAAACCTCATCGTCGGGTTCTTCAAGGATTCCGCCTACAGCACCGAAATTCTCAGCAACTCCAACGACACCTCGACGAATGTCATCTCGGGCAGCTTCGCTCGGCGGACAAACCAACTCACTCAGCAATTCACCGTCTATCCGAGCCTCGCGAGCGGCCAGTACGCGCCGGCGGGGGCGTACAATGGAACTTTCACTCTGAAACTCTACGATGGCGCATACCCGAATACCACATTGCGGGACTACCAGTCCTTCACCTACACCGCCAACGTCAATCCTTTTGTCGACGTGAGGCTTGGTCCTTCTACGGTGACATACAGCTCAGGAATATCCGACTACAGCATCGACTTGGGAGATGTGTCGGGCGGAAAGAGCGCGACCTTCGGCATCGTCATCCGCGCCAACACAGCCTACACCCTCAGCATGCAGGCTGCCAGCGGCAAACTCTCGTCGACCACGACCACGGATACCATCAACTACTCGCTCACCATAGGCAGCACTCAGTACACGAGCAACCTTCAGCTGAAAAATGATATTCTCATCAACAGCACGAAGGGCATGTACGAAGTACCGCTGACGGGAAAGGTAGAGGTTCCCTCCGGGCAGGATGTCGAAGCGGGCCAGTATTCCGACAGAGTCACCTTCACGATCTCAGCGAACTGAGGCAGGCACAGCACCTCCGCACGCGCGATCAGCGGCCGCGCTTCGATTGACTCTTGACAGATCGGCGCGGCGCGTCACACTATGTAAATCGGTTTAGTTATGGAAATTCCTCGAAGTTGCGGCGTACTCCTCCACCCTCTCTCGCTCGCTGGCGACTGGCCTTGCGGAACGCTGGGCGAAGAGGCGCGCGCGTTCATCGATTTTTGCGCCGCGTCGGGCTTGGGGTGGTGGCAGATTCTTCCGCTCGGACCGACCGCCTTCGGAGATTCTCCGTACCAGAGCCCTTCGGCATTCGCGGGCAACCCCTACTTGATCAGCCCTCGGCTCCTCGCGGAGCGGGGATTGCTCACTGAGGATGAAATGGAGCGCTACCGAGGAGCGCGCGCGCCTCAAGAGCCGGCCTCTATCGACTACGCGCGGCTCTTTGGCGCGAACGCCGAGCTCGCGCGCGCTGCCTGGCGGCACTATCGCGGCGGGGGAACAGCGCGCACCGGCGATTCGTCGATTCAGCGACCCGACGTGGACCGCGATTTTGTCGCGTTCCAAGCGGCCAACGCGCACTGGCTCGACGACTTCGCGCGCTTCATGGCAATAAAGGAATCCGAAGGACAGCGGGCGTGGAACGAGTGGCCACATAAACTGCGCTTCCGTGAGCCGCGCGCCCTCGCGGAATTCGAAGCGCGCCACCGCGACGACATCCAGCGCATCCAATTCACGCAGTATCTCTTCTTCTCGCAGTGGCGGAGCCTCCGCGAGTACGCGCATTCGCGCGGAGTAAACATCATCGGCGACATCCCCATTTTCGCGGCCTTCGATTCAGCCGATGTCTGGGCTCACCCTGAACTCTTCCTTCTCAATGACGCACGCGAGCCGACGCGGGTGGCGGGCGTGCCGCCGGATTACTTTACCGCGACGGGACAGCTCTGGGGCAACCCGCTGTACCGCTGGCCCGCCCACGCCTCACAAAAATACGACTGGTGGATCGCGAGAGTGCGGCACTCGCTCCAGCTCGTGGACGCGATGCGCATCGACCATTTCAGGGGATTCGAGGCCTATTGGTCGGTACCGGCCGGCGCGCCCACCGCGGAGCATGGCCGCTGGGAGAAGGGGCCTGGAAGCACCCTCTTCGACGCCCTCGAATCGCGGCTCGGAGCGCTGCCGATCATCGCCGAAGACCTCGGCTTCATAACGCCGGAAGTCATTGCTCTGCGCGACAGCCTCGGATTTCCCGGAATGAGGATTCTGCAGTTCGCCTTCGAGACCGCCCGCGACAATCCCGACTACCCGCACAATTATCCACGGCACTGTGTCGCGTACACGGGCACCCACGACAACGATACCGCCTCTGGCTGGTACGCTCACGCGGCTTTGCCTACGCGGGCGCGGGCCCGTGTCTATTTGGGTGCCACGTCGCACACCATCTCGTGGAAAATGATCCGCGCGGCCTGGTCCAGCGCCGCCAGCCTCGCGATCGCCCCCATGCAGGATTTCCTCGGCGCGGGCTCGGAGGGGCGCATGAACCTTCCAGGCACCAGCGGCTGGTGGCGCTGGAGGATGACCGAGCGCGACCTGAACGCGCGGCTTGCCCGCGCCATCAAGCGGCTTTCGCGCGCCTGCTTTCGCGCGGGCGGCGGCTCGGCGGCTCTGCAGGAACCGAACACAGGCCCTTCGCCTACCACGAGTTCCCTGCCGCACACGAACTGAACCGCGCCCGCCCTAAGCCCTCGCGCAAATAAAAAAGGCTGCCTGGAATCAATTCCAAACAGCCTCGCTAGTGAGCCGCCCCAGATTCGGACTGGGGACCCACGCCTTAAAAGGGCGTTGCTCTGCCAACTGAGCTAGCGGCCCATACGCATATCGCGGGTTGTAACACTAGCGGAAACAGCGCGAAATGTCAAGAATATTTGGGCTCCTTCAAAAACGAATGGCCCCTTGGACCATCACCCCGCTCCGGCCGACTGTTCCCCCCGCCGCATCCACTGGCTGGGTGAACACCGCGGCGTTGACTTCCAGGAGAAGAATATGGATTCCCGCCCCGAAAGAGAAGTATCCCTGATTAAATCCAGCTCGCAGCGAGAGAAATTTGAGAAATTCTATTTCTATGCCGGAGCGCAATTTCGATGAGATGGATGCGACGCGGTCGGGAAAGAGCGAGACCAGCGAAAGCGGATCGTCGGCTTCCACATAGATGTTCGTCCCAAGGAGGGTGCCTCGACCGACGGAAAAGGCCAGGCCTGCGGTGTAAATCGGGTCGATCGAATAGTAATCAAGCCCGCCCGACGGCACCATGTAGGAATTGGCGATGTCGCGGATCGACGAACTCTTGAGGGCGATTTTATCCGCGATATCCCGGACCATGAGGCCAAGAGCCACAGGTCCAAGGCTGAGCGTCGCGCCCGCGTCGATCGAGACGCCGAACCCGCCCCGCACCGCGTCGCCGGAAATGGTCGAATACAGATCCGAGCCGCTCGTGAGCGCGTCGGCGATGGGAGTAAAGGCCCATTTGGCCTCAGAGTTTTCGATTCTGTAGTAACCCCGCACATCGGCGCCGAAATCGAACTGAAAGGGCCCCAGATTCATCATCCAGGCCATGCCGACCACCGCGTTCGTCTGGCTCCTGATATCGAGCACCGAATCGGCCAGGCCGCTTCCCGAAGCGCAGGCGTCGGTGATCGAGGTGAGTCCAAGCCCTATGCCGCTCTCGACCCAGCCGAAGCCCAGCGATTCACCCGCGCCGAGACCGTTCTCCGCGATGAGTTCGTCGAGGTAGGCCTTGATCTGATCCTGGGTCGCGCCTTGGTTCACCATCGTGAGCGCCGCGTTGATATTTTTGGGTGTCGGGCGCAGATAGGCCCAGGTCGAGGTGTTGAGGATAGTGAGCGACTTTTTGCGCGCGAGCCCCGCGGGATTGCCCCAGAGCGCGCCGTATCCTTCGGCGAACACGAGCGAAGATCCTCCCATCGCCACCGAACGCGCATCCGTAGGCATGACATTCTCGATGCTCGTCTGGGAGAAGACTGAACTTGCGAGCAGAATTGAGAGCGCGAAAAACACAGCCAGACGCCTTCGCCGCGAAACCAACTGCAACCTCCACCGTCGCGGAATTATCGCACTCTTAATGTATCGGACACTTTGCGACCAGAAAAACGGAAAAATTGAAAAAAAGGGCTATCCAACGAATTGGACAGCCCTCTGTAAGAAGCGCTTCGAGCGTGGCCCTGGCTTCAGGAGCGCCAGCTTGCCACAACCCAGCGTTCAGCGCTTACCGGCCAAAGCGGATCGCGGCCTGAATCGAAATGCCGCTTCGGCCCCTTTCGCCGGGGTACATCCCCGTCTCTTCGGTGAACATGGCTGCGTCAAACTCGATAAAGGAGAGGTCGATGCCCGCGCCGATGCTGTACCAGCCCTTGTTGAGGCCAGCGCGCGCGGTGATGAATTTCAAGAGTCTCAGCTGCGCGCCAGCGTGCAGGGATTTCAGCGCGTCGGTTACGAAATCGGTGCTCTGTACAAGCGTGATGGGATCATCCACTTCCGCGTATACGCTCGGCTCAAAGAGGCCATTCTCGAAGAGACGAACGCCGACACCGGCCGCGTACGACGGAATGAGCAAGGCGGAAACGCTTCCACCAGAGATGAGCGCGCCAAAGTCTCCATTCGCCAAATCCTGCGCGGTGAACGATCCTACCTTGAACTCAAGCCCCAAATCCCTGGCTGAGAAGCCGAACATGACGGGGCCGATTCCAAAGATCAGTCCAGCGTCCGCCGCGAATCCATAACCGCCGATAAAGGCGAACGATGAAGCCGAAATATTGCCCGGGTTCGAGAAATCGGTGATAACCGAGGTGATTCCCCAGCCCGCGACGGGGTTGGACTGCATGCGGTAGAAAATGCGTCCATCGACACCGATTTTAAGCGACAGCGGTCCCAACTTGAAAGGATACGCGAGGCCGAGCACGCCATTCGCCTGCGTCGCGCTACTGAGCCTGGCGGTGAGAAGCGAAGAACCGGCGACCACCTCATCGGTGACGAGGTTGACGCCAAAGGAGAGTCCGCGCTTTCCAACCCAGCCGAGGCCGACCGAGGTTCCCGCGCCCAGTCCATTGTTGCCCGTAACCCAATCGCTCGCATAGCCGATGATATCGGTGGTGGAGGCGCCGCTGAAAAGGCTCTGAATGCGGCTCACATTGGTAGTGGTCGGCGCGAGATACGCCCAAGTGCTCAGATCGAGCAGCGTGAGCGAACTCATGCCCGCGAAACCCGCGGGATTTCCGAAGAAACTCGAGTAGCCCTGGCTGAATACGTGGAAGGCGCCGCCCATGCCCATGGTGCGCGCGTCCTTCGGCTGTACCTCCGGGAAATTATAGGTGACGGTCTGGGAGAAGGCTGTCAGCGCGATCGCTACGAGCATCGTAATTACAAGTATTTTTCTTTTCATTTCGTGGCTCCTATTGGTACGATTCACATTGCCTACAGGCTCTGCAGCTGCGTGAGCAGACTTCCCATGCCCGACGCGTCAAAGAAAATGGCCAGCGTTGAACCGTCCGCCGCCAGTGTCGCGATGTCGGGAGGCGAGGTGAAATAGTGGTCGAACTGGATGGTCGAGGGATCGGAAGCGGCCCTGAACGCATCGAGCAGCGATGCCATGACTTCTCCGATCGTTTCCGTGGGGAAGTAGGTGCGATTTATTTTTGTGTTCGATGGGCCGGTGCCCTGAAGGTTGTCCGCTGCGAGCGAGATCACCGCGTAGGGCAGGAAATTCGCCACCGTGCTCTGACTGAGAATACCCGGGTGAGCCGCGATGCTGGCAGCGAGAATATCGAATTTCGGCTTCAAACCCACGAGCGTATCGATCATGTTCGCCACATTTGAACCCGCGGGGAACAGCGTGTTAAGGAGCGCGACATAGTCGATTTCCTTGCTGGTCCTGAGGCTCTTGATCCCGAACGAGCTCAGTAGATCGGGAAGCGACGAACCCAGTTGCGTCATGATGTCATCGATGTTGTTCTCGGCGAGGATAATGCTGATGAGCACCGTTCCTGCCTCCTGAACTTCAGTCGGTGTACTTGAAGCACCGCCGAAGGTGGCTTCCAGAGTCGCTACGACCGCGTCTCGCGTGGTGGGATCGCTGATCACCGTGGCGATGAAGGTCGGCGATACCGTACCCGTGGACAGTCCGGAAGCCGCAATGAGCGAGGTAGTCGGCATCGTTTGAATGGTCGTAACGCTCGGCTGCCCCAGATTTGCCGTTTTAAAGACGTTTGTTATGAGCGCGTCGCAGCCGGTGAACATCAGAACGACCGCTACGAGAAGCGCCATAAACGCAATATGCTTTGTTCGCATATCATTTCCTCCTCACGTTTGCATTCGAGTGAACACAATATATAGAATGAATTATAGAACAGAAAAACCAAAAAGCAAGTGTGAATGAGGAATACAAGACTTTTTTTGTTTTTTATTGTTCGGCGGAGATGTCGCTCTCCGCGTTGTCGAGCGCGTGGCGGATGGTCACGGCGAGCGTGGTGCCCGGGAGCATGGATGGCGCGACGGGAGCATGGGCTGCTGGAACTTGCGCTGTTTGAATTTTCGCGGCTGGAATTTGGGTACCGTTCGGCAGGCGAACCTCGGCCTTCAGATAATTTTCGGTGGTGCCGGTGATGGTCGTCTCGCCGGGATTGTCGTCGTAATTCGCGCGATCCGGGCGGTTTGCGCGGTCCGCGCGCTCGACCACCATCTCGACGCGGCGGCCGATCCAGCGGGAGATGTACTCGCGCTTGCCGCGCGCCGCGAGCTCGATGAGGCGCTCGACACGCTGGCCGGCGACGCGCTCGGGGATGCGGGGCGTCATGGTCGCGGCGCGCGTTCCCGGGCGGGCGCTGAAGGGAAACGCGTGAATCCACGCGAACCGAAGCTCGCTGAGAAGCTCGTAGCTGGTCTCGAACTCCGCGTCGGTCTCGCCAGGGAACCCGGCGATCACATCGCAGGCGAGAAAGGGATCGCCGCGGACCGCGCGGAGATCCCGCACGGCGCGCCGAACTTCGTCGGCGCCGTAGGGGCGCGCCATGCGCCGCAAGGTTTCGGTGCAGCCCGACTGCACCGAAAGGTGCATGTGGGGGCGCACGCGCGGGCTCGCGAAGGCTTCGAGAAAGGCGTCGTCGATCCGCTTGGGCTCGTAGCTCGACACGCGGAATCTGATCGCGTCAGTCTCGCGGATCAGGAGCGACAGGAGACCCGCGAAATCGAGCCCCCGATCGCGGTACTGCGCGAGGTTCACTCCCGTGAGCACCACCTCGGCCTTCCCCGCCATCTCAAGCTTCCGAACGCGCGCGAGCACCTCCGTCGAGTCGAGCGACACGGAGGGGCCACGGGCGAGGCAGACGCGACAATAGGCGCAGCGGTGGTTGCATCCGTCCTGCACTTTGAGGGCGGGCCTGGTGTGCATCGCGAACCGGTCCGGATGGAAGGCAAAGCGGTCGAGGGCGGAATTCATGGTGGAGGTTGGGCCAAGAGTAGCGTCAACGTTGACAGCGCGTTCGGCTAGAATCTCGTCCTGCCACAACCGCACCGCGTGCAGAAGTTCGCCGTGCCCCTGCCAGTTGTCCGAGAGCCACGATGCCAGCGAGAGGAGGCTCGCCTTCAGGTCGCCTGAGACAACGACGACGCGCTCATCGAGTGCGGCAAGCTGCTCCGGGTTCATCTGCGCGTAGCAGCCTGTGGCGATGGCGACCGCGTGCGGGGAGCGCGCCAGGGCCGCGCGGATGTCGTGGCGGGCCTTCTGCTCGGCCTTCGAGGTGACTGTGCAGGTGTTGATCACGTAGAGATCGGCGCGCTCGTGGAAGGGAACTATCGTGGCGCCCGCCGCGAAGAATGCGTCGGCGACGGATTCGGTTTCGAGCTGATTGAGCTTGCAGCCCAGAGTCTGGAAGGCAACGCGGAGCAGTGTCATGCGGCGAGCTCCCCTGTCAGCCCTGGATCTTCGCCAGCATGCGCGTCTTGCCGCTCTGCGCGTCCTGGAGGCTCGGGTTGAGGCTCACCGCCTGCTCGTAGGCCTTGAGCGCGAGAAGGTAGCGCGAGGTTTTTTCGCGCACCCAACCGAGCCTGGTCCACCACCGCGCGTTGCTGGGGTTGTACTGGAGCGCTGAGCTGAACGCGATATCGGCGTGGTTGTATTTGCCCATGCGGATGTAGAGCTCGCCGCAGAGGTAGAAGGTGACGGCGGCCTTGCTGCCCTCGGGGAACTTCGAAAGATACTCCTGAAAATACGAGAGCGACGGCACATTTTCGCCGAGATTGTAGAGCGCCTCACCCATGGCCTGCGCCAGGCGCGGGTCCTTCGACTTCGTGTAGCCCGCCTGCGCGGTGTCGAGCGCCTTCTGGTACTCTTTCAACGCGTTGAGGCTCCACGCGAAGCCGATGTAGCCATCGATATCCTGGGGGTTTTTCCTCAGTATTTCCGGTGCGAGAAGCGCGACCTCGTTGTTCTTTCCCTCCTGGCTCATGCGCAGGAGATCCGAACCATTCATGCCGACCGGCACAGGAATCGCGGAGCCCGTGGGCTGCGCCACCGCGAGACCCGCGCAGAGGAGCCAGATCGCGAGCGCGGCGATCAAGAGCGAAACCGAAGAGAGTGGACGCTGCCTCATGAGGTGATGACCGTGGTGCCTTTGAAGGAACAGTTCGGCGAGAGATAAATGTCGGGCGCGGTGAGGTTCCCCTCGACACGGCCCCAGTCGAGCACGGCGATCAGCGAATTCGCGCTGATATCTCCGTACACTCTGCCGCGTATCACTACGCTCGCCGCGTGGATGCGCGCGCGCACTTCCGCCTGTTCGGTGATGTAGAGCTCGGCGTCGCAGTGGATGCTGCCGCTGATTTTCCCCTTGATCATGAGGGATTTCGATGATTCGATCTCGCCTTCGAACTCTATTTCGGAGCCGAGCACAGTATCGACTTCTTCCTCTTCGACCACGCTCAGCTTGACTTCTTCTTCTCTCATCGCCCCAATATGATAAAGAAATACCCGATTTTCAGCAAGAAGCCGAGGCGCGGGCGAGGAGCTCGCGGTAGAGGGCGAAAAGCTCACCGGGCGACAGGGCCTCGGCGCGTATTTCTGCTCGATGCTCAAGGCTAAGAAGGGTCTCGAGGAGGATCGTGTCGCGTGCGTTTTCGTCGATCGCCGCAAGCGCGCTGTTGAGCCATCCCCGCAGTGAATTGCGCAGTGTTTTCCGGCGCAGGGCGAAGGCGGCGCGCACGAAGTCCGAGAAGCCCTTCCGGAGTTCGGCGGGCACGGGCGCGGCGCTGGGGACGAGGCGCACCACCGAGCTCGTAACGCGCGGCTGGGGCCAGAAGGAGCTCGCCCCGATGTCGAAGAGCACGCGCACGTCGCAGACCGAGGCGCAGAGCACACTGAAGGATGAGTAGTCCTTGGTGCCCGGGCGAGCGGCCATGCGCCGCGCCGCTTCCCGCTGCAGCGTGAACACCATGCGCTCCGGGACGCAGTCCTGTTCGAGGAGGTCGGCGATGATCGCGAAGGCCGCGTTGTAAGGGAGATTGCCGAATATTCTATCCGGGCGATCCGGTTGCGCGCGCCATGTCTTGAGCATGTCGCCGCTCACCACGGAAAAATCGACGGCCGAACCGTAGCGCGATTCGAGGACGCGGACAAAGCCGTGGTCGATCTCGAAGGCGGTGAGCCGCGCGCGCTTTTCGATGATGAGCTCGGTCATCGCGCCGATTCCTGGCCCGATTTCCCACACGCGCATGCCAGGTTCGACCGCGAGGGCATCGATAATGCGCCCGCGCACCGATCTGTCGATGAGAAAATTCTGGCCGAAGCGCTTGGTAACCCAGAGCCCCTCGCGCTCGAGGAACTCTTTGATCGAGGTGGGCGAATCGTAGTTCAGCGCGGTTTTTTCCATGAATATCCTTGCGGGGCGCTATCTCTCGCGGGCGTCCAGGAGTGCGAGCCTGGACTTCGCGTCCGCGGGCCTGAGCCGCGCGCGCGCCCGCTCCAAGCGAGCGCGGACCGCCCTCGATTTCATCCGACGCACAGCATAAAGGAGGGCAGCGAGCGTGGCAATCACCGCGACTGCCCCGATTCGCGCGAGCGGGCTCTCGCCGATCGCGGGTGCCGGAAACCATGCGCCCAACTCAAGTACCGATATGAGCGCGCGCTCCAGCAGCTCGAGCGCCGGTTTCGTGACGAGCGCGATCGAGGGGAACATGAGGGCGACGATGCTTCCTCCGAGCGCGATCCACATGAAGGCGAGCATCACGGGAGCGGCGGCGGTCGCGGAGAGGATGCCGGCTGGCACGAAAGTTCCGAAGGAGAGAATCGAGATGGGGGCGGTGGCGCAGACCGCCGCGGCCGACGCCGCCAGCCCATCGGCTGCCGGTTTCGGCAGCCAGGGCCGCAACCGCGCGGAGAACCGCGCCGAGAGCCCGATGAGCCCGGCCATCGCTCCGAAGGAGAACACGCTCGAAAGCGAATTGATGGAGCTCGGCGCGAAGAGCGCGAGGAGGACGGATGCCAGGGCGAGCACCGAAAATCCGGTCTGCGGCCTATCGAGCGCGCGGGCGAGCTCCGAGACGCTGAGCATGAAGAGCGCCCGCATCAGCGAGGGTCCTGGCCCCGCGAGCCACACGAAGGCCCAGGCGAAACCGATCGAAACGCGCCGCACGAGCTTCGGTTTTCGCGAAATTCTCTTCCCCGTCAGGGCCACAAAGGCGCAGATGATGGCGAGGTGCTGCCCCGAGAGGGCGAGGAGATGGGCGCATCCTGCCGCCTGAAAGAGGCTGCGGTATTCGCCGTCGAGTTCGTCTTTCACGCCGAGGAGGAGCGCCTGCGCGAGCGGACCGGCGCGGCCGGCGCAGGTGTGGATGGCTTCGGCGAAGCGGTCCGCGAGCGCTCCCCTGAAATCGGCGATTGGCCCCGCCTGGCGAAGGGTGCTGACCTCTTCCATGTTTGCCCAAAGAAACGCCCCCGGCCGCAGCGATGCCGAACGCAGGTTCGTGCCCGCGTGCTCCCGGGCGAGGGGTCCCGTGAGCACTTCCGCCGAAAAGACTGCCCTCCCCCACTCGGCGCGTATCTGGCAGCCCTTCCCCGACCACTCGGCGGCGCCCACATCGAGGTCGAGCCGCCTGTTCCCGGAAGCCGTGCTCTGCGAATCGATCGCGAGGGCTCCCTCGAGTGCGCGCAGGCTCAGGCTGGAGCCTGGCGAGGGCTCGCAGGGCAGCGCGCGCTGTGCCTGGTAGCGCGAGATTGCAGCCGCCGTCGCGAGCCCGCAGCAGAGGGCACCCACGAGAAAAAGGGAGGCGGCGCTCCGCGCTGGCGGCAGCATGCCGAGGGAAATCGCCAGCGCACCCGAAGCGAGCGCGATTCCGATCAGGAGAATTTCCACGCTTTCAGCCCCGCCGGCTTTAGAAAGCGCGCCCTCCGCCGAAGAGGCACACCCTAATAGTGTCAATCCAGCCCAGAGGCCCAGCGCGAAGGCGCAGACTGGGGACACGCGCCGGACCGCGAGCCGGCTCCAGTGGCGCACGCTGATTTTCATTCGTCGCGCTTTGTTCGATCTCTTCTGTCGCATCGCTATTCTGAGACTCGAAAATCGCCGCCACGCTTCAATTTTGCGCGTAAAAACGCACTCCAAAGCCATGACAGAGGCAGCGTTTCAGAGTATTGTGAGAACAGCCATGACGGATCTCTCATCGAAGCGCCTATCAACCTATTTCGCGATTTTCCTCGCCTACATCACGGTGTGGGCGGACGTGATCTTCTCGATACCGGGCCCCTCGGCGTTTTCGGCCCTTTGGTTCATCGTGAGCGTACTCAAGAACGCGGTGCGGATCGGCTTCGTGCTCTATATCTGCGCGCAGATGCGGATGGCCGGGGCGCCTCAGCGGCTCAGGGCTTTCAGACGCCTGCCTTCGAGACGCGAGCTCCGCGGAGCGCTCCTCGTGATGCTCCTGAGCGTGGCGTGCGCGGGTCTCGGCGTGGTCGTTTCGGCGCTGTTCCACACCGAGAATCCGCTTTTATCGCTGCGGCGCCATCTGCCAGCGGGGCTGATTCCGCTGATGTTGCTGTCGAGCCTCTCGGTGGGATACGCCGAGGAACTCTTTTTCCGCTTTTTCCTCATCGACGCGCTCGTTGAGGCCGGTACGCCGATTCATACCGCCGCGTCCGCGTCCGTGCTGATTTTCGCGCTCTCGCACTACGCGCAGGGGTTCTCGGGCATCGCGTTCGCGGGTGTGCTCGCGGTGTTCTACACGCGGCTCCGCTTCAAGGGTTACGATATCCACGCCCTCGCGCTCGGGCACGCGCTGTACGACGCTATTGTGCTGGCGATCGTGCTTCTCTGAGCTGAATAAATCGCGGACGCGCGGTTCAGGCTCGGCGCAAGCCTGTCGATAATAAAAGCAGAAACCAGAAACGGAGAGATATGCCATGAAGCCCGAAATTAAAGCCATGAACGATCTGCTCGACGCGCTCACAGAGCTGGCCGGTTCGCTGGCGACTTCCCACGGCTCTACGATCCGTGGCATCGAAAAGGCGATCGATCGGGCGCTGCCTGGATTCCCGCGTCAGAGTGTTGAAATTCTGACAGGTTACGCGGATGAGATGCTGAGGGTGGACGCGTCGCGTGGGGCGCTGGTCATCGCGAGCTTCGTCGGCATTCTCCGTCAGCAGTACGACGGAACTCCGCTCACGCTCTCCGAGTGGCGTCAGCTTCGCGATCTCATTTCCGACTGCGCGGATGAGCTTGAGATGGATGCGGTGACCTACGCGATGTCGCTCATCATGGACTATGGTGCGCTGTGAAAGAGTGGTTTCAGGATGAAGGTTTCTGGGACGAGTTCGCTCCCTTTATGTTCGACGAGACTCGCTGGAATCTCGCCGATCTGGAGGTTGCCCGGATCGTCGCGCTCACCGGTGTCGCTCCTCCAGCCCGCGTCCTCGATCTCTGCTGCGGCGTAGGGCGGCACAGCCTCGCCTTCGCGAGCCTCGGTTTTTCGGTAACGGGTGTCGACCTCACCCCGAGCTACCTCGAGGCGGCGCGGGAGAGCGCGGCGATCGAGGGACTCAACATCGAATTCATTCAGGCTGACGCGCGCGATTTCCGCGCCCGTGAACCTTACGCGCTCTGCGTCAATCTCGGCGCGAGCTTTGGCTACGACGAAGACATTGAGGACGATGCGCGGATTTTAAGGCGTTGCCGGGAGAATCTCGGGCCGGGCGGCGCCTTCGTGCTCGAAACCATTGGCAAGGAGACCGCCGCGCGCGCGTTTACCGAGTCGGAGCGCCTTGAACGCGACGGATGGGACGTCAGCGCCCGCTACGACATCCTCGGTGATTGGGAAAAGCTCGGCAACAGCTGGCGGGCCAGCAAGGGCGACACGGTCTACGAGCGCTCTTTCGCGATCCGCCTCTATTCGGGCACAGAAATTCGGAAGGCGCTCCTGGATGTCGGCTTCGACGATGTGGTGCTCTTTGGCGATCTCGATGGCAGGCGATACGATCAGCACGCAGAGATGCAGGTCGCGGTTGCAGGGCGAAAGAAAGCGGCCAGCCGATGAAACCCATCCTTGCGCTTCTCTGCGGGCTTCTGATCTTTGGCGCTCCCTCCGCGCTCTTCGCGATCGATCCTGAAACCTCGCCGCCAGCGACGCCTCCCATAGCATCGCCAGCGAGTCCCCAGAGCGACAATATCGCGCCGTCGCCGGAGCGCGACACGCCTGGATCGGATCGCTCCGCGATGCAGCCGGCTCCGCTCATCATTCCCACGCTGACTGATCCTGGCGATCCCTCAGGTTTCTTCTTCGCCGCCGCGCAGATGGTCCAGCGCGCGAAGGATCGCGGTTTGAGCGACGAGGAACGGCAGCTCGCCGAATTCATGTACTCGATCGCGTTCCGGTTCGCGAAGGGGCCTGCGGCGCAGGAAGCGGGAAAATCGCTCTACGATCTGCTGTCGAATCAGTCGCGTTTCGCCGAAGCGGCTCGGATCGCGCGCGAGTGGATTCAGGAATTCGGCGCTGATTGGGCGGTATACCGCGATCTCTACGACGCGCTCTACGCTCAGAACGATTATCAGGGTGCCCTTAGTCTCGTCGCGGAGATCGCTAAAGCCCTCCCCTCGCTCGCCAAAAGCCGCGCCTCCGAGCTCGCCTGGATGGAGTACGGCGCTCGCGCCGCGCTGCAGGATTACAGCTGGGCGGCAGGCGGGCCTCCTTTTATAAGAACCGCCTATCCAGACTCCTACACCGCGAAGATTTTCAGGCTTTACGCGGCGTGGAGCGGCGCTCCCCAGGATCTCGCGGCGCTCGCGCTCTTCAGGGCAGCCGCCACCGAAAAAAAATATGCCGAGGCAGCCGCGGCGGTGACTCCAATTCTTCAATCCTTCGCGGCGCCGACGACGCCCCGCGCGTGGCTCTCGGAGCTCGGCAGGAGCCTCTACGGCGCTGGAGCCTGGCAGCAGGGGCTCGCCTTCTTCGGCACGGCGCTCGGTCTGCCGGATCTGAGCGCCAGCGCGCCTTCCATGCCAGCACCGCAATCTGCCGCGCCTATTCAGCCCACGCCATTAGCACAGTCGGCCGCTTCCATCGACGGCGCGCCTTCCGCAAGCCAAGCGCCCATTATAAGCGCCCCGCCGGCCGCGCCTGCCCTTCCGACACTCGATCGCGTGCGCATCCCCTCGGAGAGCGCATGGGTGATGGCCTTCTACCTCGCGCGCATGTACCAGGGGCTCAAGGACAATCAGTCCGCCGCCAACATTTACATGGAGATCGTTCCTCTCGCGTTCTCTTCGGGCGATTCCGATTCAGCCCTCTGGTATTGGCTCGACATCACGATGCGCGCGATCGCCGACACCGACTCGCTGCTAGGCGACCTCGGCCAGGACGACGCCAACGCCATCCACGCCAAGCGTGCGTTCGAGATATCGGCGCTCACGCAAGCCTCTGCGCTCTGGAAAAAGCCCTCGTACTTTGAAGATATTGTCAGTGATTATATGCGGCGCCTCCTCCGCGAGGGCGCCTGGGACGATGTCGTGCGCCTGTGCGCGCTCATGAGCCAGAAGCTGACCACCGCGATGCGCGGTCCTCTGCTGTACCTCTCCGGGCGGCTGATCGAGACCGGACGGGCGTCGCCCGATATCTCCACCGACAGCGATTTCTGGAAGTGGCTCAACCCCGATGGCACAGCCCCGCTGACCACCGGGCAGACCATTCCTGCAACCCCAGTTGCTCCAGCTGCCCCTGCCGCATCGGCAGATTCAGCCGCGTCCGCGTCCGCGCCCACAACGCCGTCGACGCCGCAGGCTACCGGCGCCAGCCCCGCGGCTGTGTACTACCGCGCCCTCCTCCGAGAAAGCGGCATCGAAGAGCACTACCGCACCCTCGCCGCGTGGCGCCTTGGCATCGATCCGCCCGCGCTCGCCAACGTTCCGGTGCTTGGGCCTGACTTTGATATCGAAGCGGCCATCACGCGGCTCTTTCCGAGCGCGCAGAATCCACCAGTGACAGACGACAATCTCAAGGAAATGCTCGATTTTATCGGGCAGTCTCTCGATTACGGGCTTGAGTCGCTCGCTGCGAGCCAAGTGGCAGCGCTCTCGCCTTTCAGCGCCGATACGCTGATGTGGCTGGCGATGAAATTCATTCAGCACGAGCAGTACTATCCCGCGCTGCGCATCGGTCGCGAAGCGCTCAACCGAAAATCCGCGACAAGGCCCGAACTCAGCTACGCGCTCCTCTACCCGCGCGCGTGGCCCGAACACTTTGCCGGGCTAACGGCGCCGAGGAACATCGCCGAGCCGCTCGCGTACGCGGTGGTGCGCTCCGAGAGCCTCTTCAATCAGCGAGCGGTCTCGAAATCAGGCGCGATGGGGTTGAGCCAGCTCCTGCCGGGAACCGCCGCCGAAACCGCGCGGGGCCTCAAGATGCCGCAGTTCGCGCTCTTCGATCCCGAAGACAATCTCACGATCGGTTTCACTTACTTCGGCTACATGCTGCAGCGGTTCAACGCCGATCCGACGCGTGCGATCGCGGCGTACAACGCCGGGCCTGGGCGCATGGCCCAGTGGGTCCGCGACTGGGGCGCCGTCGACGACGACATTCTGATCGAGATGTACCCCGTGGAGGAGCCGCACCAGTACACGAAGAACATCACCGCGGCCGCCATCACCTATGGAAAGCTCTATTACGGAATTTCAGCGAA